>WNFE01001373.1_pt1 | contig 17557 bp, 16 predicted proteins | sample 5400451 | NCBI WGS metagenome assembly WNFE01 (sample SAMN13153344, study PRJNA577476) | soil metagenome | isolation source: 200 cm saprolite under Douglas fir tree site 2 hole 2 | place: USA:California | collected 2015-04-18
GCCGAGAGGCACCGGGTCGCGACGCTCCTTACGTTCGATCGTCAGATCTCCGGCGAAGTCTGCGTTTGTTTGGCGCTCATGGCTCTTGGCCCTTGGTCCGCGGGTGCGCTGCGCAAACGAGAGCTGTAAACTCTTGGTCGCGCTGGCGTTCGAAGTTCTGCATCATCTCGTCTAGAGTGGTACCATGCGGCGGGCCCGAAGGCTTGAACGCCCAGGCGCATCGCGAGCAAGACCATAGCTCGCTGTGCGCGGATTTGACCCAAATTATCTTCCTCATGTTTGTCATTTGGACGGAGTACTTTCCTGTTGCTTCAATAGTTCCTCTACGGGTTGGCACCCAAGCGCCGGGACTGGCGCAGGCGTTTTCTCCAGCTCTTCTGCAAGCGCTGCAGCTCGCCGGAGAACTGTCTCGACTATCGCAATGGGAACTTGCTCGAAATACGTTTCCCTGTTTCGCATAGCAGCCTCTCCTGTGGCTGCGTGCAACGTAGCAGTCTTCCATTCAGACGGGGAAAATCTTCTAAATCTCTTCTCATTAACGCAGCGTCTCCTTAAGGGAAAGTCAGATGGTGCTAGCGCGGCTCAGTCAGTTTCCCGTGTGTTAGCGCGACTGAATCAGTTTCCTGTGGATGGTGTTAGCGCGACCGAGTCAGCTTCCCATGGATAGAGTCGGCTAGAGAGGTATGTTTAGCTCTGTATTTTTCTGTTGCACGCGGCGCGGCGTCTGTGATAGTAATACGTGGCGTTAGTTTTACGTTTGCGCAGTGGGAGGCGCACCTTGAAAACAAACCGCGTGGCAGCTCATTTCAGGACCCTGGACTTGGGGGATGTTCCTCATTCGCGCAATGGCAAACACAAGCTGATTGTTTCCATGATTCTGCGCGACCTCGACCAGCTCAAGGACGGTGCGGCCCTTAGGGTGCCTTTGGCCGAACTGAAAGACACCAAGGAAAACGTCCGTTCCGCATTGAACCGCGCTACTCGAAAATCCAAACGCAATGTCGCGACAGCCACAGACGAGAGCTTCTTGTACGTCTGGAACGTAAGCGGAGACTGATCGGCGCTTGTTTTCGCGTCGCTTACGGTTTTGTGTCCGGTATGCTCGCGTCTGTATCTGACTTCACAGATACTGCGCTCTGAGCGTCCTTCACTGAGTTATTTCCCTGCCGCGTTAGATAAAGAAAAAACGGAGTCACCTCGAACGCCATCTTCTCGTCTTTGGCCACCCCGCCTGCCGGCTTGGACTTCAGCATCTGCAGCTGATTGTTCCATGGTTCGACCTTGATGCGGCCGCCCAGCGGCAGCGCGGCAATGACGTTGCCCGCCGGCTTTTCCGCGGCCGGCTCCGCAGAGCCGGTCGTCCAGCCCGCCGCGACCCTGGTGCCCAGGTGCGGGCTGACCAGATTGGGGATCTCCTTTGAACGGTTCTTCAGCGCTTCGAGAAAAAGTGGCGCGTTTCCGGGCTGCTCTTTGTAGGGCGACTTCTTCAGTAATTCGATTCCCTGCTGTGTCGCCGCCTGTTCCTCTTCGGGTGTGCGCGTAAAACCAAAGTGGCGGAACGTCTCCTTTTCCTCGAACCGCAGGCGATTGAAGAACGCAAATTGCGTCCCCATGCGGTGTCCGAGCACGACGTGACCGAGTTCGTGCGCGAGGATGGCCGCAAGGCTGGCCTCGTCCGGAAGCACATCCACCAGGCCGCGGCTCAGGACGATGGTGTGGCCCATCGTGAACGACTCAAGCGTTGAGGTCATCAGAACGCGGCAGCGGACTGCCGGCTGGATATCGAGGTTATTGGTGACCTCGAGATTATTGACCACCGTTTCCAGCACTTTATCCACGTCCCCATATGGGGCCATCAAGCCCAGCTGCTCCATCTTCGTCGCGACGTTGTCTTCCGCCTGCCGGCCCCAGGCGCGCTTCGCTTGAATCGGTGAATAGTCGTTGGCGATTTCCGTCTGGTCCTTCACGGGTGCCGGCGTCTCTACCAGGACTTTGCTCAGCTCTTGCTCTTCCCGAGCGTAGTCGGGAGCGTAGCTCCAAAGCCGCGTCTGCGCCTTGAATGTCGCGACTGCCTGGCTGTCCACTTCTTCGCTGTAGATGAAAGCAGGGAGCCATTCGTTCTTCCCCGCATTCGTGCGCCAACTATCAAAACTGAAGTAGAAGCTGCTCTGGGACCTGCCGCTATAGCCGCCGTTGAAGCGCACAATGTGGTAATCCTGATCTTCCACCCAGATGCGTCCGACGAAGCGCCCTTTGTCGGGCTTCGACGATGGATCGACGTCGAATACCAAACAGCGAATATCGCCCAGGAACTCGCGGCCCACATATTTAAAATTGTAATGCTGGCGGTCGAAGCCGTTGGTGTCCAGGTAGATCATTTGCAGGAAGCCGCGCGGGAGAAATTCCATCGAGAAGATGCTCCCCAGGCCGCCAAATAGGTTGTGTTTGGTTCGAGTGCCCCTGATCAGCGGCTCGAGCTCCACGCCCTTCGCAAGCTCGGCGCGGCCGAGAAAATACTTGTCGCCATTCGGCACGGCGCCCCCTGCCTTGGTAGGGCGGAGTATCTGGATGTAGGTTTCCACGATTGGTGAGTACTGGCGAAGCGACTGCACTTCCGCCTGTTCTTGCGCCACGATCTTGTCCACGACTTGCGCCAGGGTGGTCTGCTGCTGGCCAGCTGCAGGAAGTGGGATCGCACCCAGCACCAGTGTCAGCGCCACGGGCAGGATCTTCAGGGTACGCATAATGCCTCCCAAACTGTACGTCATGGATTTAGGCTGTACTTGGCAGGCTACCCTCCAATAGCCACGCTTCCATCTGTACAGAGGGTCAGTTTAGGGTCAGGCGTACTAACCGATTGGCTACGCGGACGAAATGGCAGCCCGGCGTGAGAGGAAACTTGCCAGCCGCGGCGTTCCGTTGAGGGAATCTGGTTAACCATAACACCCCCTCCCCCCTGTTTTTTGTAAGTGCGGAATCTAAAGGACTTAGCGATCCTGTAAGTTCTTTGGATGCAACACTTACGGGAGGTCTCATAAGTGTTGATTCTAAACGAGATAGTGGGCAGTGGAGAGCGGACAGTGAGAAGTGAGGGGGGCAGAGAAAGAGGTTGAAAGTTCCAAAGTCGAAAGGGAGGCAGCGCGGAAAAAGGCAATGCCATGGACGCCTCGTCTCGACAAACGGCTGGGAGCGCAAGATCGCGTGTCACTCGGGGTAAAGAGGTAGCGGACAAAGGGAGGCGCTCCTTTCTCCGTCGCGCTGAAGGACCAGGGGAGTATAACGCAGAAGGTACTGGCTGTCAATGTTTATTTAGTGTGTAATTCGAATGAACGTGGAAAGTGTTGAAAAGATTTGGGTTGTCTATTCACAGGTGCAAAAGTCCGCCCCCCTGAAAAGTTGACCCGAGCCGAGAGTTCAAGCGAAGCCTAGCAAGATCTGGCGTGACGGCCCTCAACGATTCCCGGTGCCCGAACTATCGGCAGTGGGTCAGTCCCACTGCCGGTCGCGAGCCTAACCCGCGCAATCATTGGTATTTTAATCTTCGGCCTCGCCCAATTCTCCGTTAGGTCATTGGGAGCCATCCGTGCTTGCCCACTGAACAAACTTCTGGGCGACTGACTTTCCGAGCTGCACGCCTGCGGCGTTGTCCATCGGGTAGTGAATTCCCGCCCAGATCCGGGAATCTCCTGCCTCCTTGCCGAGAGCTCGAATGAATTCGGCGCGCGTCGGAAACAGATAGGCTAACATCTCCGATCGCGCCGCGGAGAACGTTGAGTGGTTCGATGGGTATGAGGGGAAGTTCGGCACCGGGAATATGGGAATAATCCCGGAATCCAGCTGATGCGGGCGAATGTACCAATAAGCGAATTTGCCGTCTTGACTAGCGATGAAGGCATCGAACAGCACAGCCGCGACCAGCGCATAGACGCGTGCAGCCCGCGGAGGATTTCGGTCCATCTTGTCTTCGAATATCCACGCGTTAGCGTACCGATAAGGCCAGAAGTGCAACCCTTCGGGGCTTTGCCAGTAGAATGCCTTGTAATTCGTTATGAATGTCCGCGGGAATGTTCTTACATACGTGGCCTGTGCTAGCACGTCAGCTGAATCACACGCAGGCGGCGTCGGGGGCCTGAATTCGCTCGGCGCACTTAGCCGCAGCGGTCCCCAATTCGCTGCCGTCACGTTGCCGGGATTGGTGCCTTTCCAGAAGCATGGGCCGGACGGCACGGTGCCCGACCAAACCGCGGCGGACCCGTCTGTCAGAGCGCGTGCAATCACCTCCGCCGCAACGCGGCGCCCCAGTTCCATGCCGACTTCCGAGTCGCTCGGAAACTCGACCCCGGCGTACACCCGCGACCGCGCAGCCTCTTCCGCCATGGCATTGAACGTCGCCGCCTCGCCAGGGAAGAAATGTGATAGAACCGCCGCCGCGGCGCCTGCGGTTGCCGCAAACTCCGACGGGTAGGACGGGCTCATGGGGGTGACGATCGCTGTTTCCAAGTCGTGATCGAAATGCTTGGGCCGCGGCCGGTTGTACGCATATTTGGACTCCCACGACGCGATGGTGGCGTCATACATCGCAAGCGTTAAATACGTAAAAACGCGGTGCGGATATGCCGTCAGCGGCTGGCCCTGCATGGCGCGACTTGAGATGAGGTCAAGCCACCGATATCCGGGCGAGCCTGCGTCCCAGAAGCGAATCTGAGCGTCAATGGCCGGAGTTCTGTGCTCAGTCAGATCGCGCAACACCTCGAGTTCTCGCCGTGTGGCAGCGGCATCCGGCGGCGGAGCTACCCGAAAGTCCTTTCCTGACGAGATGATCCATGTTCTCCAACTACCAGCATTCGGCTCGAGAGGCTGGAAGTTCCTGTTGTCGCTGGCAACGCTCGCTCGATGGTCGTCGTCCACCCACGCGGGCGGGTTCTCGGTCAAGACGAAAAGCACCAGCAGAACGAACGTAAGAGTCAGCAGGTAGAGTTTCCATTGTCGTTGCATTATCCCCTCCTTTTTTCAGGGATCAAACGATCTGGCTATCGGCTTCTGCGCTAGGATGGCTTTCCAAGTACGTCGAGGCGAGCATTAGAGTCGAAATATGCAAGCGGAAGACACGGTACACGAAGGCCGGAGTTTTTCATGGATGGCCCCGCGAACTAAACTGATCTCAGAGTCGGTAACCCTAGCGTGGTTACCTATGGTGCTATTTAGGAGTTGTGTTTTATTAACCGTAAAGTACACAACGTTGACTGCGGTCAAGTCTGAATGCTTATTTGGACTTCGTGGCTGTCAAGCGGGTGGATACCTTAATTCACCAGCAGGAAAACTGCGTAGCACGCGCTAGGACCTTGGAGCCTTTTCTTTGCGGCAAGATCCAGAGGGCTGGACGAATTGGAGAAGCGGGGCAAGCTACTAGAGTTGTAACTTCCCTAGTTTGATGCCGTTCCGTGTTCGAAGGTTCTGAGATTCATGCCGTCCGCGTCGAAAATATTTTATGCTCCTCGCCAACATGTGCATTGTACGGCGCCGTGCTCCGTTCTCGTCTGCACCTTTTGGGTTAGAATCGTATGGCTATGAAGCGCCGCAAGCGCAAACGAAGCTCGAAAGCTGCGAACCCGGCCACGCCCAAGATTCCCAGTGATGCGGAAAACCCTGCTGAGCCTTCGGCTGCGCTTGCCGGGACAGACCGCCAGACTCCTCCTCGCGAAGAGTTCATTGCCCCTGTCGAGGTGGAAAAGTCTGCTGAGCCTTCGACCGCCCTTGCCGGGACAGACTACGTGATTGATCTTGCCGACGAGTTCATTGCCACTGTTGAAGAAGAAAAGGCTGCTGGCGATTCCGTCACGCTTGGCGGGGCGGATCATGGCGCTCCTCTTCGCCACGAGTTCACTGCCGCTGTTGAAGAGGAAAAGCCTGCCGGCCCTTCCGCCGCAGCAGCCAGAGCTGACCGCAGGATTCATCCACGTTACGAATTCGTTGCCGCCGTTGAGGTAGTAGCGGCTGAATCCGGTGCGCGGATTGAAACGCGCGTCCGGGACTTGAGTCAGCAAGGCTGCTATGTGGACACGAACAACGCCCTCCCTTTAGGGACTCTGACGGACGTACGCATCACAAAAGGGGCGCAACTGTTTGAAGCCCCGGCAAGAGTCGTCTACTCCCGAGCCAGCAAGGGCATGGGGCTGGTGTTTACCGCCATTGAGCCGGAGCAGCTTCGAACTCTTGAAACGTGGCTTGCCGAGTCCCGCGAGACCTCCTGGCTCGCGGCCAACCGCCGAAGGAGTCAGCGAGTATTGATGACCATCCCAGTCCGACTCTCCGGGCAGATCAGCGTTGGATTGCCTTTTGAAGAGGAGACGCACACGCGGGCCATCAGTGCTCATGGTGCTTTGATTCTCGTGTCGACGCCGGTGTACAGGGGACAGCGGCTCACTCTGTCGAACATCCAGACAAAAGCTGCACTGGAGTGTGTAGTTGCCCATATAGACCGACGTAAGGACCCACAGGCTGGAGTGGAGTTCACACTACCCAATCCTATGTTCTGGCACGTGGCCTTTCCGCCAAAAGACTGGACACCCCGTCACCCAGATGCGAAATCCCACGCAAAAAACGGATGAATCGAGCTGAATCCCGCACTCGGCCCAGCCAGAGAGCCTAGGCTTGCCCGTGTACCGGCCGGCATCGGGGCCTTCTGTCTTGCTACTTCATAAGGCCCAGAACGGCAGCGACACCAAAGACCCAGAGGAAACCCGCCATTCCGTACATGAGTTTTCGATTCTTGACCCAGGGAAGACGTACTTCCAGGTCTTGGCGTTTTTGCGGGTCGGCCGGAAATCGACCAGTGACCATCAGAAATGGAATGAAACCCGCTCCAATGATTATTACACCTTCGAGCCAATGCATTTCGCCCTCGATAAGAAGGTGCCGCGTGCCGCAGACAGTAGATTAGGACTTGTGAGTCCGTGCGGGGTTGTTTCTTTACTGCTCCGCCGTCGAAGAGGCAACTACCTTAAGATGGCGTGTTTCCGTTCTTCGGTCATGTCCGGGCAGGCACACGTGTGACCGCCATACCTGCAGGGAATGAAAAACCGTGATGCTAACGATGGGCCATTTTCTGGGCCATGTGCAGCAACAACTTGCGGTCATCGTCGTCTGACTTACCGATCAGACGGCGAAGTTTGTTTAGATACCGCGCGTCCTTGCCGAAACTGCCCCAAGCGTCTAGGTCAGAGGACTTCCGCTTAGGGAGATTCGGCAATACTGGCGGTTCTTCGCCGTCGTAAAAGAGTTGGTAGAGTGGGACCTCTAAAGCGCGAGCCATTTTCTCGAGCGTTTCAATCGCGGGAACGGTATGACCGTTTTCCACACGAGAGACGTAGCACCGGAGCAGGCCCGTGCGCTTTTCGATGTCGCCTTGGGAGAGTTTCTTTTCTTCGCGGAGTGCGCGAAGACGGTCGCCAATAATCATGGCGGGATTATTCCATTGAGGCAGGTCGGATGCAACTACGAAACTAGAAATCAGAAACTAGAAATTGGGAATCGGAAAATGGAAAAGGGGCAGCGAGGGAGGGGCTCAGAGGATGTTCACGGCGCGGGCGGCGAGGAGAGCGACGATGGTGAGGGAGATCAAGGACTGGAGCATCATGCCGATTTTTGCCCAGCGGGAGAGGACCGCGGTATCGGTCGGGGAGAAAGCCGTGCTGGTATTGAAGGCCAGAAAGAGGTAGTCCATGAACTGGGGCGACCACGAAGGATCGCCGCCTTCCTGGGTCAACATCTGGGGGAAAAGAAACGAGCTTTTCACGCGGCCCGTAGCGCGGTCGCGGCCCAGTGGACCGCCGGCGTCGAGCTTCCAGTACCAGAGCGCGAATACCAAAATGTTGGCAATCCAGAGCGCGCAAGCCGAGCGCAGCAAGGCCGCCGGCGGCTCGCGATGCTGCGGAATCCCCTGGATCAGAAAAACCAATGAAGCAATCATGGCGAGGGTGATCACGCCATTGGCGGCAAAGGAGAGAATCCGGGCTGCTTTGTGGCGGCCGCGGCGGTAAGACACCACCGTGGGGATCACCAAAACGAAGATGATTGCAGGCAGCAACCAACCCGGACCAACGGAAAGCGGTTCCGGCAAGGCCCAGTACACACCGGCGGCAGCCAGCATCGCTACGAACGCGGGCCACCGAGGTTCACGGATGATTGGTTTGCTCATGACGATATGGCGAACTACGCGGGTGGAGTCTAATACAGTTTTCGTTGCGCCTCAAAAGGATGGGTGCCTACCGGCTTCCCCGACGCGGCCGGGGTAAACGCCAACCGAGGGACGCGGGGCCTTGCTGCGCCCGCTTTGCAGGAGTAGGATTCTGGGTAACGCTGAATCTCGCAGGAACCCTCCAGCCGCCCCCGAGACCCACCGTAAGGAGGTTCTACTATGCCGACCATGAAGGAGTTCACCATCCGACTAGATGACCGGCCTGGAACGCTTGGACAACTCTGCCAGGCGCTCGCCGATCAAAAAGTTAACATTCTCGCGTTTCAATCGTTCCCGCTCGAGAATGGCAAGAGCTCCGTACGTTTCGTCCTGGACAATCCGGCAGCGGCCAAAACGGTTCTCGATGGCCGACGCGCGGAGTACACGGAAACCGAAGTTGCACAGGTGAGACTTGCCAATCGTCCCGGCGAGTTGGCGCGTACCGCATCGCGGCTAGGCCTAGCGGGAATCAACATCAACTATGGCTACTGCGGAGCCGGGCCCGACGCCAATGCAACGTTCCTGATCTTCGGGGTCGCGGACGCAGGTAAGGCAGCAAAGGTTGTTGATCAAGCGGCCGCCGCAGGCGCGACGGGTTGAACGACGGGACTGCGACTGAACGCTGCTAACAAGCCTTACGAGTTGAGAAAGGCCCGTAACGCTGGCCGCTAAACTCGCAGGGAATTTCTGCAAGGCGGAGCGGGGATCGAGTTTGATGCACGCCGTCGGGAAACTGTGTGTGCTGCCATAGGAGGATTCGATGTGGAACAAGAAGAGCACAGATGCGATGAGTCCAACAGATGCGATGAATCTGCGAGATATGATGAGTCCATTGGATGTGGCCGCGGAACGCGATACGGGGTGGCTGGGATCGAGCCTGCGTGTGAAAGGGGATATCTCCGGCACCGAGGATCTGCTGATCGACGGCTCGGCCGAAGGACTGATCCAGCTTGATGGGCGGAAGCTGACGGTTGGACCGACGGCGAAAGTAACGGCGGACATCAACGCCCGCGACGTGGTGGTGTACGGCTATGTGAAGGGGAACGTGCGCGCGAAGGGACGGATCGAGATCAAAAAGGACGGTTCGGTGGTCGGGAATTTGACAACCGCCCAGATCATGATCGAAGACGGCGCGGACTTCAAAGGTTCGATCGAGATCGACAGGAGCGCGGCGGAGGAGGCCGACAAGAACGCCCTCTCGCGGGCGGCCAGCGCGGGCGCGGGGGCGAAAAGCATTTAAGGGCGGACTGATCCTTCGATTCCTCTCAGGATAAAAGTCCCCCCACACCGGAAAAACGCACGCCGGCGGTCTGGTGAGCTATTTCGATTCGTAATTCTTGTACTCTGCGGAGGTCATCGGCTTGTGGCCGACGGCTTGGGCAATGCTCATTTTACCGTTTGGAAGCGCGCTCCCAAAATAGAAGTGATAGATCATGCCATCGGTGGTGGCCACGAGGTCGGCGACTTCCTTGGCCTTATCCGGCGGCATGTCCAGCACCTGCACCCTCCCGCCAGCGATTTCAATCTTGTGGTCATGCCAATTGCTGTTCCATTCCTTGAGCGGGACCTGAGCGCGGGTGAGTTTCTTGGCGTAGATCCACTCCACCTGGACAAGGTTGGCGTTGGGCTCGGTGGAGTCGTAGATCAGGCACTGAATTTGCGGGTCGGGAGCGACCACCTTGCAGTAATGGTGGTACGGCCCCATCTGTTTGCCGTCCACTAGATGAGGCGCCAGGACGTGAACGTTGTAGCCTTCGGCAGGAGATGCTTTCATCGGGGCAGTTGATTGCTGGGCGGCCGGGTGCGGGGTCCGGCTGCTGCGACCAAGGATAGGGCCCACCAAAAATGCAAAAACTGCCAGCAGACAAATGGCATTCGTTTTCTTGCTCACTGTGCCTCCTTAGTTTTGTGGATGGGGGAACCTGGGCCTGTGCGCCGGAATCTTAGCGAAGGCTTGGAGAGCGGTCAATGCCGCAGGTGGCGCGAGGCCTCCGAAAGAATAGATTTGCACATGTTCAAAGTTCTTGAGGCTGGGCTCGAGGGCGGAGGTTTTACGGGATAGTGACGATGGCGGGGTGGAGTTCCCAGATCGTGGCGACGTGAACGGAGCCACGAGTGTGGTCAAAATCTTCAAAAGCCATGCCAAGCACCGATATTGGCAAGGCTTGCGGCAGTTCCCCGCCGTGCTGGGAGTCGAGCTTAAAGCCATGTTTCGCCAGTTGGGATTGCGCAGTCTGGCGGGCGCTGCAAAATTCACTGTCCACAGGAGTTTCCACAATCACCCTGGGAGCGTTCTTATCGGCGGTCATGGAAATTTCGAAGTGCACATCGCAGTCCGCTCCATTGACGCTGGTTTCCTGGAGAAATGCAGTTGCAACATGGAAGACTTGGAGCTCTCGCCCGGTTCGTGGCGCGTCGGGGGCAACGAAGGTGTCTTGCGTCCAACTGAGAATGGTATCCACGCCAATTTCCTGCGCGGCGATGGCGGGAATGGGAACGTGTTTCGATATGTGCCGGAAATCCAGGATGTCCGGCTCAAGCGGCAGGCATTTGCAGAGATCCTCAGGATTGGGCTGCACAATCCCATAGCTGCCGCCATTGCAAGAGGCAGAAAGTAGCGCGAAGAATGTGATGATGCAGATGAGAAGAATTTTCTTCAAGGGTTGCACCCGTTGTTCAATGACTACCGCATGAGAAAGATGTTCGGCGCGGGAACATAGTTCCCGTGATGCGGCGTCAATGCAAAGGGGCTTGTTGGTTGTGTTCACCGCTTCGAAACCTGGAAATCAAACCGAAGCCGCGAAGCCTTTTCATCAAATCGGCGAGATGGCGGCGATCTTCCTCACGCACGGCGGTGAATTTCAGCCCCAGTCCTCGGCCGGGCTTCACATGCCGCACAACGGCTTCGGCCCGGATCTGCCCTTCTTCGACAAGAAAATGGAGATTGGTCTTCGCGCCCACGGCCTTGGACTTCTGTGTCAGGACAAACAGACCGCCGGAGCCGAGATCGCGAACTTGCGAAGTATCGTCATACTCGTCAGAGCCCCAGCAGACATAAACGGTCCCCGTTGTGCCGATACGCGAGCTGGACCTTCTAGAATGGGGAGTTTGTTGTTGCATAGTGGCTTACCTCAGCCGAGTTTTCCTCCTTGGGTTCGTTGACTTACGCCGGCCTACAGCAACGAGTGCTGTTGATCAATCCCTTTCTCACCAGCGTTTCAAGGCTTGGCGGAAACGATTGCAATTCATTTCTCGAAACGGTTCCAGCACTCAAGACCTGAAATCCGTTTCGCAAAGTCCAATAAAAGCTTAAAAGTACGATAGGGACATTTCTGTTCACTATTGGACAGAATGCATAAATCCCGTGCGATAGCCAGAATCAGGGGGGGGACAGCGCCAGTGGACGTGCTTATGCCCAAGGACGAGCCCTTCCGACGGGAGCCCGCGGAATCGCCCGATTGCGAAACGTGCAAATGTGCCATCCACCACGATCGAGAATGACAGTCATTGGTGAATCGGGCAGGCATCCCGCGGCGAAAGAGTTGAATCCAAAGAGGGCAAGTAGGGAGCGGGGGTGATGGGATTCGAAAGAGTCCGGGTCGAGGAGCAGTGAGTATGCCTGATTATCCAGTCAACCTAAAAAAATGGGATGGATTCTGCGGACGAAGGCGGCAGGTGTTTGTTTCTGGCAGGGAATAACTACGGCGAACTGGGAGTCCTATTTAGTTCGAGAGTGATTTGGAGCAAGTGGAAGCGTTCGGGCGGGGTCCAGCAAGAGGTACTAAAGAGGTTGTATATAGTTTGTGATAGGCTTGGGGCGATTCAAGGTGAGCCGTTTCCGGTCCAAGCCCCCAGCACCAAAAAACCATTGGCGGAAGTTGTCCCTCATCGCAAATGGCAGGCATCCTCAGACCGCAGGCGATTTGCCGGGGTTAAATCCATCGAGTGGCGTGGGCGGGCAATGAAATTCCAACCTTTTGCAGTGCGCAATTCCCTTTTCATTTTTGTGGCGATGGTAGCGCTGGCGGGAGTTCGCGCTTCGGCGCAGACGAAGCCGGATAGCTCTGCGACGGCACAAAACGCGACGCAAGAGAAGCAATCAAAAGTGCAGCCGGGTTTGAAGCCCCTGCCACATGATGACGAGGGCCGAGAGGCCGTTCAAGAGGGACCCGAGTTTCTTCGCCGGAGGCAGAATTGGTTTTTCCAACCGCGCTCATTTCCGATTGGTTTCATACCGCAGGGAGCACGCGAGCGCGCGCTGGAACAGAAAAGGCAGATGTATCAACGCGAGGGGCGATTGAGTCTCTTCGCGGCTCCGAGCGAGTCCGGCTTCCTAGCTCCACCCCTCGGGCCGACGTCGGCATGGTTTCCAATCGGACCGCAAGCTACTAGCACGACCTTTTTCGCTCCGTTCACCTCAGGGCGAGTAACGGCACTTGTTGTAAATCCGAATAACGCCAACAACGTGTATCTTGGTGGAGCTGACGGGGGCCTCTGGATGACCACCGATGGCGGAACGAACTGGACGCCCATCACAGATTTTCCGCTCGTTGGCGCGACGGTGACGATTGCCGTCGGCGCGCTTGCGGTGGATCCAGCGTCGTGTAGTGCGACGATCTGCACGACTGTTTATGTCGGGACGGGCGAAGGCAATTTCGGAGCTGAGAATGTCTATGGTGAAGGAGTTCTGAAATGCACGGTCACCGCCGGGGCGCCACCTACGGCTACTTGTGCGCAAGACAACACGTTCCACACAGTCAGCCCGCTTTCTTCATTTCGTGGCGGCCCATCGATCGGGGCACTGGCGGTCAATCGTGCGGCAGGCAAGAGCAATATCCTGTTGGCCGGTGTTCGCGGCCTCACAGGGACTACTATTCAATCGGGGATTTGGTGTTCGGCTGATAGCGGCGCGACTTGGTCGCGCGTTCTGCCAACTAGCGCGGCGGCCAGCGATCCTGGAACGGACGTAGCCTTTGCCAGCGATGGTACGGCATGGGTCGCCCTGGGAAATCCTTTTGGAGACGCAGCGAATAATGGAGTTTACAAGTCTTCTGCAGCGGTAGCGAACTGCACGATCACTTTCACAAAGCAGACTCTTCCCGCAGCTTTGAGCACCAACATTGGGCGCATCACACTGGCCCTCTCTCCCTCGAGCGACGCAACACTTTACACAGCTATTGCGGACAGCAGTACCACGTCGTCGAATCTCCTGGGAGTCGCCAAAACCACCACTGCGAATACTGCGACTCCTACGTGGCTTCAGCTCAATGGCGATCCTCGATTACTGCCAGCCAGCGGCATATGCAATAGTCAGTGTTTTTATGACATCCCAATGGCTGTGAGTCCCGCGAGTGCGAATACTGTCTTTTTTGGCGGGGGAGCGAGCAACGGCACGTTGATTCGTTCAACGGATGGTGGAAGCACGTGGACGGAAATCTCCCGCAATGTAAGTCCACTTCCGACCGACTCCATTCACGTGGACATGCACGCCTTCGGTTTTAGCAGCAACGGAACCACGATGTATGTCGGCAACGATGGCGGGGTGTGGAAGACCTCCGGATCTCCCACAGGAGCGCCGGGTGCCGGCTTCTGGACCGATCTGAATCAGACGCTGCAAATCACGCAATTTTACCCCGGTGTCTCGATTCATCCTTCCAACGCGGGGTTTGCCATGGGTGGAACGCAGGACAATGACGTTCAGATCTATCAAGGGTTCACATCGCCTTCGGCCAACCTTTCGTGGAAGGTGGCAGAGCTAGGTTGCGACGGGGGCTTCACGGCCATTGATTTTGCTGTCCCTAGCACGAGCTATGGAGAATGCGAGTACATTCCCAATCGCCCACCTTTCCCGATCATAACTGTTACCTTTGCCGGGGATGGGATCTTAGGAAATGGTTTCCTGGCCAATACGGGCATCGATCCGACGGACCGCGGCAGCTTCATTCCTCCACTCGTCATGGATCCGAACAATTCAAACACTCTCTACTTTGGGACATGCCGAATTTGGCACACCACAAATGGCGCCAATTCCTGGAGTGCAATTTCCCCAGACGTTACAAGCGCCGCCCACGTTGCGGACTGCTCCAATCAGAGCGGATTCACGCTTAGCACCATTGCGATTGCGAAAGGCACTTCCAACACGATCTACGTCGGCAGCGAGGGCGGCGAGGTGGAAGTAACCTCAAACGGGGGCACGAGCTGGACGAGTATCTCGGGGAACGGAGCGATCCTACCAATACGGGCTGTCACTCAAGTCGTTGTTGATCCGTCGAGTGCGACGGGCGACGTTGCATACGTTGCGTTTTCCGGCTTCGCAAGCTGCTCCGGATGCGATGGGAAGGGACACATCTTCAAAACGGCAAACGGCACAGCGGGGGTAGCAACGGTTTGGACGGATGTTAGCGGCACAACAAGCAAACTCCCCGACATTCCGGTGAATGCCATTGTGATAGACCCGGACGACCCGGCGCACAATACACTTTATGTTGGAACAGACGTAGGGGCTTTCTTCACGACCGACGGGGGGCTCAACTGGTCACCGTTGGGCACGGCAAACTCACTGCCCAATTCGCAGATCCTTTCTCTAACAATTCACAATCCATCTCGCACGTTGCGAGCGGCAACGCATGGGCGCGGTGTGTGGGATATCAACCTCGGCGCTGGCCCGAATACACCGGCCTTCGGGATTAGTAAGCTCTCGCCGTTCACGGCCAATACGCCAGGGGCTCAGACGACGCTCACCGTCACGGGTACGGGCTTCACGAACAATTCGAAAGTGATGTGGGGCAACAGCCAGCGCACGACTACCTTCGTGAGCGCAACGCAGCTCACGGCAACGATTACCGCGGCCGACCTTTCCGCTGGTGCTGTAGTTCAGGTCAGTGTGCAAGATTCCGCGCTGACCACCAACTCCTTGCCTTTTACGGTTCTTGGGCAAGCACCGACGATTTCCAGTGTGTCGCCTACAAGTGCTCCAGTGAATTCGGCGAACACGTTGATTACGGTGACAGGAACGAATTTCGGGTCTAACTCCAAAGTGTTTATGAATCCCGATACCGGCGGGACTGCCATCGCCACAACCTTTACGGATTCAACCCATCTATCTGCGACGGTACCAGCCGCTTTCATGGCCAACTTTGGCAGCACGAATTCGGTGGGAGTGCAGAACCCACCGCCGGGAGGAGGCACGACAGTCACTACTGCGACTGTAACTTTGCCGACGTTTAAGGTAGTTGCCCCTGCGCCCGCGAACGACAACTTTGCGAGTGCGATCAACATAACGTCTACGGGGTTTGCCGACACAAAGGACAGCTCGGGAGCAACGACCGAAACGGGCGACCCGACGCCGGCATGCGCCCAAAGCGCGCAAATTCCTTTCGTGACCGGACGGTCGAACACAATTTGGTACAAAGTCGTGCCGACCGGGAGCGGGACTGCGAATATCGACACCATTGGCAGTAGCTACGACTCCGTGCTTTCTGTCTGGTCGGGGACGTCGCAAACGGCACTGACTGCGGTTGCCTGCAACGATGACATCAATCCCGGGATTGTGACCGAATCACAGTTGACAAATGTAACTCTGAATGCCGGGACGACTTATTTCATCATGGTGAGCTCGTTTGGCCAGGCGGATCCCAATCCGCTCGCTTTCGGCGGCAAGAGCATTTTGAATTTCAGTTGCACGTGCACGATTGGAAGTGGAACGACGGGAAGTTTCACCATTGGCGGGAGCGCGGTGACAGTAACGGCCGGAGCTTCGGGTACTTCGACGATTACGGTGACACCGACTGGCGGGTTTATCAGCATGGTGAACGTGACTTGTCCGGCGGTCGGGTTGCCGGCGGGCGTGACCTGTTCGCCGAATCCTCTGCCGATCAATGTGACGAGTGCAGCCGCTGCCACGGGGCAATTGACGGTGGCGGTGGCGGCGCCTTCGACGACGTTGACGGCTTCGGCGGCACAGGCGGAGCGCAGGCTTTATGCAGCTGGGATGATTCCATCGCGCGGCGGCAAAGGTTGGTGGACGCTGAGCGCAGGCACGGGGCTGACTGCGATTCTCCTGCTGTTCCTGCCCGGACGGAAGCGGTATCGGGCAGCGCTGGTGCTTGGCCTGATTTGCGTGCTGAGCTTCGCGCTGGGCTGCGGAGGAGGAGGTTACGGTGGTGGTGGCGGGCCGGTGGCGACGGTCACGCACCTGACGGTTACAGCACCTACAAAGGTTGCATCTGGACCCGGTAACACTTTCGCGTTCACTGTCTCGGTTACGGGAGGCACACCTACAGGGCAAGCGCAGCTCTTTGACGGATCGACAGCGCTGGGTACGGCGGCTACAGTTTCCGGAGGCTCGGCATCGATCACTAGCAACGGATTGCCAGTGGGAACGCATGCTATAAGTGCTCACTATCTGGGCACCTCAAGCACACTGGCGTCGCAAAGCGGAGCTCTGAACGTGACGGTGACGGGGACGACAACGTTTGCGATTACGGCGACGCCGGCGGCGTCCAATGGCTCGCCGACGGTCAGCATCACGATCAATTAGACCAAGCTGGATAGGAAGAGAGGGCGGCTCCAGAATATTCGGGGCCGCTTTCTTTTTGAGGGAAGGAAAAGCTAACGCAGAGACGCCCCGGCCCGGTCGGGGTAGACGCCGGACGCAGAGGGAGCGCAGAGAAGAGGGGGCACCCGCCGCGGCGGGTGCCCCCTACACAGACAAGAGCGAAAATGGCGACAGTAAACGGCCGCTGCGTGAAGACCAGCTAGTCTGCAATGCAAACTAGTTTGCATTGCAGACCAAAATCAGGCATCCGCAAACTAGTTTGCACCGCAAACCAAATTCGCCCTCCAGCCTAAGTCCATTTGTTTCATAGGAAAAGACGAAGCAGATCCTTCGCTTCGCTCAGAACGACGCGTCCTCATCGGATGCGTCAGTTGCTATTGGGGGGGAAGACGATGTTCCAGAAGAGCGGTGCGGGCGTCAAGAACTCGATGGGAAGGAGCGAACCTTCCTGGTTCAGTTGCGGGGGACGGACGACGTTGACCTCGACCTTTTGCTGGGTCTTGGGATTTTCGATGATGAATTTGGTGCCCTGGGGCAAGCCTTCGGGAAGAATAATCATGGCGCCGGTGGCACTGACGGTGTGCGTGAAACCGTCGACCGGTTTCGGATTGCCAGCGATGTGAGCGACCACGGGCATGCGCAGCAAAACGCGCTGGGCGCGGCGGCGTTCCTCGGCGGTGGGTTGCCGGTTGAGCGCAGGGCGGGGCACATTGAGCGCGCCAGGCTTGGCGTAGGGCGAAGGTTTCACGTTGGGAAGAGGCTTC
>WNFE01002068.1_pt1 | contig 17557 bp, 20 predicted proteins | sample 5400451 | NCBI WGS metagenome assembly WNFE01 (sample SAMN13153344, study PRJNA577476) | soil metagenome | isolation source: 200 cm saprolite under Douglas fir tree site 2 hole 2 | place: USA:California | collected 2015-04-18
GCCGGGCGACACGGTTTCCTGATGATCGGCACGGTCGCTATTATCGACTTTCGGTTCCGGCGCCAAAACCGCGGCGGCGACCGTCAATCGCTCCGCGACCGCCGTAGCGGCCATCACCAGGTCCCGTGGTGTTCGCGTCGTGGAAGCGGCAGCCGCATCAGCCGTGGGATGCGAATCCGCGATCCTTGTTTGCGCAGGTTCGGAAGTGTTGGCGGCGCTGGCCGCGGGCTGCGGATCCACGTTCTTTGCTTGCGTGGGTTTGGAATCGGCAGCGAGACCCGCCAGCCTCGCGTGCGGCATTTCGTTGGAATTTGGTGCGGCCTGTCTGGAATTTGCTGCGCCCTGTCTCACGACACGAGCATGCGCCGCGGGCTTCGCTCTTTGTCCGCGGATCGCTATCTCGCGGTGGACCAAAGCTTTCGGCAGAACCTGCGGAGGTTGCCCAGCTGCGCGCTGCGCCTGTATCGACAACGATTGCCGGGACCACGCCATATAGGACTGGCAAAGGCTGTTACATGGCAATCCGTCGACATACACGATGTCAGGTGGATCCAGCGGCGTGGCTTCCGAATTTCCCGCAGAACCGAGAAACAAAACGCAGGACAGCAATACCCATTTCCTCATCATGACTACTCCATTTGGGCGCGCAGATGTTTGGGGCGCCGAATATTCGATGGAGGCTCACGCACGACGGAACAATCACGGTCCGTGCGGCCCTAAAAAATCTAATAAAGGCCGGTTAGCTCACGATTCCGACGAAAAAACGGCCGGGTCTTGCATCGGTATTTCTGAACCGCGTTTTGCCGGAAAGATGCATTCTCGATCGTCAGAAGGCCTGCGTAACGAGCACTCAACCACGCGAGCTCCGATCACAACTGCAGCACGGATGATGGTACTACCGTGAGAGATTTTCTTCGCCGCGTCTCTCGCGTGCGCAACTTCAGGTGTCGCGCACCTACTCGACCACTATGGCGCGCCCTGAAAAATCGCTCGCACTGGATCGAGGTCAGCCCAGCCGCCAGCCGACCTCGGCGGCAAAGCTCTGGTAGAACTCAGGCTCGTAAGCGCGCTCCGGTGTTTGCCGGACGCGCTCATCGAGGCGGTGGGCGTCCTCGCCAACCAGAATGCGCCAGCGCTCGGCCTTGACGCCATCGAGAATGATCTTCGCGGCAGCAGCCGCAGTGGTCGGCGCATCCTCGCGAAAACTGCGGGCGCGCTCGGCCGCGGCGGCCTGCACATCCTCATCCGACATCATTGATGCGTCGATGCCGGCCGTGGTGAGGCGGACGCGGGTCTGCGCGATTTCGTTCTCGTTCAGGCGCTCGGAATCGGTGCCGCTCTGTACTTTTCGCGAATTCGAAACGATCGAGGTTCCGATATGGCCGGGCATGACCACGGAGCACTTGATGTGCGGCGCGTTGAGCCGGAGATCGTTGATCAGCGCTTCGGTAAATCCCTTCACCGCGAATTTGGCGGCACTATAGGCGGTGTGCGATACGCCAGGTCCGACGGAAGCCCAGAACCCGTTGACGCTGGAGGTATTGACGATGTGGCCCTCGTCGGCCTTTTGCAGCAGCGGCAGAAAGGTGCGGACGCCGAGATAGACGCCGCCCCAGCAGATGTTGAAGGTCTTTTCCCACCGCTCACGCGTATTGGTGAACAGGCTGCCGCCGCCGCCGATACCGGCGTTGTTGAACAACAGATGGATCCTGTCGGTGGCCTGCTGCTCGACGAGTTCATCGCGGAAGCGCAGCAACTGGTCCTCCATGGAAACGTCGGCGATGTGGGTGGTGATGCGCAGGCCCTGCGGCAGCCTTTCCACCTCGCACAGCCGCTTGGTTTCCGCCATCGCGCTCGCCGACACATCGCACATCGCGACATTGCAGCCCTCGGCGACCAGCTGGCGCGCGAGTTCGCGGCCCATGCCCGTGCCGCCCCCGGTGATGACAGCGGTCTTTCCGGCAAAATCTTTCATTGGGGGGATCGCTGACCTTTCCGGTTCTGATTTGCGTGATTTGGTCGGAGCGAGAGGATTTTGAACCTCCACCCAAGCCTCCCGGACGTTGAAACTGGCGTCTCACGTTTGTTTCAGACTAGTGCACAAGCCACAGTGCAACTCAAATACTTTTTTCTTCCTGTGTTTTCGCGGGAGTGCGGCGGGTTTCGCAATTCAATCATGAAGGCCGTGAGGCCGCAGCGATAACCCATTGGAGGTTGAGAAGCCGCCGCTAGCGCATTGAACCCGCGGCGCTTGTTTCAGGCACGCTCGACGGGGTTTTGCTGACCGCAGCGATCGCGATATTTCTCCTGATCGCGTTCTTCCGATGGAAACGCCGGGCTTTATTCCGCGGCGACGCCGGGCTCCTCGAACTCCACCACGATCGAAACGCGCGGCACATGCTTGCTGCCGATACGCGTGAGCAAGGTCTGCGGCTCACGCTTCACTCCATGAATCTTGATGACCTTCAAGGCGGGATTTTGCGAGAGCCACAGGTCTCTCTGTATTTCAACGTCCCGCTTGTCGGTGCCCAGAATAAGATGCTCTTTCACGAGATTACCCAGACGTTCCATCGACTCGCACTCTCAAAATGACGCCGGTGTTTCATTACGCGTGCTCTAGATGAGCTGATTTGGCACATGTGGAAGGGTCTTCGCATGTTCCGGAAGCTAATCGCAAGAACCATGCCAAGCCGGCGCAAGCCTTGGGAGGCTCGCGCGTCGCGCATTCCGCGCGGGATGAAGGGTGACGGCCGCCGTCAGAAAAATCCCGCACTCATGTCCAGGCCGCGCGTGGCCAGCAGCAAAGATACCAGCAGGCCAACCCCGCAAAACATGGCGATGGTCTTGAGAATTTCGACGTCAATCCGACTCTTGGGAAACACGCGCAAGAGAACTTTTGCCAGAGCAGCCATTTTGCGACCTCCAAGCTCGACCCCAGGGATGAGGCCAGTTGGAGCGTTGGTAGCTCAGCCGGCGCGCCGCGCATGTGAGTAAGGTCACACTAACGAATTACCCCGGCGGGAATGGTTCCAGTGCCAGCGGGCCAGTCGCACATTCTTTTTATTCGGAGAGTGAGCAATATTGATCACGGAGTAAGAAGCCGGTTGAAGCAGGATCTAGCGATCACCGCTCCGCCCTTGGCATTTATCGGTGACAGAGAGTTTGGTAACGCTCCCGGGCGTGTGTCATGACCCAACTGACCCTCGTTCCATTCAGATGCCGATTTGAAACGGCGTCCGCTGACGTGACGGCCAGCGGATCGCAAGGCGAATTTTGCGCTTTTGAGTTTCCTGGCTGCGAGGGGTGCCGATACGATCTGCACGCCATCAAAACGGCAGCCTTCGGAGACCCGACGAAGTCGACCGCTTGGCGCGGATGGATCGCAGGCGCGTCCCGCCCCACAAAATAGTTTTCGCATGTTCAATAACTTGCCGGGATAGGCAAAAGGCGAGGTGCATTTCCCGCCTATAGGTGCTTTTCAAGCGAGCGCCGGAGCTGAACTAATCGGGCGCGGCGCCGTTTCAGTGGCGCCGCGCCTCGCCACCGACCCTCCGATAGGAGCGGTCCTTCGGGGCGACATCTCCTGGAGTCGGCCCCCTATTTAGAGAGGCACCAAAGCGAGGCCACCTGTTTACGCTACGTGCCACCAAGATTTCGGCCAACCAGCCGTCAAACTGGTCGCCGGGCGAGCCGGTGGCCAATGAACCGGGCCTGGGCTGGCCCGGCGCTTCTGTAGGTATTGCTGGAGACATCATGCGGGTCGTAATTTGCGGAGGCGGCGTGATCGGAGCATGCACCGCCTACTTCCTCGCTCGCCGCGGGATCGAGGTCATTGTGGTCGAGCGGACCGAAGTGGCCGCCGCGGCGTCCGGCAAGGCCGGCGGCTTTCTGGCGCTTGACTGGTGTGCCGGCACTCCGCTCGATGCGATGGCACGACGGAGCTTCCAACTTCATGCCGCCCTGCCCCGCGAGATTACCGATGATTGGGCCTACCAGCGCATGACCGCGTACAGCGGGTTCGTTGTCCCCGATGATGACGCTCGTCGTCATGTGCCGTCCAAACTCGATTGGCTTTCCGACGGAGTAATCATTGCCCATCGACTCGGCACGCCGGAGACGACGGCGATTATTCACCCACGCAAGTTCACTTCAGCGATCATGAGCGCCGCGCAACGGCACAGCGCCGAACTGCGCCGCGCACAGGTCACCGGGATGGTGCGAAGTGCGGATGGATCAAGCGTAAGAGGTGCTGAGGTCGATGGCGCCCTCGTCGAGGCGGATGCCGTCGTGATCGCTATGGGGCCTTGGTCGCTGATGGCTGCCGCGTGGGTCCATCTGCCCGCTGTATTCGGGCAGAGAAGCCCGAGCCTGGTTTACGACACCGGCAGAGATGTTCCGGCCGATGCCCTCTTCCTCGAATATCACGAAGAGAGCGGTGCCGTCTTGACGGTCGAGGTCTTCCCTCGTGCCGACGGGAGTACCCACATTGCCGCCTTATCCGACCAGGCTCCCCTGCCCATCGATCCGGCCGCCGTGATGCCGGACCCGAGCGAAATCGATCGTCTCCAGATCATCTGCGAGCGGCTGTCGCCTGTGTTTCGGTCAGAACGGATTATTGCGCGGCAAGCCTGCTTTCGTCCGGTCACACAGGACGGGCTGCCGCTGATCGGCGCGGTGCCGCAGAGCGAGGGCGTCTACGTGGCCACCGGCCACAGTGTCTGGGGTATCCTCAACGCACCGGCTACCGGCGAAGCGTTAGCGGAGCTGATCGCCGAGGGCGTCTCCAGCACCACCGATCTGACGCCTTTCGACCTGGCCCGGCTCCGGCCTCTGGATCCATCGCTACTCCGCTCCGGCTAACCAATGTTGGGGTTGTTCCTATCCGAATGAGTGCATGACCCGCTCCATCGCGGGACGACTCCGGTTTCTCACTTTCACCCAATGCCTCGATCTGCCGCTCTGATACGGGCGGTCGTGATGCTTGGACACCGAGGCGCGTCGAACCCTCGTATTCAGCTTGGAAGTCGCCGAATTCCGTAATGCAAACAATATGCATTCTGACATTTTGCGGCCTTGCGGCACAGCCCGAGCAGCCTCGCCGCCTTGGTGAGTTCGTCGATTATGGCTCGCCGGCTTGGCCAAGGTCAGTGGGCGCTCGCTTTCGCAGGAGATGGGCGCAGCCCATCAACACAACCGTCAGCACGATGGTTAGGGTCGAGACTGCGGCGATGGTTGGCTCGATCTGATAGAGCACATCGTCCCACATGCGGCGCGGCAGTGTGACTGCGCCCGAGCCGGATATGAACAGCGCAACGACCAGTTCATCGAACGACGTGACGAAGGCGAACAGGGCGCCCGCCAGAACGCCCGGTCGAATAAGCGGCAATGTGATCTGAAAAAAAGTGCCGCTGGGTGTGGCGCCGAGGCTAAGGGCGGCCTGCTCCAGGCGGGGGTCGAGGCCCGCCAGGCTGGCGCTCACGCTGATGAACACGAAGGGCACCGCAAGGCAAGTGTGGGCGAGGATCAGGCCAACCGGCGTGCCGACCAGGCCGTAGCGGGCAAAGGCGTAGTAGATGCCGATCGCCGCGACGATCACCGGCACGATCAAAGGCGACACGATCAGAGCAGAGGCCAGCACGCGCAGCGCTCTGGGCAGGCGGCCGATGCCAACGGCCGCCAGCGTGCCGAGGAACGTCGCAAGCACGACCACGCACGCCGCGACCCAGAGACTGAGCCAGGTGGGGCGCAGCCAATCGTCGCTGGTGAAATAAGCAGTGTACCATCGCATACCGAAGGCTGGCGGCGGAAAGGTGAGGTAGGTCGCCGAAGAGAACGAGACCACCATCACGACGACGATGGGCAAAGCGAGGAACAGAAGGATCAACCCGACCAATGTCGCCGGCAGCAGGCGGGCGACCGTCATCGTGCACTCGTTCGGAACGCGTTGCCGACGCCAGGCAGCCGATAGAAAGCCGCGATGATGGCGAGCGCTGTCGCCAGCAGCACGACCGACAGGGTCGCCGCATAGGCCCAGTTGAGCTGATCGACCTGTTGCGCGATCAGCATCGACAGTGTGATCTCGCGCGGGCCGCCGAGCATGGCCGGCGTGATGTAGAAGCCGAGGGCCATCACGAATACTAGCAGCACTCCGGCAGCGACGCCCGGCATGGAGAGCGGCAGGGTTATCTGTCGAAAGGTCGCCCCCGGCGTGGCGCCAAGCCCGGATGATGCACGCGCCAACGACGGATCGATCTGCCGGAGCGCATTGGCGATCGGCAGAACCATGTAAGGCAGCAGGATGTGAATCATCGCGATCCGCGTCGCCAGCGGCGTGTTTAGGATGCGCAACGGCCGGTCGATCATGTCCGCCGCGAGCAGCGCCTCATTGATGAGGCCATGCCGGCCCATCAGCACCATCCAGGCGTAGCTGCGGACCAGCACGCTGGTCCAGAACGGCAGCAGGATCAGGATCAGGATCACCGGCGCGCAACGCGGCGCGCGCACCAGCGAGAGGGCAACGGGATAACCCAGTACCAGGGCCCCCAGAGTGACGATCAACGAAGTGTAGAGCGTGTTCGAGAGGACCTTCAGGAAGACTGTGTCGCCTGTCAGGGATGCATAATGCGACAGCGTCCAGACCGGATCGTTGACGCTGCGTATCAACATCGACAGCACCGGCACTGCGTAGAACGCCAACATGAAGAGCAGAAGCGGTGCCGCAAGCAGCAGTGGCACGGACGGCTGCCACGACCGCCGCACGCCGACTTGCCGCTTGGCGGCCGGTCCGATTGATCGGACTTCGACCACCTCAGACAAGGATCGTATCCGCGACCGACCACGCGATCTCTGCCCGCTCGCCGACCGCGCGACGCCGGATCGCCGCACTCGACGGCTCCTTCAGCACCATGGCGGTACCGTCGCTCGCCTGAAGCATGTAGCGGCAGCACTCGCCCGCAAAGAGCGCCTCGGTCACGGTGACGCTAAGGCGGTTCTGCGGCGCAGTCGAACTCCAGGCGCCGTCGGCGAAGCGGATACGCTCCGGACGCGTCGTGAGCGTGACCTTCTCGCCCGTGGCGGGCGGACTGGGAGACAGGGCGCGGATGATCGCGCCTTCGCACTCGGCCACAACGACATCGTGTTCGATGCCGCGCACTATGGCCGGTAGGAAATTCGACTCGCCAAGGAAGGCGGCAACGAAGCGGCTGCTCGGTCGGTCGTAGAGATCTTCGGGCCGCCCGACCTGCGCAATCAACCCCTCGTTCATGACGGCGATGCGGTCGGACATGATGAGGGCTTCTTCCTGGTCGTGCGTCACGTAGATGAATGTGATGCCGAGATCGGCATGAAGGCGGCGCATCTCAAGCTGTAGGTTCTCGCGGAGCTGCTTGTCGAGCGCCCCAAGAGGCTCGTCCATCAGGAGGAGGCGCGGCTTGAACACGATAGCGCGTGCAAATGCGACACGCTGTTGCTGGCCACCGGAAAGTTGGCGCGGATAGCGCTCGCTATAGCCTGGCAAGTGCACCAGCTCAAGCGCCTCGCCGACTAGCTTTGCCCGCTCTGCCTTGCCGACGCCCCGCTGTTTCAGCGGGAATCCGATATTGTCAGCCACGGTCAGATGAGGAAACAGAGCGTAGTTCTGGAATACCATGCCGATGTTGCGGCGATACGGCGGCATCCCGACGACCGACTTCCCGTTGATGGCGATGTCGCCGCGGCTCGGCGTCTCGAAGCCCGCGATCATCATCAAGGTCGTCGTCTTGCCCGACCCGCTCGGTCCAAGCAGCGTCAGGAATTCGCCCGAATCGATGTCGAGCGAAACTCCGGCCACCGCGGCCGTGCGATCGTAGCTCTTTTCCAGGTCGTTGAGCGATACCGACGCGCCGCGGCCAGCTGCGTTCATCACCATTAGGTCAGCAGCCATTTGTTGAAGCGGCCGACGACCGTGTCGCGATTCTCGATCCACCAATCGTAATTGTAGCTCACGAGCTGAGTTTTGATGTCGGGGGCGCCGGGCAGGACGGCAAGCCGTTCGGGCGGAATGTATTGGTTCGACTTGCTGTTGACCGAGCCGTACGGAATTCCGAAAGAGACGCGTGCCTGCGGGATCGCCATGGTCGAGTATGCGGCGAACTTCATGGCATTCACTGCGTTCTTGGCGCCATTGACGATGCCCCAGGCGTCGCGCTTCATCAGCCCCTGATCCCAGCTTATGGCAGCCGGAACGCCCGCCGCCTGCAGCGCTGCTATGCGGCCATTCCAGACGGTCGTCATGGCGACCTCACGGTCTGTCAGGAGCTGGATCGGCACGGCGCCGGTGTCCCACCATTTGACGACAGCCTTCTTGATCTCGTCGTAGCTCGCGAAAGCCTTGTCGATATCGAGGGGATAGAGCTTGTCGGCCGGCACGCCGGCCGCCATCAGCGCAAATTCCAGCTCGGGCCAGTTGCCGGCGCCAGTGCCGATCATGGCCCGGTCGCCAGGAAACGTCTTGGTGTTCCAGAAGTCCGCCCAGCCTTTGGGCGCGGCGCCCTTGAAGGCGTCGGTCCGATAGGCCATCACCTGCGCCCACACCAGCATCTCGACGCCGTATTCGAACCGGTACTCAGGGCCCACGCCGTCGTCGACCAGCGAGTAGTCGATCTTCTCAAAATACTCGCCGTGCTTTTGCAGGTTCATGATCGAGCCGCGGCTGAGCTGGGCCATGTCCCATTCGACGTTGCCGGTGTCGACCATGGCCTTGATCTTGGTCGGGCTCGAGCCGGGAAACGCACGCACCTTGATGCCGGAGATCTTCTCGAAAGGCTCGAAGTAGGCCTTTTGCTGTGTCTCCTGCATCGTGCCGCCGAAGCCCGCGATACGGACCTCGCCGCTGCCCTTCAAGATGTCGGGAATCATCGTCTGCTCCGGCCAAGCCGTCTCGGCATGGCTCGAGCGGATGAATGGCGCGGCAACGGCTGCGCTCAGCAGGCCGACGGCGGTGCGGCGGCTGAACTTTATCGGAGAACGATGATCGCTCATGACGGCTTGCCTGCCTTTCAGGTCGAGTTGATCAGTACGCCAGAAGATTGTCGCGGAAATGCTTGTGCTCGTAAGCGGTGCGCATCAGGCCGCGATCCTGCAGCGCCGGCACCAACCCGTCCTCGATCTCGGCGAGCGTGCGCCGATTGACGTTGGGCATCGAGAACAGGAAGCCGTCGCCGCCCACCTCCTGCATCACCTCGCCCATGCGTGCAGCCACGGCATCGGGCGTGCCGCAGAGCTCGACCGACAAGTCGACCGCATTGAAGCTCGCCATCGTCGCCCGGATCGAGCGCCCGTTCGCCATTTTGCGGAACTGCTGGAGGTTCTGCTGGTGGCCATTGGTGGTCACCTCGTCGGGCAGCGGCTTGTCAAGATCGAACTTGCCGAAGTCGATGTTGGTCACCTTGCCAAAATGCGCGAGCCGCTCGTTGATGCGTTCCATCGCGATGGCGGCCCGCTTCCTCTTGCGCTCCTCGGCCTCCTCCATGGTCTCGCCGAGGATCGGATTGATAAGATAGAGGACCTTGCAGTCGGAAGGCTTGCGGCCTTGCGCGACCATATGCTTGTGCACGTCCTCACGGTAGGCCCGCATGGCCTCGATGCCCTTGGCGTTGACGACGATCGTGTCGGCATGAGCCGCGGCGAACTTGCGCCCACGCGGCGAGCCGCCAGCCTGGGCGATTACCGGCTTGCCCTGCGGCGGCGGCCCGCTGTTGAGCGGCCCGCGCGTGCTGAAATACTTGCCACTGTAGTTGACGGCGTGGACCTTGGTGTGGTCGACGAGCACACCACCCTTGCGGTCAGCGACGATAGCGCCTGGCTCCCAGGAACCCCACAGTCCGCGGCAGACCTCCATGTATTCGTCCGCCATGTCGTAGCGCAGATCGTGCTCCGGCATGCCCCGCATTCCGAAGTTCATGGCCGCGAAGTCCGAACTCCCGGTGACGGCGTTCCAGCCGATTCGCCCGCCCGACACCTGGTCGAGCGTCGCCACCAGGCGGGCGAGGAGGTAGGGGTGATAGGCGTATGTTCCGAAAGTGGGCACGATGCCGATGCGCGATGTCACCTGCGTCATCAACGCCGCCACCACTGACGGATCCTGCCGCGGCACGGCAATGCCGTTCTTGAGGTAGATCTCGGTCGAGCCGCCGAAGCTCTCGCCGACGTAGGATGAATCTTCGAGCAATATGTAGTCGAAGCATGCACGCTCGAGCGCGCGTGCCATGTTCAGGAAAAGCTCAGGTTCCATCCAGGTCCGACCGACGTGACCGGTCCATGCTTCGCCCCAAGCCTGCACGCTCGATCCCTGAAGGAACCAGGCCAAGTGAAATGGTTTGGTGGGCATATGGGCTCCATGACCGCGATTAAGTGGGCGGGATCGACTGAATGAACTGGCAAAAAGCAAATACTGTGCCGACCGCTATGCCTTGTAGTCCTGGAGGCAGGCAAACGGCACTCCGGTCGGTGTCTGTGGTGGCGACGGTCCGGCCCAATCGCATCAGGCCGGCTTGGATTCCTCACAACCCGAGTTCACGCTTCCTGCCAAATCCCCATTTGATGCCACCGTCGTCACGCTGGACGCCGGTGATGTATTGGCCGATGCGATTTTGCAGGTGGCGTCCGACCCGCTCGACTTCCCGTTGCTCAAGAAGGGCCGCAGTGTGGCGTGGGATTTGGATGAAGCTGTCCTTGGTGGTGGCATAGCCCATGTCGACAAGGCGCAGGGGCGCGGCGGTCGAGGGCTTGCCTAACGTCCCCGCTGTCGGCAATTTCGAGGCGTTGACGAGCAGTCAGCTCCCGATCAAGCCAAGTCGCCCCATCGCTGCCAATCTGCCGCTCAAGGTTTTGGGAGGAGAGCGTTTTGACCTTCAAGCCATCACCACCTTGAGCAAGGTCATAGGCCTGGCGCGCTCGCCCCTTGGGCCAGGGCGTCGCCGCCGCCTTCGCAATATAATCACCTTTGCCCGGGCCAGAGGGTTCGTCTCGCGCGGCCGGCTTACAGGGTACCACGCGAAACCTGAGGATTCGGGAACTCGCGGCGATCGTTGGAAGCCTCCGCCGCGAGAATGGCGCCAGCGCACATCAGGCAGCCTGCGAACAGAAAGCCCTGCCGGAAGCCTGCCGCGGGATCGAGCCCGAGGTCGACGATATGCCCTGTCAGCCAGGGTGCGACCAGCCCGGCAAGCGAGAACATGGCGTTGCTAAGGCCCAGCACGGCGCCTCGCTGACTAACCGGACTGATTTCGCCAAGCAGCGGCGGCCCGAGGGAATAGGTCACCGCCCCCACCCCCAAAAAAGCCAGCATGACCAGCGGAATCTGAACAACGGACGCATATGAGTGCGAGAGGAGGATCCGGAAAAATCTGCCCGTCGGCAGCGTCAACCAGCTCATCGATCGCATGCTGGAGGAGATCAGCATTCTGAAGCCCTCCCATATCGCGCCGCAGACCCAGCTCGGGGACTTCGACCAGCGCACGATTCTTCGACAGATCGAGCTGTGGGGCAGCAAGATCATCCCTGCAATCAGGCGCGAACTGCGTGCAAACCAACGCGACTACATCCGGCCTGTCAAGAAGCTCGCAGCCTTTCTGGGCCGGTCCCCCGACACCGCGATCGCCGAGGATTTGCGCGCGTTCCAGCTGCATCTGGCCGCGACCGGCGTTCAGCCGCCAACCATCAATGCGACCGTGACGGTCCTGCGGTTCTTCTTCAAGGTGACGCTGGACCAGGGATGGACAGTTTTGAACCGGGCCGAGATCGACATCGTCCCGAACCGCGACGAGAGCGCCGACACCCACACCCATCCGGACTTCCGCATCGTCACCCAGGGCGTCGAGATCGGCGCAGGCTGGATCCGGCGCGGGGACAACAGCGGCAGGGATTATGTGAGCCTGTCGCTGGCGGTCCCCGGGTTCGTGCTGCGCAAACTCAACGTCGGTTTCAACGACAGATGACCGCCGACGGATCGCGGCCGCATCATCGTCGCTGCTGGATCGCGACGTCGTGCAACCGTCGGCTTGCGCGAGGCGCCATCGTGCCCGTCATCAGCACGCTGCGACGTTCAAAGGCATGGCGATTGCGCGGTGTGGTATTAATTTTGCAAGCCTGATGTTAGCTTGATGGCGCGCGCGCCGATCCACGACGTGCGTGAACTCACCAGGCCATTAAAACACGAGGACGACATGGCGAAGAAAGCGAAGAAGGCAAAGAAGACGGCGGCGGCGACGAAGAAGGTTGCGAAGAAGACGACTGCCAAGAAAAAGAAGTAAGCGCGCGGCTCCGCGCACAGGACCGCGACGGCATCGCAACCTCATCATAAAGGTGATGCCGGACGCGTCGGAGACTTCCTCCGGCTAAAGCGCGGCACCAAACAGTAAGACCGGCCCCATGTGCACACGGCTCGAGCAGCCAAATACCGATGCACATGGGTCCGGTTTTTTTGGTCGAACGGGGCCTCGACCGCCCTCACAGATGACTCCGTTGGTCAGCGCTCCCCACCCGCCCCCCGCGGGAGCACTCGTCAGGGCGGCCGCCCTCCCTGACGCTTGCGCGGTAGCGCCAGGGCTCGACAAAACGTGCGGCCCAGACGCCGCTCTGTTTAGGCTTCGCCTGGGCCTCGGCGGGCGCATAGCCGGCCTTGCTGTAAAGCGGCCAGTCAATCGCAAGACCGCCGCGGGGAGCGCGTTCGACGCTACCTGTCCGCGGCGATAGCGACCACCCCGCCGGTCACGGCAGAGCTGGTCATGTTCGGGAGCATCGATCCCGAACAGACCCACGCTGATTCCATGGATTTCGAGGGTATCGCCGTCGACAACGCTCGCCTGCCCAGCGACATCATCGGCGCGGGCGCGACCCGTCAGCGCCACGGCGACGCAGTCGTAAAAGCGCCCTCCGCAAAACGCACCCTCCCTCTCCTACGGTGCGTCAACAGTCAGGGAAGACGCGACCCGCGCCAACACCATGACGGTCGCGGTCAGTGTCGCCCCTCCGACCAAAAGCTGCGCAATGCAACGCTCCACCATGGCGGTGCGGTCATCAAAGACGTTGAATACGTTTTCAAGTTAGCTTCCGGGGGTGGAATAACTCTTCGACGGACTGTTTCGGGTCGTTGATCCGAGAGCGGTCCTTACGATCGTTCTTGTGTGCTTCGAGCTTCTGCAGGAAGCGGAAACGCGGCGATTGGGTCGCGTGCCCCGATCGGCCGTGCTTGGTCATGCCGAAACCCTTTTGGCCGTGATGCGTCATTTGATCACCAATGAAAGCTGTGGGCTCATTGCTTGCGCCTGGGAGCCGCCACCGGGACCAAGCTTCATGCGGTTCGCCGAAACCACGATCAGAGAGAAAGAATAGCCCCGATCGTCAAAAGGTGCGAGGCTGGGACCTCGGATTGAGATCGCAGAATGCTGCAGGGCGGCGCGCTGCGGCACCAAGCGCGCCGCCCATCGCAAATTCAAGCACTTACAGCTGACCGCGGGAACGCCATTCCGACAGGCTGGGTCAGCGGCTGTTGCGACGGTTGGGCGCACCAGAGTTCGAACCTAGGACCGCTGATCAAGAGGCAAGCGCTAGCCGGCTTCTCCTCCCCATTTGGGGAGAAGGGGGTTACGGTCCCTAGTTAGTCCGGTGCCCCCTCACCCGATTTGCTGCGCAAATCGACCTCTCCCCACCGGGGACCCCACCGGGGAGAGGTGAACCGAGCCCGCGGCCCGACCGATTCAATCAAAAGCCATCCCGCTGTAGAGCGCGATGAACTTAGGATGAATCATTATCGCGCTCTAACCTATTATTTGAGCATGATCTTTTCGGAAAACCGGTATCCACTTTTCCGGATTATGCTTTAGCCTTGAGCGAGCGCCGGGCGCCGGGCGCTCAGCCCCGTCGCGGATTCGAAGGCGGCGCCGATGCGAAGCACCGTCCTTTCATCAAAGGCGCGGCCGACGATCTGCATCGACAGCGGCAGACCTGACGCGGAGAAGCCGGTCGGGATCGACATCGCCGGGTTGCCGGTGACATTGAACGGCATGGTCTGGATCGGCCAGTTAGGCGGGCTGTTCGGCACGATATCGGCGAAAGCGGGCGCTGGGGCCAAGGCGCTGGCGGTGATCAGCGCGTCATACCTCTTGAGCTGCCGATTGACCGCTTGCGACAGTTCGCGACGCAACCGCATCGCCTGATGAAGATCGGCCGCGGTGACGAAGGCGCCAAGCGTCATCCGCAAATACGTCAGCAGACCGAAATCGAGTGGTCGCGTCTGGTAGTCCTGCTCATGAATGGCGAAGGCCTCGGTGTACATGATGACGCGGCCGCACGCATTGAACAGCTCGTAATCCGGCAGCGTGATCTGCTCGACCACCGCGCCGAGTTTTTCGAGCGTCTCCGCGGCTCGGTTGATCGCTGAGACGACCTCGGCCGAAACGTCTTGCGCCTCGGCGAAGAAATGCCGCGGCAGGCCGATGCGCAGCCCTTCCACGCTCTGACCGAGTCCGTCCAGGAAGTTCGGCACGGGACAATCGACGCTGGCAGGATCGAGCGGGTCGTAGCCGGCGATGACCTGCAGCGCGATCGCGCCGTCTTCAACTGTCCAGGACAACGGGCCGCAATGGTCGAGCGTGGTCGACAACGGGAACACGCCCCGGCGGGAGACGAGGCCGTAGGTGGGCTTCAGGCCGATTGTGCCGCAATAGGCGGCTGGACCGCGGCACCAGCCCGGCGGCGACCGCCGCACCCGAGCCGGAGGAGGAGCCGCCCGGAATATGCTCGCGGTTCCAGGGATTGCGCGCCGGCGGAAACGGCAGATCGAAGCTCGGGCCGCCGAGCGCGAATTCATGGGTGGCGAGCTTGCCGAGCAGCACGCCGCCCTGAGCCTTGAACTTCATCTCGACCACCGAGTCGACAGCCGGCACGTGATCCGCCCGCAGCTTGGAATGGCAGGTCGAGCGGATGCCAGCTGTGTCGTAGATGTCCTTGAGCGCGTAAGGCACGCCCTGCATCGGCCCGTTGTCGATCCCCTTGGCGAAATTCGCATCTGCCGCAGCAGCATCGGCCCGGGCGCGATCGGCGGTCACGGTGATGAAGCTGTCGAGAGCGAGGTCGATCGCGCTGATGCGCGCGAGCGCGTCCTCGGTGAGGGCGATCGAGGTGATCGAGCCGTCGCGCAGCTTGCGGCCGGCCTCGGCGATGCTGAGTTCGAACAGTTTCGCGTCCGCCATGATCACAGGCCTCGCGTCACGTTCAGGATCGAGAATGTGCCGGCCGGCTCATCTGCCGCGGTGCGCGGCTGACGCAGCAACGCCACCATGCGGTGCAGATCCTTGAAGCCCGCGAACACGGCCGGCCTGCGGTCCGCGGGAATGTCCAGTCCCGCGCGCCTGGCGAAAACATCGAATTCGAGGGCAAGCGCTGCCTCGTCGGGACTCTCCGTCATCATCATCATCATCATCCTTGTCGTTGCAGAAATTCGATTGGTCAGGCGGCCGGGATTGCCGGCCGGCGTGCATGCCAGTCGGTATCCCGCTGGTAGGCGTCGGCCGCTTTCAGCACCGCGCCTTCCGCGAAAGGACGCCCGCTGATCTGCAGGCCGATGGGCAGGCCGTTCGGGTCGAAGCCGGAGGGAATGCTCATCGCAGGCAGACCGAGATAGTTGAACGGCCGCGTGTTGATGGAGATGCCCAGCGCCACCTGCTCCGTTCCCGGCGGGCCATTGTCAACGTCAGTGGCCGCGATCGAGGGCAGACAGATGCGGATGGTGGGTGCCGCCAAAAGATCGACCTGACCGAAGACCTCCGTCGCGAACGCTTTCAGGATCGGGCCGCGCCTGCTCAGGGCCTCGACATAATAGGTGGCGGGGATGGCGAGGCTGGGAAACATGCGGGCGTTGATATGGGTGGCGAAATCGTGCGGATGTTTGCGCATCCACTCGGCGTGGATCGCGGCGCCCTCGACGCGTGACACGACCGAAGCATAGGTCGAGACTGCATCCATCAGTGGCAGTTTCAAAGGCACCAGCGTGGCGCGGCGCCCGGCCAGCACAGCCAGCGAAGCCTCGAACGCGGCCTGCACGGGAGCGTCCACATCGTCCAGGAAGTAGGTCGTGGGCACGCCGACGCGCACGCCGCGAAGGTCGCCGTTCAGCCCGGCCTCGTATTCGGGCACGGGCATTTCGGCACTGGTCGGGTCGCGCGGGTCGTGCCCCGCGATGACGCCCAGGATCCGGGCACAATCGCGCGCGGTGCGGGCGAGCGGGCCGACATTGTCGGCCGAGAAGGAGAGCGGCATCACGCCGTAGCGGCTGACGCGCGTCTGCGTCGGCTTGATCCCGCTCACCCCGTTCGCCGCGGCGGGAAGACGGATAGACCCGCCGGTGTCAGACCCAAGCGCCGCGAAGGTGAAGCGGGACGCGACCGCCGCGCCCGATCCGCTGGAGGAACCGCCGGTGATATACGGCAGGTTCCAGGGATTGCGGCAATCGCCGTGATGACGATTGTGGCCGGTGCCGTTCTGCGCGAACTCCGCCATGTTCAGGCCAGCAAAGGCGTAAGCGCCAGCCGCGGCGAGCCGCTCGATGACCGTGGCGCTGTAGCCGGGCACGAAATCCTTGCGAATGGCCGAGCCGCAGGTGGAGAGGCGGCCGGCTTGATAATACATATCCTTGTGCGCGAGCGGCAGGCCGTGCAGCGGGCCGATCGGACCGCCCGCGGCGAGTTCCGCGTCGGCGGCGCGCGCCGCGGCGAACGCGCCTTCCCTGTCCACCCAGATCGTAGCGTTCACCGCTGCCTCGTGGGCGTCGAGGTTGGCGAGGCACGCTTCCAGCAGCGCCACTGCGCTCACTTCACCCTGGCGCACCGCTTCCGCGGCTTGGACCAGCGACAGGTTGGCGACATCAAGCCCGATGGCCGTCATGAGCGCACCCCGATTGACGCCGCTTCGCGCAGCGCCGCCTCGAAGCTCGAGGGCTCGTCCTCGAAGCGTAGCGTGCCGCGCAGCGCCTCGAAATCGAAGATGAGCTTTTCCAGATCACCCAGCATGCGCAGGGCGACGTCGTTGGGCGGCGCCACGCCATGCCAGGTCGCGATCGAGGCGGTCATGTCGTCCACGAATTTCGCTGTTACGGTCACGATCCACCTCACCGCTGGGTTGCGTTTGGAAAAATTTGCAGGTGGCATCGCAGCGCGGGCGATTGCCGCGCCAAAAGTCCTGCGCCAGCATCAAGCGCGTCCATCATGCGGGCTCTCCTATCAGGCCCGGCAACACGTCAGCGACGCGCAGGCAGCGAGCCATCCGGCCCGGCGCCGGGTAGACCGGGTCGGGGAAGGCTTGGCGGCACGCCTCCGTGACCAGACTACAGCGCGGAGCGAAGCTGCAGCCCGGCGGCAGCCGGCGGAGATCGGGCGGGCTCCCCGGAATCGCGGCGATATCCTGGTCCGGCGCCTGGTCGTGCACGGTGGAGGCAAGCAGACCTGCAGTGTAAGGATGTGCGGGCGCGCGCAGCACGTCCGCGACCGGCCCCTCCTCGACCACCCGCCCGGCATACATCACT
>WNFE01002736.1_pt1 | contig 17555 bp, 10 predicted proteins | sample 5400451 | NCBI WGS metagenome assembly WNFE01 (sample SAMN13153344, study PRJNA577476) | soil metagenome | isolation source: 200 cm saprolite under Douglas fir tree site 2 hole 2 | place: USA:California | collected 2015-04-18
AACCTTCATCCACGGGTTCAAGCCCGCCGAATGGACCGCCGCGGCAGTGGCCGCCACCGGAGTGATAGCAGCCGCGCTCGCCCCGTCCAAGTCAGCGGTCATGCACCCGGAAGAAGGGAGTTGAAATGGTGCCGGAGAACACGAACGCCGCGGCTGCTCTCGTGGTGACGGGCGGGGGGCGCGGAATCGGAGCGCAGATCGCGCTGCGAGCCGCGCGGGCCGGCGCACCAGTCGCGCTGATCTATCGGTCGCGATCGGACGACGCCTCACGCGTGGTCGGCGAGATCGAAAAGGCGGGCGGACGGGCGATCGCGATCGCGGCGGATATCGGCCACGAGGCCGACGTGCGGCGGGCCTTCCAGGCTGTTGACGACACGTTCGGCAGCCTGGGTGGCCTGGTCAACAACGCTGTCTTCGCCGGCGAGCCCGCCAGGCTGGCCGAGTTGCGAATCGAAGAGCTTGAGTCGGTATTCCGCACCAATGTCTTCGGCGCATTTCTCTGCTCGCGTGAGGCGGTAAATCGGCTCTCGACTAAAAACGGCGGCAGCGGCGGCGGAATCGTTATGCTCTCATCGGTAGTAGCTATTAAGACCGGAGCTCCCGGTACCTGGGTGCACTTCTCCGCTAGCAAAGGCGCGGTGGAGACGCTGTCGCTCGGCCTCGCCAAGGAGGTGGCAGCGGAGGGCATTCGCGTCAATATCGTGCGCTGCGGCGTCATCGCGACCGAAACCCGTCTCACCCAGGACCAGGACTACCTGAGCCGGGCTTTTGGCCCAGGTTCCGATGGGACGGATGGGGGACCCGGCCGAGGTCGCCGCCACCGTGCTCTGGCTGTTGTCGGCGGACTCGTCGTACGTGACCGGAGCCACGATCGACGTCGCGGGAGGGCTGTAGATAAGGGGAGCCTCCGTCGGGTCCTGACCGGCATACTCGCCCCAGAGCCGCCATCCGCATGACCACAGCCATCCCCATGCGGATCTCTCGAGACCTGAGGGGCGATTAGATGCCTGGTGAGAACGCGGCCCGGCCGCGCAGGTGCGCGGTGGTAGGCGCCGGGGTGCTCGGTGCGTGCGTGGCGGCCCGGCTGGCTGAGGCGGGTATCGGGGTGACGCTCTTGGAGCGGGCCCAGCCTGGCCACGCCGCCACCCGGTCGAGCTTTGCGTGGCTGAACGCCAACGACAAGGCACCTCGTGCCTACCACGACCTCAATCACGCCGGCATGCGGGCGTGGGCCGGGCTTTCGGCGAGCCGCGTGGTCCGCGGGCTGCAGGATGCTGATGTCGCCGGTTACCGGGTGTGCGTGCGCCCTATGCCGGTGGACGGCCAGTCCATCGTGGGGTGGCTTCCCGGCGCTGGCGGCCTGTACGTGGCGGTGACGCACAGCGGCGTCACCCTCGCCGCGCACCTGGCCAAACTCATCACCACCGAGCTCGTCAGCGGTGCGCCAGCCGCTGAACTCGCGCCTTACCGGCCTCATCGCTTCGCCGCCACCACGCCAGCGCCAGGACACAGCTGATCCGGGTGGAGTGTGAGGTCAGTTGCCCGGTGAGACAGCTTCCACTCTGGCCTGAAGTGGCTCAGGTGCGGGGAAGTGTGCCATTCGCCAGGTTCCGGTGTGTCGTTCGTCGTCTCGGCGCCGCTTGACGGGAGAATGCCGCGATGGGAAATCAGCAGCTGACAGAACTGGTGCGCGAGCTGCGCGGGCGGGGTTGCAGGCCGAAGCAGATTGTGCGGATTCTTGGTCTGCCTCCCGCGACAGCGGCCCCCATGGTCAGGGCGGACGACGGAGGATCCTGTGGGTAAGGCGAACCGGCTGCGGCGCCGCGCGAAGCTGAAGGACAGGGAGAAGGAGCGCAGGCGCAGGGCTCACCGGTCGGGGCAGGGTGCGCCAAGGAGCGCGGCCGGCTTCCAGGCGCCGGGCGGTACAGGCTGGCAGCAGCGGGATGTCGGCGGTTCAGGACCCGCAGCAGCGGAGCTTGCCGAGGAGTTGGTGTCCGAGGCGGTCCATGCCCAGTTCCACGGGAATCAGGACGCATTCGGCCGGTGCACCGCGCAGCTCGCTGACATGCGGGGCGTGCCCGGCTGGCAGCGGATCGTGGAGCGGGCGCTCATCGCCAGCCTGGTCGGTGCCGTTACCACCGGATGGCATCAGGGCTGGCAGCCCGCGGAGATGGTGCGGCAGGTGGGCCGCCAGTTCGGTGCCAGGCACGCACGCTTGGCGACCGATGCGGTGGCGGCGGAGATACGCAGTTATTCCTCGGTCACCGTGGATGAGCGGTGGGAGGCGCAGTTGGCCGCGCTAGGGGCGACTGCGTGGTGGGGTAGCGACGACGGCTACCTGGAGCGGTGGCGCGACCGGGAGCGGACCGACCTGAAGGCGGCGGTGACCTGCGCTCTGGAGACCCTGTTCGCGTTCGCCACGCTGCCCGAGCTGGGTTCGCTGTGCCCTCTTCCCGGCACCGCGCGGCGAGGCGCCTTGGATTCAGAACGCAAACCAGGGCGGTTGGTCGATCAGCGCATGCTCGGCCGGGTCCGGGCGCTGCTGGCCAAGGCCGAGTCCACGGAGTTCCCCGAGGAGGCCGAGGCGCTGACCTCGCGGGCCCAGGAGCTGATGTCCAGGCACAGCATCGATGACGCGCTGCTGGCGGCCGCCGGCCCGGGTGCGGCGGGGCCGGGCCTGGCCTCGGGCAGGAGACTGTTCCTCGACAGTCCCTACGAGGTGGCCAAGGCTGTCCTGCTCGACGTCGTGGCCGGGGCGAACCGGTGCCGCGCTATCTGGCACAAGAACCTGGGTCTGAGCACGGTGCTCGGCTTCCCCGGTGACCTGGACGCGGTGGAGCTGCTGTTCACCTCGCTGCTGGTGCAGGCGACCACGGCGCTAGTACATGCTGGATCGCGACGTGACGCCTACGGGCGGTCTCGTACCCGCTCGTTCCGGCAGTCCTTCCTGGCCTCCTACGCCCAGCGCATCGGCGAGCGGCTGACCGACGCCGCCGGCGCGGCGGAGCGGCAGGCCGTCGCGGACTCGCCGGGCACAGACCTGCTGCCAGTGCTGGCCGCCCGAGATCGGGCCGTTGACGAGGCCGTCGAGGAGATGTTCCCCGAGTTGACGCAGCACGCGGTGAACTCGGTGCATGACCGCGAGGGCTGGATCACGGGCCGGGCCGCCGCCGACCTGGCCACCCTGCACGGTCGCCACCAACTCACCGGTGACGTCGCCTGACGTTGTTCTTCAGTTGGTGATGAGGTCGAACTGTTCCCAGGTGCCGATCGCGGTGCGGTTGGCGATCAGGGCCTGCGCCCCCGCGTTCTCCGCGGTGACGTACCTGCTGTTCGCCAGGGCGAACAGGCTGACCGTGCCGTTGGAGTTGTGGATGAGCTGGAAGGTCTCCCAGGTGCCGATCGCGGTGCGGTTGGCGATCAGCGGGGAAGCGCCCGCGTTGTCGGCGGTGACGATCATGTTGTTGGCGTGAGCACGCAGGGCGATATTGCCACTGCTGACGTTGAGCAGGTCGAACTGTTCCCAGGTGCCGATCGCGGTGCGGTTGGCGATCAGCGGGGAAGCGCCCGCGTTGTCGGCGGTGACGTACATGTTGTTGGCGCGGGACCGCAGGCTGACCACGGTGGTGGTGGTGCTGCCCGTGGTGGGCTGGGTGGGGCGGGCAGAGCCGGCCGGGACGCCGGCCTGCGTTTCCGCGGTCTTGGCGATGTGGTTGCCTTCGCCGTATTCGTCGAACATCGAGATGTAGATGCCTTGGGCGCCGACCCGGACCATGTTGTAGAACTGGCGCCACATGAAGTCCCCGTGCACCCGCTGGCGGGCCGAAACGTCCCCAGGTAGCACGCAGGGCTGGTAGTCGACGCCGTTGGCGTTGCAGTCGGCCTGGTCGGGGATGTTGATGTTCTGATACACCGAGTCGGAGTCGGCGGCGGTACCGATCGCGCCGACCATCCACGGGGAGAGCATATTGAAGGCGTGGTACACCCTCAGGTAGCCGGCGCGTGAGCCGCCGGTGCCGGTGCGCCACTCCCGCGGCACCCCGCCGATCACGTAGCAGCCCTGGCCCTTGAACCAGTTGACGACGTCCAGGCAGGTGCCGGCGGCCCAAGGATGGTTGCCGTCGTTGAAACCGAAGCCCCAGATGCACACCACCGGCTTGCCGTTCTGGCGCGCATACGCGGCCGACGCGGTGTGGGCGGACATCTTGGTGGTCCAGTCGGTTTTGATCTCCGGCTGCATGTTCGTCCACCCAGATACGTCGTACATGATGTAGAACTTGCGCCCGTACGCCTCCGCCGCAGACCTGACTTTGGCGGCCATCGCATCGCGGGTCGGGCCCTCGCTGCTGTTCGGGTTGAACCGCTGCAGGGCAGCGGTATCGCATCCGTTCTGCTGCATCCACAGGAAATGGGTGTTCACACTCTGCTGGTCATAAGAGGAGAACAGCGTCGCCGCCCCACCACCGTTGAGGTTGGCGTACGCGGTCTGATATCCCCTGGCGTACTCGCGCATGTCCGGCCATGCCTTGATCGCATTGTTGGACGGTGACGGCGGCTGGCCCCAGTTCTGGCTCCAATGCCACCAGCCGTTGATCGGCGCGCCATCACCGATACACGCGAACCATCCCTGATAGCCCACGGTGATCTTGCCGACCACGTCACCAGCCGGGCTCGCCGCCTCGCTCGGGGACGCGCCGTATATGCCGCCAACAGCGGCGGCGGTACCGGCGCCAGCGAGGATGAGGAACGACCGTCGCGTCAAATCCATGCGTCTCTCCCTAGCAGTTGGCCGCGGCCAGCAGCAGTTGGCGTCGGCCGGCTCAGTCGTGGATGAGGTCGAACTCTTCCCAAGGCCCGATCGCCGTTCGATTAGCGATCAGCGCCGAGGCACCGGCGTTCTCAGCGGTGACATAGTTATTGTTCACCTTCGCCTGCAAACTGACACTGCCATCAGGGTTATGAATAAGCCCGAACGTCTCCCACAACCCCACCGCCGTTCGATTGGCGATCAGCGCTGAGGCACCGGCGTTCTCAGCGGTGACATACCGGCTATCCGCATGGGCAAACAGGGCGATGTTGCCGTTGCCCTCATCGACCATGTCGAACTTCTCCCATGGGCCAATCGCTGTGCGATTGGCGATCAGCGGAGAGGCACCGGCATTGTCAGCGGTCACGTACATGCCATTCGCATGCGCCCGAAGGCTGATCACTGTAGTAGCGGTCCCCGTGGAGTCGAGGCCGATGCTGGCGTTGCCCAGGTGCTTCGCCGAGGTCGCCGGGCTGCCACTGACCGACGCGAACGGCAGCGACGTGGTCGGTGACGAGGTGAGCTCCACCAGGTACGACCGGCCGGCCTGCACGGGGATGCTGAACGTCGCGTTGGTCTGCGAGCCGACGACGGTCGCGCCGGTGCCGCCGTCGACCACGGTCACCGCCTGGCCGGGCCACGGAGTCCGCATCGAGATGGGGCTGCTGGTGCCCGAGACGATCGCGACAGTCGACGGCGTGCCGTTGCTGACCTGCACGTCCACCTTGGTGTTGTGCTGGATGTAGACGGTGCCCTCGCCGGTCCAGTTGCCCGGCCAGGCCGGCGCGATGCGCAGCAGCCCGTCGTAGTTTTGCACGAGCGCTTCGCTCACCGCCGCCGCGGCGACGCCGGCTTGCTCCACGTAGGGCTCGTTGCCCTTGGTTCCGCCGAACCCCGCCAGCCCCGACGGGTACACCTGGTAGGACCTGGTCGCAGCGAGCAGGTCGGCCTGCACCTCGCTGGCCAGCCCGAGCCGGGCCGCCTGCAGCGAGTCGAAGGTCCAGTCGTTCGCGTTGACGTAGCTGCGCGAGGCGTAGGTGCGCTTGGCCAGCGCGGTGAGGCTGCTGCTGTCGCCGATCAGGTCGTAGGGCCAGACCGCTTCCAGCCCGAGGTTCTCCGAGTTGTGCCTGGTGGCGGTCGGCTGGGTGGACAGGCCGATCATGTCGGCGCCCTGAACGTCGGCGGACGGCGTCAGCAGCTGGGTCTGGCTGGCGGTGTCGGTCCTGGGCAGCGGCGGGATCTTGGGGATGGCGGCGTTGAGCTGGCTCACCAGGGTGGCGTCGACGCCGAGGGTCTGCGCCGCCTGCACCGTCGCGGGGAAGAGCGCCTGCATCGCGACGATGTCGGTGGTCGGGTCGGTGACGTTCCACTGGGTCTCGTGGGCGTTCGCCTGCGTGTGCAGGAAGCCGTCGGAGCCGGTGGTCGCCGCGGAGAGCAGGAATCTCGCGGCCCCGCTCATCAGCGGATAGTTGGTGCTGAGGAAGGACCGGTTGTCATTGGTGAGGTAGGTCTGCCAGACCCAGAGGCCGATCTCGGCCCCGCTGGTCAGCGTGAGCGAGTTGTAAGTCGGGGCGATCGTCGAATCGCAGGACGCGTTGCTCTCGCCGCCGAAGTAGAAGCCGTTGCCGTTGAACCGCATCGTCTCCGGGACGCAGAGTCCTTGCCGGCCCGGCATGCGGGACATGGTCCACGCCGAGATGTTGTTGACGTTGCTCTGGTAGAGGTTGAAAACCGGGTCGTTGAGGCTCGCCTCTCCCGCGGAGAGGTTCGCCTGGACCTGCATCCTCAGGTTCCAGAACCAGTAGCCCGCCGGGAACCAGTCCTGGTGGTCCTGGGAGAAGTTGAACAGGTCCGCGACGCCGGCCTGCGAGCCGGGGAACGGGCCGCCGCGCTCCGCGGCGGCGTCGTAGAGGTAGAGCGTGCGCAGGCTCTCGATGTAGTCGCCGGAGCCGTCCGACGAGGTGATCTTGATAAGCCCGGCGGTGCTCCAGTAGTTGTGCCACCAGGCCAGGTGGGCGGCGGAGATCGTGGAGCTCGGCTTGGTGGTGTCGCCGTTGATCACCGAGTTGGCGGTGGAGATGGCGTTGCCGCCGGTCCACGCCGGTGCGGCGACGATCACGCGAAATGTGCCGTCGGTGTTGGGGTTGAACGAGACCTGCGCGGTGAGCGAATCGGGGTTCGACCCCGTGACGTTGCGCCCCCCGGCGCTCACGCCGGCGAGCGAGCCGAACGTCTGTCCGGACGCCCCTTGACCGCTGTTGTCCACCCACGTCTCGGCGAGCACCGCGGTGGAGCCGGACGCCTGCGCCGACGGGGACCGGCCGCTCCACAGCTTCACCTGCGCGGTCTGCGTGCTGTTCGGGTCGGCGCCGGTGACGTCGACGACGAACTGCGCGGTGTCGGCGCGGACGTAGGCGGTGAGGGTCATCCCGCCGCCTGACTCGTGCAGCATCCCGTCGTACGGATCGAGGTAGCCGGTGAAGTTCGCCGCGCTAGTGAGCTTCGACAGTCCGGGGATCACCACCTGCCCAGGGGACTTGCGGTCGGGGAAGGTGTCGGACCGGTTGAGCTGCGCAGTGAAGCCGTTGGCCGCCCACACCGCGGCACCCAGCGGGCCGTTGCCGAGCGGGACAAACTGTGTAGGGTCGGTGTTCGCCTTGCCCAGCACTATGTCCGATCGGCGTACCACGTTTGGCGTGTCGATCGAGAACGATCCGTTCCGCCACGCTGTCGTGGTGCCGGCGGCGAACGCAGGCGACGCGGCTGTGGAGCCGGCTGCGGTGGCGGCGGCTGAGGTGGCGCCGGCTGAGGTGGCGGCGGGTGCCGCCTGACTGACGCCCAGGGTGATACCGGCGATGAGCGCCGGTACACCCAGGAGCGCGCGTCGGCGAGGTCTGCGAGCAGGCATGTCTGAGTCCTTCATCAGTCGTTGATGAGGTCGAATTCTTCCCAGGGCCCGATCGCGGTTCTGTTCGCGATCAGCGCTGACGCGCCGGCGTTCTCCGCCGTCACGTAGTGGTTGTTGACCTTCGCCTGCAAGCTGACGCTGCCATCGGCGTTGTGAATCAATCCGAACGTCTCCCACAAGCCCACCGCGGTCCGGTTCGCGATCAGCGGCGAGGCCCCGGCATTGTCAGCGCAGACGTACTGGCCGTTCGCGTGAGCGCGCAACGCGATAGCGCCGTTGCCCTCATCGATCATGTCGAACGTCTCCCACGGGCCGATCGCGGTCCGGTTCGCGATCAGCGGCGACGCGCCGGCGTTGTCGGCCGTCACGTAGAGACCATTGGCGTGCGCCCGGAAACTCACCATCCGGGTCGTGGACCCGCCGATGGTGACCTGGCCGGTGAGCCGGATGTCGCGGGAGGAGGCGCCGACGTAGATCTGGTTGGTGCCGCCAGCGTTGGTCCACGCGTTGTTCGCCCAGTACTGAAAGCTGCGGGCGTCGAGGGTGACGGTGACGTGCTGGGTCTGGCCGGGACCGAGGCTGACCCGGCTGAAGCCGCGCAGGTTCTTCGGCGGTTCACCGGTCACCGGCGGCTGGCCGACGTAGACCTGGGCCACTTCGGCCCCGGACCGGCTGCCGGTGTTCGTGACGTCGAAGCCGACCGCGACATTGCCCGACGCGTCCGGCGTGCCGACGCTGAGGTTGCTGTAGCCGAAGCTGGTGTAGGACAGGCCGTATCCGAACGGGAACAGTGGCGTCTTGTTCTGCGCGTCGTACCAGCGGTAGCCGACGTTGAGGCCCTCGGAGTACTGCACCGTCCCGTTCTGGCCGGGCCATTGTGCCGCTGTGCTCGCGGGCACGTCGGCGAGGGACTGCGGGAAGGTGACCGGGAGCTTGCCGGTGAAGTTCACGTCGCCGTAGAGCAGGGCGGCGACCGCGGTGCCGTCGGTCTGGCCCGGATACCAGTTCTCGATGATGCCCTTGACCGAGTTCGCCCACGGCATGGTGATCGCGGAACCGCTGTTGACCACGACCACCGTGTTCGGGTTCGCGGCGGCGACGTCGGTGACGAGCTGGTTCTGGTCGCTGGAGAGGTCGATGTTGTTCAGGTCGGCGCCCTCACCCTCGGGCTTGGAGACGAAGACCAGTGCCAGCTGAGCCGACTTGGCCGCCGCGACCGCCTGGTCGTGCAGGTTCTGGTTGGGGATCTGCCAGCCGAGGTTGAGCTGGCTGCCGCCGCCGTCCTGGAAGTAGTCGACCTCGATGCTCACCGGCTGCCCGGCGGTGAGCGCGATGCTGCCGGTCTTCGTGGTCGGCGGCTGGTCGGCCCAGTTGTTGATCACCTGCTGGCCGTTGACGAAGAGCCTGCTGCCGTCGTCGCTGGTGAGAGAGAAGGTGTAGGTGCCGGTGGTCGGCGGGTGCAGGGTGCCGGTCCACCTCGCCGACCAGCTCGTCCCGGGCACGCCGGCCAGCGGCGGCTGGCCGCCCCACAGGAAGTTGATGTTTGGGTCGTTCTTCGTCGCGATCGGGTTCCCCGAGAGGCTGTTCCCGTTGTAGTACTGGCCGGTCAGGCCGTTACCGCTACCCGAGGAGGGAGTCAGGTAGGAGGAGTCGACCGTCTCGCCGCTGGGTGACGCGTAGCCCTGCGCGTAGGTGACGTTGGCGCCGCCGGCCCGCGCCTTAATAGCCTGATAGGGCGTGACGACGGCGGACGGCGTCGATGGGTTGACGTGGGCGCTGCCACCGCCGGCGGTCATCGCGTTCAGGCCGGCGTCGTCGCCGATCACCGCGATCGATGAGGTGCCGGAGCCGATCGGCAGCACGTTGCCGCTGTTCTTCAGCAGCACGCTGCCTTCTTCGGCGGTCTGCGTGGCGACCGTCTGGTGCGCCGCCGATGTCACCATGGCGGCCATCGTGCCGGTCTGCGTGGTGTCGAACAGGCCCTGGGCGAACATCGAGGTGAGGATCCGCCGTACATGGTCGTCGATCGTGGCCTGGGAGACCTGCCCGTTGCTGACCGCGGTGGTCAGCGCGGAACCGTAGTAGGTGCTGCCGGTCATCTCCTGGTCCAGGCCGTTGTTCGCCGAGGCGACCGTGGAGTGCGTGCCGCCCCAGTCCGAGGTGACGAATCCGCTGAAGCCCCACTGGCTCTTCAGGATGGTGTTGAGCAACTGGCCGTTCTCGCAGGCGAAGGTGCCGTTGATCGTCGCGTAGGAGCACATCACCGAATCGGCCTTGGCCTGCTGCGCGGCCGCCTCGAACGCCGGCAGGTAGATCTCGCGCTGGGTGCGGTCAGTGACGACCGCGTTGTCCAGCGGGCTGTTGCGGTTGGTCTCCTGGTTGTAGACGGCGTAGTGCTTCACCTGGACCATCGGGCCCTGACTCTGGATCCCCTGGATGTCGGCCACGCCGAGCTGCGCGGCGAGGTAGGGGTCCTCGCTCAGCGATTCGAACGAGCGCCCCCACCGCGGATCGCGGACGATGTTGATCGTGGGGCCGAGCACCGTGTTCGCGCCCTTGCCCCACTCCTCTGAGCCGATCACCTGGCCGTACTGACCCATCAGCGCGGTGTCCCAGGTCGCCGCGCCTGCCACGGGCGCGGGCAGCTGGGTCACCCCGGCCGCGCCGTCGGCCACACCGGCGGGGCCGTCCTGCAACCGTTGCTGCGGGATGCCGAGGCTGGCGTTCCCGTCGACGCAGGCGCCCCAGTCGCACGACGCACCCTGGTGCATCATGGTCAGCTTCTGGGCGAGTGTCATCTGCGCCAGTAACGCGTTGGCCCGGTCGACCGGGCTGAGCGCCGTGTTCATCCACGGCTGGGCGGCGGCGCGCGCCGGCATGACCGCAACGCTCACCCCGGCAACCAGCGCCACCGCTAAAGCGACGCTCAGCAACGCGTGTCTTTTCATCACGACTCCGATCGGGAGTATCGGGCGATGCCGCCAACGGCAACGCCGATGTGGCCGTCGATGAGGGCTGCCTTCCTCGGATGTCTGCGGGGGTTTCGAGATCTTTGCTGCCCGAAATAACGTTCTCTCGATTGTTACCGTAAGGTTTCGCGTGAAAATGTCAAGTATCTTCGTTGGTAAAAATTTGGTGTAAAAGAAGGGTCGGCCCCGGCCGCTTCAGCGGCCGGCGGGCGGGGGCAGCTCGCCTGATCCGCGCGGGATGAGCTCGACCGGGACGGTCACGGTCTCCAGCGGTCGCGTGGGATCCTTGGTGCGGGCGAGCAGGAGTTCGATGGCGGTCCGGCCTATCGTGGCGCTGTCTTGGGCGATGACCGTCAGCGCCGGGCGGATGAGATCGGCGAGCAGGAAGTCGTCGAAGCCGACCACGGCGATATCGGCGGCCCGCGGCCCCAGGGAGCGGAGCACCTCGACCGTCGTCTCCGCGCTGCCGCTGATGATGGCCGTGGCCGGCTGCGCGCCAACCAGGATCTGGTCGAGCGCGTGCGCCACGCGCGCCGGTTCCACCTCCCCCGGGTGGACCATGCCGTCCAGTACCCCGCCGCTGGCGGCGACGCAGGCGCGGAAGGCCGCGGCGCGTTCCCGGCCGGTGAAGACGCGCTCCTGGTCGCCGACGTAGGCGATCCGGTGGTGCCCGTGCAAGGTCAGGTGCCGGAAGGCCATCCCGATGCCAGCGGCGTTGTCGGATCGCACGCAGTCGGTGGCGATGCCGCCGGTCGGCCGGTCGACGGCCACCAAGGGCAGGCCGGCCGCGAGCTCAGGCGCCAGGTACTCGTGGTTGGTGCTGATCGGCTCGATGATCAGCCCGTCGACCCGGCGGCGGCACATCGACATCACCGCTTCGCGTTCGAGCTGCTCCTCATCCTCGGTCGACATGGCCAGGACCGTGAGCTTGGCCTCCCGGGCGGCCCGGTCGATCGCGCCGAGCACCAGGTGGGCGTCGGCGAGGTTGCGCACCGCGGCGCCGATCAGCCCGGTCACCCCGCGTCGCAGTTGCCGGGCGCGTTCGTCGGGCTGGTAGTCCAGAGCGCGCACGGCCGCCTGGACGCGGGTCATGACATCGCGCCCGACGGTGGGGTCACTGTTGACCACCCGCGAGACCGTGCGCAACGCGACGCCCGCCTCGCGCGCGACGTCCAGCATGGTCGGCCTCTTCCCGTGCTGGCGCGACGCGACGACCTCGTCCCCCGGCTCGCTCATCGCCCTGGGTCCTCCTCTGCTCTGTCCGAGCATCTACCCTGCTCCACCCGTCCGACGAGGGGCCGCGACGGCCTTGCCGGCACCTGAAGTTTCCAATCCTTGAGATAACGTTATCTCAGATCATTCGCGTGAGGCATCGCTGAAGTCGCGGGCGAGCGGAACCATCAGATGTTTGGCGGCCAGAATCGGAGCTCAGGACGTGTTCGCCTTTGGTAAAGCCTTCAGCTGCAGCCAGCCCGAAGCGGACCTGGAACCAGGTCAGGCAGCGCCAGTTCGCAGCCGGGCTGGCGACACTCGCCGACGAGCAGCCCACAGACTTTGCATGTGCGTACTGGGATGGCGTGAGGCGAGGCATCGCGTGGTCTGCCGAGTGCAGCAGCGAAGGCCTGCCCAAACGCGGACACTCGAGGTCACCTAGCCGCGTACATCGCAGACGCGGACGAGCGTGTACCGGATCTACGACGCTCCGTGCACATCGAAAACGCAAGCCCGCACCGCGGAGACGAAGTCCCGCCAAACGTCGTGGCTGACTGCGAGCGGAGTGTTGCCAGGCTGCGCCGAGTCCCTGATCAAGACCGCAGCATCAAGTGCCGCGACCTCGACGCACGCGCCCCCGTCACAGTTACTGCTGCTACGCCACTCCAAGCCGCACAGCTGGCTTGAATCCACATGCCCTCCAGGAGTGACCGAATCGTCCACCCGTGCGGTCACTACTACTTATGGTAGACATAGAGAAATTGAGCCTGTCAACAGCAAAGCGTCAAGAATCACCGATGAGGCTTCTGTGGTCAATGATGCTGAAGATATCGTACGAGGACGTATCACTCCAACCGCAGATGGCGTCCTTCTGTGCGTTATGATTATATGAGGTCGTCGAAGTCGCCATTCTTGGCGCCTATAATGAATTCTCGGAATTCCGCTACTGTATAGGAGAGGGCAGGTCCGCCAGGAGTCTTAGAGTCAGCGATTAGTATCATGGGACCGCTCGCCGCCACCTGAACGCATGCACCGGCGTCACAGGTGCGCGCTGTCCGCCAGGCAGGACCTGAGCGGCCCACCCGCCCATCTGTCATGTCACTATCTCCATTGATGCTTAGTAGGAAGGCACAGGCACGGGTCAGAGCTTACTGGTACTCAGCCCGCTTGTCGTGGATCTCTGCGATGAATTTAGCGGAGTCCCGGGGCGTCAGCGCGGTGTCACGCAGATACTCAAGGGACTCGGCATAACGGGCGAGTTCGGTCGGCTTCTCCAGGTAGCGCAGGGCTTCGAGCCCTTCCACGAAGACGACCCCAGGCAGCGACGACTCGCCGAATTCCAGGTAGACAAAATTGCTGTCCATGGCAGCGTAACTGCCAACCCCAAACGGGATTATCTGGACCGTTGCCTTCTCTTCCTGGATGAGCTGGAGTATCTTGCCGAGCTGAGCATTCATCACCGCGGCGCCACCTACCTGCCGGTGCAGAGCGGCCTCATCCAGCAATGCCCGGTACCGGGGCGGCTTTGGCCGCTGCAACAGTTGCTGGCGGCGCATCCTCGCCTCGACCCGCTGGCGGAGAATGCCCGGGTCGATCCTGGGCAATATGCCCTTGATAATCGCAGCCGCGTAGTCCTCGGTCTGCAGCAGCGCGGGCAGGAAGTACATGCCGAAGCAGGTGATGGCGGTCGCTTCCTGCTCCAGGCCTATCAGCAGGGGGATCTTGAGATCGTCGTACTTGGTCCACCAGCCAGGCTGCCGCGCCTCCCGCGCCAAATCCATCAGCTGAGCCGATTCCTCCGGGCTGACGTTGTACAGCGCGCACAGGTCGCGGACATCACGCAGCGTCGGCCGCCGCGCCCCGGTCTCGGCGCGGCTGATCTTGGTGGCCGAGCACAGCAGCTTCTCGGCGACCTCCTCGACGGTCAGGCCCTGGCCGTTGCGCAGTTCGCGCAGCCGCTTGCCCAGTTCGCGCTGGCGGACTGTCGGGCTGACCTCAGCCACGCGTTCTTGCCCCCTCACCACTCGCACGCGGCCCGCCTCTGCGTGAGGGACCGCCAGAAGCTTGCCGCACGTTACCCAAGCAAAGTACCGATGGTCCAAGCCATCGGCATGTGCCAACGTATACCGTCCAACATATCTCACTGTCAACCGCGCTCGCCGTGTCGGCTGACGCTCCCTCGGACTACCGGTCGGCCCTGGTGAAGGGAGTCGCCGAGAGGCTGCCGACTCGGCCGCCAAGATCAAACCGTACCGCAACCGGGGTCGGGTGGTAGGGCGGTTGTCGGTCGAACGGGGCCTGACGCTACCACGTCGCTATCCTCGTGGCCGTCGCCAGCAGCAAGGACCAATGGCATATGCCAATTGCCCCATCCCAACCATCCCGGACAGTCCGATGGCCGGGACGGAGGGTCAGGCCAGACCGCACGATCGCTGTGTGCGCCAGTGCAGAGGGGGTTCCCAGCACTCCTCTTGGCCTGGTGAGCGAGCGGGGCAGCGCAGGCGGCGGCCTCAGAGGTCCGCTCCGATGGCACAGACCGATTGAAGAAGCCAGAAAATTCTGTGCCTTTGTCACTTGCCAAATGGCCGTAGCCAACTCATCCTGATCCTGTCAGGCACTGGACCTGACCGGCTCCCGACCGGTGCCGCCGGGAAAGCAGCGAGGGCCCGCTGAGCCGGTGGCTCACCGGGCCTGAGGCGGAACGGAGATGACATGGCACAGATCGATGCCGGGCCGAACGGAGACGGGTCGCGCCGCCACCGCGCGCGCAGGGGTGAGGAAGGCCAGCTCAGGCCTAACGCCGCCAGCCGAGGCAGCCCGGAGGGCAGGTTCGTGACCGACTCGGGCAAGGCGCTTAGCCGACACCTCGCCGAACTCAGGGACCGGGAGGCCAACGCGGACGTGAGGCTGACAGAGGCCGAGGCGACCCTGGCGCGCGCCGAGACTGCGGCCGAGGGGCGAAAGGCCCACCACCGCGGCGGTGACCGGACCTGGCTGCTGCGGCTGCTCATACCCGTGGCGATCGTGGCCGAGGGCGTGACCGCCTACGTCGGGATGGAGGTCCTCGTGCCGAGCCGCTCGCTCGCCGTCGGGCTCGCTGCGATGGCTGCGCTCGTCGGGGCCGGGGTCGCTGGCGTCCTGGCCAACCGGAGGCTGAACCGGCTCCCGGTGCCGGCCGCGGCCAGGATCCTGGAGGGCGTCTTCGTGGGCGTGCTGACGCTGCTGCGATACGACAGCCTGCATGTCCAGGGCGCCGACCCGGTGGCGGCGGCCGGCGGCGCCGCTCTGGCCGCTCTCATCAGCGCGCTGGGGCTGCTGGGAATCGAGGAGATACTGGTCGAGACCCAGACCTTCGGCATCTTCCTGGACAGGATCCGGGCCGCCTGGAAGCGGTGGCGGTGCGCGCGGGCCGCCACCCGGCTGAACATGATCCGGGCTCAGGTGCAGTCGGCGGCGGAGAAGCGAGAGCAGCACTTCATCGACTTCCTGCTGAAGGAAGGGACGCCCCTGGGTGAGGCGCGGCAGCGTGCCGCCGCGCTCAGGTGCGCGCTCACGAGCAGCGGGGCGGCGGCATGAGCTGCCGCTGGCTGGCCGCGCTGGCGGCGATTCTGACGGTCGGTTGCTCGTCCCTGACTGGCCTGACCGGCGCGCACACCGTAGCGGCGGCCTGCCCGCACCCCGATGGCGTGATGCTTATCATCGGGGCGCACCAGGACGTGCCCGCCCCGTCGTTGAGCGCGTCGCAGGATCCGCGCGTAGCGTGCCTCGTCACCTCCGCGATCAGGGACAAGAAGCCGGTCTGGATCGTGGCGGTGGCCGGACAGCCTCAGCTGGTCCAGCTGAAGCTGGTGAACGGCACGGGCTCACTCGCGCAACAGGACTCGCCGTGGGTGTCACAGAACCTGCAGCGGGTCGAGGCGGCGGTCGCCGCCGCCCGCCCGGATTCGGCCGGGGCTGACGACCTGGCGGCGCTGGCGGTCGCCGCCGACGCCGCCCGCGCCGCCGGCGCCCCGCACGCCTGGCTGGTGCTGCTCGACTCCGGCCTGGACGACCGGGGCGTTCTCGACTTCACCGTGCCTGGCGTGCTGGCGGCCGTCCCGTCCGAGGTCGCCAGCCAGCTTAAGGGCGACGGCGACCTGCCGCCCCTTCGCGGGTTCACAGTGGTTTTGGCCGGTCTTGGCTACACCTCGTCCCCGCAGGTGCTGCCGTCCGCGAAGTGGCGTGGCAACATCACGGCGATCTGGGCGGCGGTTACGGCGGCCGCCGGGGCCGCGGTCGAGGTCATTCCGGTGCCGGTGCAGGGCCCGTCCGTCCGGACCGGTGAGCCGGTGAAGCAGGTCCGGCTGCCGGCCGTGCAGCCGTTCACACCGGTCATCGGGCGCACCTTCGTGCTCGACGGGGAGTCAGCCGCCCGATTCAGGCCCGACAGCACGGCCTTCGCTGACCCGGCCACCGCCGCGCGGGCACTTGCCCGGTTCGCCAGGTGGCTGGCCGCGGACCCGGCCCGGCACGCGCGGCTGGTCGGCACGACGGCTGACGTCGGGCCTATGGCCGGCCAGGTCAGGCTGTCGGTGCGGCGCGCCGACCGGGCGCGTACGGAACTAGTCGCGCTTGGTGCTTCATTCGTGCAGATCTCGGTCACGGGGGTCGGCAGCGACTTCCCTCAGTTCAAGACCGACCGCAGTTCATGATCGACAAATGTAGTCTATGCGGCGGTCGTGCTGATGCCGAGATCGCGGAAGAGGTCTTGCATCTCGATGTGCAGGCTGTCGTAAGGGCGGTCGATGTGGGTCCAGGTCTTGGGTTTGCGGCCCATGCGCGGGCTGCGTACGCCGGGGCGCCGACCCGGGTGGCTTCGAGCAGGCAGGGCAGGGCACCTGGTCGAGGACACCGTCGGGCAGGAAGCTGATGTCGGCGCAGTCCAGGGCGGTCGCGAAGCGTTCAGTCATCCCGGCCAGCCGGGTGATGATCTCGCCGAAGTAGTCCAGGCTGCGGCGGCAGCGCAGTTCTGGTGTTGTGCACGGTAGCTTCAAAATCAGGCTTGCCCCCGGCAGAACCGGAAGCAGGCCTGGCCCCCGGCAGAACCGGAAGCAGGCTTGGCGCGCTTGTCTGGCTATAGTCAGCGAATGGTTTCGAGCTGGGCTGCGTCACGGTGACGGACGATGAGATTCCTGGCTTCCTGGAGGCCCTCGGTGTCCCGGGGATCGTCGACGCGCATGTTCACTTCCTCCCTGATGGGATCCAGGAGGCAGTGTGGCGGTGGTTCGATCGCCTCTCGCCGCCCTGGCCGGTGACATACCGGTCGCGGGCGCCGGTCCGGCTGGTCACCCTCGCCCGCCTGGGAGTCCGGCACCATACTGCCCTGGCGTATGCGCACCGCCCGGGGATGCTGCGGTTTCTCAACGACCACACGCTCGGGCTGGCCGCCGCGGAGCAGGCGGTCATCCCGACGTTCACGATCTATCCCGAGCCGGGGGTGGGCTCGGAGACCGCTCGGTGCCTGCAGGCGGGCGGTCGCTGCGTGAAGGTGCACCTGCAGGTGGGCGGGTTCGACGCGACCGACCCACTCCTTGATGAGGCCTGGGGGCGGCTGGAGGAGGCGGGCACCCCCGTCGTGCTGCACGCAGCGGCCGTCGCTGATGGCTCGGGGAACGAGCAT
>WNFE01004664.1_pt1 | contig 17550 bp, 17 predicted proteins | sample 5400451 | NCBI WGS metagenome assembly WNFE01 (sample SAMN13153344, study PRJNA577476) | soil metagenome | isolation source: 200 cm saprolite under Douglas fir tree site 2 hole 2 | place: USA:California | collected 2015-04-18
GGGTCACTGAGTCGCGGGGACGACGAGGGTCACCGGGTTCTCGATCAGGCGCCTGACCTCGGCCATGAACTGCGCGGCCGTGGCGCCGTAGAACACGCGGTGGTCGACGGACAGGGTCATCCGCATGACCTTGCCCGGCACGATTCGGCCCGCGTCGACGACGGCGACTTCCTTGATCGTCCCCACTGCGAGGATCGCAGCCTCGGGCGGATTGATGATGGCGACGAACTCATCGACGCCGTACATGCCGAGGTTTGAGATCGAGAACGTGGCGCCGGAAAGGTCGCCCTCTGCAGGGCGCCCCGAGCGCGCGCGCTCGATCACCTGCCGAGACTCGATGGAGATCTGGATGAGGTCTTTGAGGTCCGCGTCATGCACGACCGGGACCAGCAGGCCCATGCCCTGCGACGGCGCCACCGCGAGGCCGATGCTGATTCGCCGCTTGCGCTGGAACTTGCCGTCGGCCCACGAGCTGTTGACCTCCGGGAACTTCCTCAGCGCGAGCGCGCAGGCGCGGACTAGAAAGTCGGTCATCGTGACCTTGTCGGCGCCGGGCACCGAGTCCTTCAGCTGCTGGCGCATGGACACGGCGAGGTCGACTCGCGCCTCGACAGTGACCGTGAACTCGGGGACGGTCGACTTCGCCTCCGCCATGCGCCGAGCGATGGTCGCCTGCATGCGGGTGGGCTCGACGACCTCGACGTCGGGACCCGCCGGTCGAGCGGGGGCCGGGGCGGGCGTGCGCTGGGGCGCGGTCTTGCCGGCGGCGGCTTGCACGTCCTCCTTGACGATGCGGCCCTCGGGACCACTGCCTTGAACCATCGCGAGGTTGACTCCGAGCTCGGCGGCCAGGCGTTTCGCCAGAGGCGAGGCCTTGACCTCTGGGTTCCCCGCCACGCGGGGAGCTCCGTCATCCTCTGGGGTCCCCGCGCCTTTAGGCGCGGAAGGCAGCGGAGTGGGGCGTGCCTGATCCGAAGGCGGGGGAGGGGCAGGTGCTTCCGAGTCGGGCTTGGGCTTCTCTGCCTTGGCCGCCTCTACTTTCGGCGCAGCCACTTTGGGAGCCGGGGTGGCGGCCGGAGCTTCGCCGGCCGCGCCGATGCGGGCGATCGGTGCGCCGATCTTCGCCGGCACGCCCTGCTGAACGATGATGTCGAGCACTCCGTCGGCTTCGGACTCGAGGTCGAACGTCGCCTTGTCCGACTCCACCTCAGCGATGACCTCGCCTTTCTTGACGGGGTCGCCGCTCTTCTTCTTCCACTCGACGATCGTGCCCTCCTCCATCGTGTCGGAGAGCTTGGGCATGTTTACGTCAGCCATCGAGCGGCCTCCTGCCGACCACCTCTCGCGCCAGCTTCTTGACGTCCTCGCTGGTCGGGATCGACGCCTTCTCGAGGGGCAGGCTGTACGGCATCGGCACCTGGGCGCCGCCCAGCCGTCGGATCGGGGCGTCCAGGTAGTCGAAGCACCGCTCCTGCACGCCCGCGGCGATCTCGGCGGTGACGCCGTACGTCGCCCAGCCCTCTTCGACCACCAGGCAGCGCGACGTGCGGCGAACCGACTCGACGATCGGCGGCCAATCGATGGGGCGAATCGAACGGAGGTCGATGACCTCGGCGTCGATGTCCTCTTCCTCCAGCTGCTTGGCGGCCTCGTGGGCGAGCACGGCCATCCTCGAGACGCCGACGATCGTGATGTCGGTCCCGGTCCGCCGAACCGCTGCCTTGCCGATGGGTGTCGTGTAGTCGCCGTCCGGGACCATGCCACGGACGTTGTAGAGGCTCATGGACTCGAGGAACATCACCGGGTTGTCGGTGCGGATGGCCGACTTCAGCATGCCCTTGGCATCTTCTGGCGTGGTCGGCGCGACGACCAGCAGGCCGGGGATGAGCCCGTACAGGACCTCGAAGCTGTGCGAGTGTTGCGCCGACAGCTGGTGTCCGGCGCCGCCCGGCATACGGATCACCATCGGCACCTTGGCCTCGCCGCCGAACATGTAGCGGATCTTGGCTGCGTTGTTGACGATCTGGTCGTAAGCGACCAGCGAGAAGTTGATGGTCATCAACTCCACGACGGGGCGCAGGCCCAGCATCGCCGAGCCGATGGCGGTGCCGACGATCGCCTCTTCGGCGATCGGTGCGTCCACAACTCGCGTCGGTCCGAATTTGTCGAGCAGTCCCTCGGTCACCCGGTAGGCGCCGCCGAACTTCCCTATGTCCTCACCGACGAGATAGACGGAGTCGTCGCGCTCCATCTCCTCGGCGAGGGCCTCGCGCAAAGCGACTCGATACAGCTTTTCTTCAGCGGCCATTACAGCGGGTTTCCCTTGAGCTCCGGGCGCTCTTCCCACTCGCCGGCGTACACGTACTTGTAGAGGTCCTCGACCTTCGGCTCTGGGCTCTCGTCGGCGAACTTGATGATGTCCTGGACCTCGGCATCGATCTCCTGCCTCACGACCCTGAAGTACTCCTCGTCGGCCAGGCCGCTCTGCTCGAGCTCGTGCTCGAAGGCGACGATCGGGTCCGCCTTGCGGAACTTCTCCTTGTCCTCGGGAGAGCGGTATTTGTCGGGGTCGACCACGGAGTGGCCCTTGAAGCGGTAACAGAGCGCCTCGATGAAGCGTGGCTGTGAGTCCGCGCGTACCTTCTCGATGACCTCCGACGTGCGCAGCAACACCTCGCGCACGTTCATGCCGTCGACCTGGATGGATTCCATGTCGTACGCGCACGCCTTCTGGTAGATGTCCTTGACGGCGGATGCGGCTTCCACCGGCGTTCCCATCCCGTAGCGGTTGTTGACGCAGTACCAGAGCACCGGCAGCTCGAACACCTTCGCGTAGTTGAGCGACTCGTGGAACGCGCCGATGTTGGTGGCGCCGTCGCCAAACAGGCACGAGACGACATCCTTCTGCTTGCCGTACTTGACCGCAAATGCCGCGCCCGCCGCCAGGGGCAGGTGGCCGCCCACGATTCCATAGCCGCCCATGAAGCGGAGCTTGGCGCCATACATGTGCATCGACCCGCCACGCCCGTGCGACGTGCCGGTCTCCTTGCCGAAGAGCTCCGCCATCACCGCCCTTGGGTCGATGCCGCGGGCGATCGCGTGGCCGTGCTCGCGGTAGCTCGTGTAGATGTAGTCGTTCAGTTTGAGGGGCAGGATGCCTCCCACGACGGCTGCCTCTTCGCCGATGTTGAGGTGGCAGTAGCCTCCGATCTTCGCCTTCGTGTACTGCTCCTGAGTCCGTTCTTCGAAGCGGCGGATGAGCTGCATCAACCGGTGGATCCCGAGGAGGTAGTCACGGTTGTCCTTCGTGAGCTCGAGCTTCTTGGCCGTGATCGATGCGGAGACAGGCGGAGCGGGGGACTTGACCGCCGTCACCATCTGCCGCTCGCGATTCTGCAAGGCGACTGGGCTCCCCACCACGCGGGGAGCTACGGCTGCGCCGTCAGGCGCGGCGGGGGAGGGGGCGTTCGCAGCTGGGCTCCCCACTACGTGGGGAGCTCCGGCCGCGCCCTCGGGCGCGGACGGTGAGGGGGCGCTCGGTGCGCCAGAAGCTGCGGCAGCACGCCGGTTGGGGATGTGGATCGCTCGGCCCTGGGCCGCCAGCGCTGCCTCCATGATGGCTTCTGGCAGGGTTGGATGGGCGTGCATGGTGAGGTCGAGCTGGTCGAGGGTGAGCCCGTTCTGGACGGCGAGGGTCGCCTCGGCGATGAGGTCGGTGGCGCGCGGTCCGATTATGTGTACGCCCAGCATCCGGCCGGAGGCGGCGTCGGCCACCACCTTGACCAAGCCTTCGGTCTGACCAAGGGTGAGAGCCCGGCCCGCGGCCGCGAACGGAAAGCGCCCGACTTTGACCTCGAGGCCGCGCTCCTTCGCGTCCTTTTCGCCCAGGCCGACGTGCGCGATCTCGGGATCCGTGTACACGCAGTTGGGCGCGGCGTGGTAGTCGGGGACGCGCTCATGGCCGGCCATGTTCTCGACCGCGCACACGCCTTCATATGAGGCGACGTGCGCGAGCATGATGCCGCCGATCACGTCCCCGATGGCCCACACGCCCTGAGCGCTGGTACGCAGGTGATCGTCGACGACCACGCGGCCGCGCTCGAGCTTAACGCCGGCCGCCTCCGCGCCAAGGCCTTCTGTGTACGGCGAGCGCCCGACGGCGAGTAGCACCTGGTCTGCGTCCACAGCGCCGCCCTCGGCGCCAGTCGAGAAGCGGACCTGCAGCCCTCCGCCAACCTTCGCGACCTCGGCGACCTTGCTGTTGGTGTGGATCTCGGCGCCCAGGCCGGACAGGTGCTTCGCGTAGACGTTGACGAGGTCGGCTTCGACCATCGGAAGGATCTGGGGCAGCATCTCGAGCACCGTGACCTTGCTGCCCAGCGCAGCGAACATGGCGGCGAACTCCATGCCGACCACCCCTCCGCCTATCACCGCCAGGCGCTTCGGGATCTCTTTCAGCTCGAGGATGGCGTCCGAGTCGATCGTGAGCTCGGCGCCCTTGAGCGGGATGCGGGACACAGCCGAGCCGGTGGCGATGATGATGTTCTTGGCCTGCAGGCGCTCGCCCGCAACCTCGATCGCGCCGCCGCCCGCGAGTTTGGCTGCCCCGCTGAGCATCGTCACGCCGCCGGCTTTGAGAAGTCCCTCGACGCCTTTGACCAGCTGGTCCACGACCGCGGTCTTTCGCTTCTGGGCCGCCGGCCAGTCGAACCCCACGTTGTCGGCCACGACGCCGAAGGGGGCGCCGCCCTTGGCCAGCGTGTACAGCTCGGATGACTGCAGCAGCGCCTTGGTGGGGATGCAGCCACGGACCAGGCAGGTCCCGCCGAACCGGTCCTTTTCGATGATGGCCGTGACCGCCCCCAGCTGGGCTGCGCGGAGGGCGGCGACATAGCCACCAGGCCCCCCGCCCACGACAGCGACGTCAAAAGTACCTGCCATATAGTTCCTATCTATACCTGCTATCAGCCTTGATTATGCCTACTCGGCGCGCTAGGTCGCCGGTCGCGCGCCGTTCGGGACGTATCGGTTCGTGATCGGCATCCGCCGGTCGCGGCCGAACGCGCGCGGGGTGATCTTCACGCCTGGAGGCGCCTGGCGTCGCTTGTACTCGCTCCGGTCGACGAGCTGGATCACGCGCGCAACGGTGTCCGGCCGGTGTCCGGCGGCGATGAGCTCCTCGGGCGTGAGGTCCTCCTCCACATAACCGCGCAGGATCGGGTCGAGCTCTTCGTAAGGCGGGAGGCTGTCGGAGTCCTTCTGGCCGGGCTTCAGCTCGGCCGAAGGCGGCTTGGTCAGGACGCGTTCGGGGATGGCGGGCCCCAAAGAGTTGCGATAGCGGCAGAGCTCGTAGACGGTCGTCTTGGTGATGTCTTTCAGCACCGCATAGCCGCCGGCGATGTCGCCGTACAGCGTGCCGTACCCGGTCGCGAGCTCGGACTTGTTGCCGGTGCTCAGAACGATGTAGCCGAACTTGTTGGACAGCGCATGCAGGATGGTCGAGCGGATGCGCGGCTGGAGGTTTTCCTCCGCGACACCAGGATTCGTGCCCTGAAAAACGGGTGCGAGGATCTCTTCGAAACCGCGGTGCGGCGGCTCGATCGAGAAGTCCATTAGCTGCATGCCGAGCGCTTCCGCCACGAGGCCCGCATCCTCCAGGCTTTCCGCAGACGTGTGGCGAGAGGACATCCGCACGCCGATCACGTTCTCGGGGCCGAGGGCGTCGGCGGCGATCGCGGCGGTCAGAGCCGAGTCAACACCGCCGGACATCCCGACCACGACTTTCTGGAACCGCTGCTTGTGGATGTAGTCGCCCGTACCAAGCACCACCGCCGCATAGATTTCGGCCGCACCCTCGAGCGGGGTCTCGATCCGGGCGGCGATCTTCGGCTTGGTCCGTTCCGCATACGCGGCCAGCGGCACCTCGCTCGCTTCGAGCTCCAGCCGCGCCGCGCCCTCGGCCTCGTAACGGATCTTCTCGTGCGGCCGGTGGTATGCGGTGGTGGTCAGGTCCAGGTCGTACATCAACAGGTCCTCGCGGAACGACAGTGCGTGCGCCAGCACCTCGCCGTGCGGGCCGAAAATCACGCTATTGCCATCGAAGACCAGCTCGTCCTGGCCGCCGATCAGGTTCGCGTAGGCGACGAATGCCCCGTAATCGGCAGCGCGGCCCGCAACCATCTCTTCACGCGGCCCGCGCTTGCCGGCGTGATAAGGCGAACCGTTGATGTTGATCAGCAGCTCGGCACCCTGGTGGGCCTGCCAGGCCATCGGGCCGGATGGATACCAGCAGTCCTCGCAGATCGTCACACCGACTTTGATGCCGGACACCTCGAATATGGGACATCGATGGCCGACTGCGAAATAGCGCTGCTCGTCGAACACCCCGTAGTTGGGCAAGAACACCTTGTGGTAGACGGCCTTGATCTCACCGTCATGCATGAAGGCGGCAGCGTTGTACAGGTCGCCATCCTCGTCGACGAAACCGACGACCGCCGAGATCCCCTTGGTCGCGCCGGCCACGATCTGCAGGTGCTTCAGGTTGTCGCGCACGAACCCAGGCTTGAGCACGAGGTCTTCCGGCGGGTAGCCGGTGATCGCCAGCTCGGGAAAAGCCACGATGTCGACGCCCTGGTCGCGGGCGCGCCCGATCCAGTCTGTGATCAGGCGAGTGTTGCCTTCCAGGTCGCCGACGACTGTGTCGACCTGTGCCAGCCCGATCCGGATCTGCCGCTGCACGAGTCCATGCTAGCTACGATTTGAAGTGCCCGTGAGCTACTTCGAACGACTCCGCGCGCTCTCGAGAGACCGGCACACGCTCCTTTGTGTCGGGCTCGACCCCGATCCCGATCGCATCGCGGGCGGCGCGGCGGGCGCGCTCCGGCACTGTCGAGAGGTCGTGCGCCAGACCGAGGAGCACGTGTGCTGCTTCAAGCCGAACAGCGCTTTTTGGGAGCAGTACGGCCCCGACGGTTGGAAGGCGCTCATGGAGCTTCGCGATGAAGCCAGAACGACGCCCTTTCTCTTCGATGCCAAGCGCGGTGACATGGGCAACACCATGCGGGCCTATGCCGTGACTGTTTTCAAGACGTTGGCGATGGATGCCGCCACCGTCAATCCCTATCTCGGTGCTGATTCGATCGAAGAGTTCACGCGCTATGAGGATCGCGGGGTGTATGTCCTCTGCCGCTCCTCGAATCCTGGCGCCGCCGACCTGCAGCACCTGGACGCCGAGGGCATGCCGCTGTACAAGCGCGTGGCTGAGCTCGCCGAGCGCCTCAACGTTCATCGCAACGTCGGCCTCGTGGTCGGCGCCACCGCCCCGACGGAGATGGCAGACCTGCGCGGCTCGTCAGAGCTCCCGTTCCTCATCCCCGGCATCGGCGCGCAGGGTGGGGACCTCGAGGGCTCCGTGCGTGCGGCCTGGAACGGCGATCCGGCCTCTTGCCTGGTGTCGGCAAGCCGGAGCGTCCTGTTCGCCGAGAAACCGTCTCAGGAGGCGGCTAAGGCCAAAGACGCCATCAATGCCGTGGTCGGCGCGCTCCGGTGAGCGACCAGAGGCACACGGCCCGCCTGGTCCTCAAGGGTCACATCATCGACTCGATGATCCTGCCCCAGGTCATGGACCTGGTCATGGACCAGGGCGGCAATTTCACGATCGAGGAGCTGAAGGTCGGACAGCACAAGACCGATACCTCGCTCTGTCGCATGGAGGTGGTGGCGTCTTCGGCCGAGCAGCTCGACCGTATCGTGCGCCAGGCTCGGGCGCTGGGCGCGACGGCGGAATCGGACAAGCCGGCCCAGCTGGAAAAGGTCACCAAGGAAGGCGTGTTCCCGGAGGGTTTCTACTCGACCAGCAACCTCCCGACCGAAGTGCTGATCGGCGACCGCTGGGCAGCGGTCGAAGACATCGAGATGGACTGCGCGATCGCAGTCGACGCCAAGGCAGGGCGCGCGCGCTGCATTGTGTTTCAGGGCGCAACTCCCGGGCTCGAGATCGTCGTCGGCCACCAGGGCGTGAGAGTCACGCCGCTGGAGCGATCGCGGCAGACCGAGATCTTCACATTCATGGCGAGCGAGGTCTCAGCCGAGAAGCCCAAGAAGGTCCTGATCGGCGCGATCGCCGCCGAGATGAAACAGATCCGGAAGGCCGGCGGGCGCATCGTCGTCGTCGCGGGACCCGCCGTCGTCCACACCGGGGCTGGGCGTTACCTGTCTCGGCTCATCGAGCTCGGGTTCGTGCAGGTCCTGTTCGCGGGCAATGCACTGGCCGTGCACGACGTCGAGTCGGCGCTGTTCGGGACGGCGCTCGGCGTCAACGTCGAGAGCGGGCTCGCCATCGAGCATGGGCACGAGCACCACATGCGCGCGATCAATCGCGTCCGCGCGGCGGGCGGCCTGCGACAGATGGTCGACAGCGGGCAGCTCACATCGGGGGTGATGAAGTCGGCGATCGACCATGGGGTCGAGTTCGTGCTGGCCGGCTCCGTACGCGACGATGGGCCGCTGCCCGACGTGATCACCGACATGGTCGAGGCGCAGCGTGCCATGCGCTCAGCCCTGCACGGCGTACGGATGGCGCTGATGCTGTCGACCATGCTCCACTCGATTGCGACCGGCAACATGCTGCCGGCTGGTGTGCGCACCGTCTGCGTAGACATCAACCCGGCAGTCGTGACCAAGCTCGCAGACCGCGGCAGCTGGCAGTCGATCGGCCTGGTGACGGATGTCGAATCCTTCTTGCGCGAACTGGCCCTGGTCATAGAAACTGAAGCCCATGGCTAAAGGACGCAACAAACAGGGACGCGAGGTCAAAAAGAAGAAGAAGGCCAAGGGGCCTGGCAGTCAGGCGCCTGCGGACGCACAGTTTCGGCACCACGCGGTGGTGACGAGCCAGCCGGAGCCGGCCCCGAAACCGCCTGAGTAATTGGACCCCCGCTCACCCTCGGTGCCTAGCGGTGCGGAGGGAGCTCCCCGGGTGGCGGGGAGCCCAGGGGCCATATCCGCGCTGCCGCGAAGAGAAGGAAGACGCCAAACAGAGCGCCCAGCGCGCGCTGCGGCAGCCAGAGCGCGAGCGAAGCGCCCACCAGGGCCGCGGGAACGCCCGCCGCTCCCATCCACGCCGACGCGCGGACGTCGAGGTCGCCGCTTCGGTAATAGGTCAGCGCGCCGATCGTGGCGGTGGGGAGGATGGCGAGGAGCGAGGTGCCCTGGGCGAGACGCTGGCCCATCCCAAATCCGAGCGCCAGGAATGGGACCACAAGGATGCCGCCGCCCACGCCTGTCAGACCGCTGACGACCCCCACCACCAAGCCGCCGGCGGCGATGATCGCGAAGTCTCGAGCCTCCTGGAGCCGGACTGGGGTGCCCACCAGATGCGGCGCCGTCCCGACCACCGCGTCGTAGACCTCCTTGATGCCGACCAGCACGAGCACGATGGCGACGATCACCTTGAGGGCGGTGTCGGAGATCCTGCGCGCGGCCAGTGCGCCGGCGAGGGCCCCGACCGTCCCGCCCACGGCAAGTAAGAAAGCAACGGTCAGGTCGACCTGCGGAGTGCCAGGGCCGAAGTAGTACCTTGCCGCCGCCACCACCGCGATCGGCAGGATGGCCGCCAGGGACGTGCCGTTCGCCCGGTGCTGGTCGCTGCCGGACCAAATGACCTGGAGCGGCACCATGAGGAACCCGCCGCCGACGCCGAGGAGCCCGCCCGCGAGGCCCCCGATGCCGCCGATCGCGGCATCGATCCGAGGGTTGGTTGCCTTCTGCCCGTCGGTCACGCGGCGCAGCAGCACACACCGGCAAGTCTGGGACAAGTGACAATCAACCACGCATTGACTCCACAGCCCCTGGCTGGAATCCGCGTCCTTGACTTCACCCACGCACTGGCCGGCCCTTACTGCACGATGCTGCTCGGCGACCTCGGCGCCGACGTTGTCAAGATCGAGTCTCCGGCCGGCGACCAGTCGCGCCAGTGGGGCCCGCCGTTTATCGAGGGCGAGTCTTCCTACTTCCTCTCCGTCAACCGCAACAAGCGCAGCGTGCTCCTCGACCTCAAAAGCCCGCCGGCACTTGCGGTGGCCAAGGGCCTGGCAATGGCCGCCGACGTGGTGGTGGAGAACTTCAAGCCCGGCACCATGGCCCGACTCGACCTCGATGCCGACAAGCTCCAGGTCGTAAAACCCGCGCTGGTGTATGCGTCGATCAGTGGATTCGGCCAGAACCAGCCGACGCTGGCGGGCTACGACCAGATCGCTCAAGGGACTTCGGCCAGAACCAGCCGACGCTGGCGGGCTACGACCAGATCGCTCAAGGGACGTCGGGGATGATGAGCGTGAACGCGACGCCCGACGGTCCGCCGACGAAGGTCGGCGTGCCGATCGGTGACATCACGGCCGGGATGTTCGCGTCGCAGGCCATTCTTGCAGCGCTCGTCGAGAGATCCAGTACTGGCAAAGGCCGCTATATCGACGTGGCGCTCAACGACTCCCTGCTCGCGCTCTTCACCTACCAGGCAGGTCGGTACTTCGCAACCAAGGAGGTCCCGCGGCAGGAAGGCAACTACCACGCGACCATCGCCCCTTACGGCACGTTCGCGGTCAGGGACGGCTTCATCAACGTCGCAGTGGCCAGCGATGTGCAGTACGCGCGATTCTGTGAGGCCATCCGCGCGCCGGAGCTGGCGATCGATCCTAGATTCGCGACCAACGCGCAGCGACAGGCCGCGCGGCCGGCGTTGGTCCAGGCAATCGAAGCCCATCTCAACGAGGACACGCGAGACCACTGGCTGGCACGCTTCGAGGAGTTTTCGATTCCCGCCGGCCCCATCCTCGACATCGAAGAGGCCTTCGCCAGTCCGCTCGCCACCGCGCGCGACATGCGAGTGCAGATCGAGCACCCTAAGGCCGGCCGGATCAACCAGGTGGGCGCGCCCTGGAAGATCGATGACGAGTCGAGCCCTATCCGGATGCCACCGCCCCTGCTGGGGCAGCACACCGAGGAGGTTCTGGACGAATGGCTGGACCGCTGACCGGCATCCGGGTGCTCGAGGTCGGCAACTACATGGCGGCCCCGTTCTGCGGCATGCAGCTGGCCGACCTCGGTGCCGAGGTCATCAAGGTGGAGCACCCAGACGGTGGCGATCAGGTTCGCCAGTCGGCGCCGCTCATCGACGGCGAAGGTTCTGCATTCATGCGTCTCAATCGCAACAAGAGGTCGCTTGCGCTCGACCTCAAGACCTCGCAGGGCGCGGAAATTTTCCGCAAGCTGGTGGCGACAGCCGACGCGGTCGTCGAGAACCTTCGCCCGGGGACGATGAAAGACCTGGGGCTCGACTATGAAACCCTTCGCAGCATCAACCCTGGGCTTGTCTACGTGGCCGCATCTGGCTGGGGCCAGGACGGGCCGCTGCGGGACCAGCCGGGGATGGACATCATGGCCCAGGCCCGCTCCGGCCTGATGAGCATCACTGGGACGGCAGGCGGTGACCCGGTCAAAGTCGGAGTCCCCGTGTGCGACCTGGTGTGCGCCCTGTACGGCGCGCTGGCGGCGGTTGCGGCCCTGTACGCGCGCCGCGTTGACGGCCGCGGTCAATTCATCGATGTCTCGCTGCTCGAGGCCGGGGTTTCGCTGGCGATCTGGGAGGCCGGCCGCTTCTTCGCCACCGGCGAGGTCCCAAAACCCTCCGGCTCCGCCCATCAGAGCGCGGCGCCCTATCAGGCATTTCGTTCGGCAGACGGCTGGCTGACGATCGGCGCCACCACAAAGTTCAACTGGATGGCGCTGTGCCGGGCGCTTGGGCTGGAGGGTTTACTGGATGACGACCGTTACGCCGACGCGAGCAAGCGTCACCACAACCGAGTCGCTCTCGCCGACACGATCGAGTCCGTCACGGTGGCCAGGCCGACGGCGCACTGGCTCGCGGTCCTTGGCGATGTGGGGGTACCGTGCGCCCCGATCCAGGACTTCGGCCAGGTCTTCGCAGACCCTCATCTGCTCGCCCGGAACTTTTACTGGGATGCGCCGCATCCAACCGCAGGCACGGTGCGCCAGCTCGGCTCGCCGATGCGCTTTTCGCGGACACCGGTGCGACGAGACGCTGCAGGGCCGCTGCTCGGCGAGGACTCGGCCGAATTGCTGGCCGAGCTTGGCTATGGACCAATCGACGTCAGGGATCTCATCGAGACGCGCGTGGTGAAGGCTTGATGAACGCGCCGGCCGACGAGCTGATGGTGGAGCGGAAGGACGCGGTCGTGTGGATCACCTTCAACCGGCCGCAGGCGCGCAACGCGCTCACCTGGAACATGTACAGCCGGCTGGAAGCTGCGTGCCACGACATCAATGCCGATCGCACTGTGCGCGCCGTCGTTTTGACGGGCGCAGGTGGGCAGGCTTTTGTAGCCGGCACCGACATCGGTCAGTTCCGGGCCTTCAAGACAGAACAGGACGCGCTTGACTACGAGGCGCGGGGCAACCTGGTCATGAGCACCCTCGAATCGGTGCGCGTGCCGACGATTGCCGCGATCGCAGGAGCGTGCACCGGTGCGGGTGCGGCGATCGCCGCCTGCTGCGATCTCCGCATAGCGTCGCCGTCCGCGCGATATGGATTCCCGATAGCGCGCACGCTCGGCAACTGCCTGTCGATGGCCAACTACACGCGCGCCGCCGCCCTCATCGGATTTGCCCGGCTCAAGGACCTGATCATGCGCGCGCGGCTCATGGATGCCCAGGAGATGCTCGCGTGCGGCCTGCTTTCCGAAGTCACGCCTGACGAGGAGTCGCTGCCTGCGCGGGCGCAGGCGCTCGCGCAAGAGGTGGCGTCGCTGGCTCCGCTTACGCTCTGGGCCACCAAAGAGGCGCTGCGGCGTGTTCGCGACACGCTGATCCCCGAAGGCGCCGACTCCGACCTGATCGTGGTCTGCTACTCGTCGAAGGACTTCAAGGAAGGCGTGGAAGCCTTCCTGGCCAAGCGCAAGCCGAACTGGACGGGGGAGTAGGGGGGACCCATACAAACTGTCCCTCCCCTCACCCCGGCGCTACGCGGCGGGGAGCTCCCCACATGGTGGGGAGCCAGGTCAGGCTCTTGACACTAGGGCATGCCGCGGCGTAGCGTCCATGGCGCAGAACGGTACGTACCAGTACCGAAACGTTGTCAAGGGAGAGAGATGGTTTCCTTCGAGCTGACCGACGAGCAGCGTGAGATCAGGGATTGGGTGCACAGCTTCGCGGAAAAAGAGATCCGCCCGGTGGCGCACCAGTACGACGAGTCCGAGGAGTTCCCCTGGCCGGTGGTCAAGAAGGCCGCTGAGGTCGGGCTTTACGGCGTCGAGTTCCTGCAGCAGACGTACGCCGACACGACCGGGATCATGCCCGCCCTCGTGGCCGAGGAGCTGACCTGGGGCTGCGCCGGCATCGCCCTCGCGATCCAGGGCACGGGGCTTCCGATCGCCGCCATCTTCTCGCAGGGGACCCCGGAGCAGATCGCGACCTGGATCCCAGCCTGTTTCGGCACCGTCGAGAAGCCCGCGCTGGGCGCTTTCGCGGTGACCGAGCCTGAGGCGGGGTCTGACGTCTCGTCGATGAAGACGCGCGCCGTGCGGTCGAACGGAAACTGGGTGATCAACGGCCAGAAGATCTTCATCACCAACGGCGGTATCGCTGATGTCCACGTCGTGGTCGCTGCGGTCGAGCCCGAGCTCGGCACGCGTGGGCAGGCCAGCTTTGTGGTCCCGCCCGGCACCAAGGGTCTGCGCCAGGGCAAGAAGGAAAAGAAGATGGGCATCCGCGCCTCGCACACCGCTGAGGTGCTGCTCGAAGACTGCACGATCCCGCTCGAAAACGTGCTGGGCGGAATGGAAAAACTCGAAGCCAGGCTGGCGCGCGCGCGTGAGGGCACACACCAGCGCTCGTCGGTGGCTCTGAAGACCTTCGAGCTGTCGAGGCCGATCGTCGGCGCGCAGGCGCTGGGGATCGCCCGGGCTGCCTTCGAGTTCGCCCTCCACTACGCGAAGGAGCGCAAGCAGTTCGGCCGCACGCTGATCGAGAACGAGGCGATCGCGTTCATGCTCGCCGACATGGCCACCGAGATCGAGGCGACGCGTGCGCTCATCTGGCGAGCGCTGTGGGAGGGCCGCAACGGCGGTGAGTTCAAGAGGGCCGAGGGCTCGATGGCGAAGCTGAAGGCCGGCGAGGTGGCGGTCAAAGTCACCGAGCAGGCGATCCAGATCTGTGGCGGCTACGGATACATCCGGGACTTCCCGGTCGAGAAGTGGCACCGGGACGCCAAGATCTACACGCTGTTCGAGGGCACGAGCGAGATCCAGCGGCTCGTGATCTCGAAGGCGCTCGCGCGCGACTAGCGTGAGTAGAAGCGCTGCGGCGCGAGGAGCCTCAGCCGGCGCAGTCGACCCACGCGAAGCCCGACGCCTGCAGCGGCGTGCGCGCCTGACCCAGGCCGCGCTGGCGATGTTCGCGGCGCGCGGTTATCACGAGACCTCGGTCGACGACATCGTCGCCCGCGCGCGCATGTCCAAGTCCGCCTTTTACGATCAGTTCGATTCCAAGGAGCAGTGCTTTCGCGAGGTCCTGGCGCAGGAGGGCGGCGAGCTCATCCACGCGGTCATCGCCGCCGCGTCCGGCGGGCACGACCATCGCGATCGGATGCGCCGGGGGATCCGCGCCTTCGTGGTCGCTTGCTACAAGCGCTCGGCGGTCGCGCGGATGATGCTGGTCGAGTCCGTGGGACTCAGCGCGAGCGTGGAGGAGGTCCGGCATCAGCTGGAGGGGCGCTTCGCGCATATGGTCGCGGAGGAGGTGCGCAGCGCGCTGCTCGACGATGAGTTCTACGCCAACCAGGATCCTGTGGTCTTCGGCCGGTCTGTGGTCGGGGCGGTCAACGACGCCGTGAGCTACTTCCTGACCCATCCTGGCGCCGACGCGGAGTCGCTCGCCGACAGCCTCTGCCGGATCTTCGCCCCGTAGCCTTGCCTCCCCAGTACGTGGGGAGGTCGGCCCGCGCGCGCAGCGCGCCGGCCGGGTGGGGAGACTCGGCAGCCCAGGGATGGGGGAGAGCGTAATGTGCGCGCGACGCGCGAGCCTGGCGGCGGCCCGCACGTTAACACAGCGGCTTGCATATCGAACGCCTGTTCGGCTACAATTATCGCAAACATGCGTACGCTCAGCACCCAGGTCAAGCTGCGCCGCCTGATCCGATCGACGTCGGAGGCGTTCTCGCGCCTGCGCTGGGAGCCGGCCGAACGCCGCGTGGTCGGTTCGATCGTCGAACGCCTGCTGGAGCTCGCGGCTGAGGTTCGGGACTCCTGGGCCCAGGACGCCGTGTCCGGGCGTCCTGAAGAGGCCCTGAGCGTCTTCGTGTCCGAATCGCTGCGGACAGCCGAGCTGGCGATCGCCGGGATCGCGCAGGACGGCTCGGACCTCGAGCTGCTGCGCCAGGACTTCGAGCGGGCCGCGGTGCCGCTGGAAGTGTTCTTGCGCGGCCTGGAAGCTGAGCCGGCCCTGCAGCGCTCCGCCTAACAGAGCAGGCCGCCAAGCGTGGGCAGATTATCGTCAGCACTGGATATGAGCGGTTAAAGGGCTATTATCAATACCATCTAGCCGGAGCGAGCCGCCCTTCTGGCTAGATCAGAACCGCCCTTTTTGATGGGGCCAGCCTTGTCCTCCCTGCCTACGATCAGTCCGGTGCAGGGCGTGATCCTCGAGGAGATGCGGCTGTACGTCGTGAATGAGTTCGGCGAGGCGGCATCGAGCCGGGTGCTGGAACGATCAGGGCGGGCGGCGAATCACCAGTACGATCCCGACCAGGCGTACCCGGACGCAGAACTGGGGCTCCTCGCCGTGCGGGCCGCGGAGGTCACCGGGAAGCCCATCCCGGAGGTCCTGGAAGGGTTCGGCGAAGCCATGGTGCCGGACATGTTCAAGTACTACAGCATCCTGGTCACTCCACGCTGGAGCTTTGTCGACTTCCTGCTCGGGATGGAGCCGGCGCTGCACGCGGCCCTTCACCTCGACACGCCAGGCGCGCTGCCGACCAAGGTGCACGCCACCCGCACCGGGCCGGATACGGTGAAGATCGTCTACGACTCACCGCTGCGCGCGTGTGCGGCAGTACGGGGAGTCATCCGCGGCGCCGCCGCGCACTATGGCGTCGAGATCGCTATCACCGAGAACTATTGCGTTCTGCGGGGCGACGCGGCCTGCGTGTTTACAGTCGAGGGCAGTAACGATTAAGCAGCGCCCTTCCCTGTCCCCTTCGATCCCAGTGCCATGACCAGCTGTTCGCGAGTGATCCTGCCCTCGGCGACGACCGCGCCATCGATGAGAACCACGGGCACGCGGAAGTCGTAAAGCCGGTGCAGCTCATCGTCGGCGTCGACGTCGGCCAGGTCGGGTTGGATGCCCAGCTCCTGAAGCAGTCGCAAGGCGTCCTCGCAAAGGTGGCACCCCTGCCTCGTCACGAGGATGACCTTCACAGCGACCCGGTCGTGGGGCTTTTCTGTGCTCATAGACCCGAGGCCATTATCTAGGCCGGCAGGCGCAGGGTCTCCCCCACCACGATCACGGGGCCGGCAAGATTGTTCAAGCGCTCGATCTCGTCAATGCGGGCGCGAGGGTCGTCGCCCGGATAGCGCTCCGCCGCGATCGTCCAGAGCGTGTCGCCAGGCTGCACCACCACCGTCGCCGCCGCCTCGCCGCCTTGGGCCACCCGGCTGAGGGCGACCATCACGGCCAGGGCCGCCACCAGCACGAGCGCCCACCGGTACAGCTGCCGAAGCGCCCGCTCCGAGGCGACTGTGCTGGACGGCCGGGCGGTGGACCTGGTAGCGTACATCTGTTCGAGCCAACAATAACGAACGGGCGTTCGGCTGTCAAGGCACCGAACAAAGGTTTGCATCGAGGCGCCCCAGGTGATAGCATGGGCATCAACGTCCCGCCCACGCCCTGAAAAACGACTTCCTGGAGAACGAAATTGACCGAACAGCTGACCGAACGGCAGACCAAGATCCTCGACTACATCCGCTTCGTCACCAAGACTCGCAACTACCCACCCAGCGTTCGCGAGATCGGCGAGGCGGTTGGCCTGAGCTCGAGCTCGACAGTCCACAACCACCTGAATCAGCTCGAGCGGCGCGGCTTGATCCGCCGGGACCCCAGCAAGTCCCGCACCGTCCAGCTCGTGCAGGACGCCGAGTTCGACAACCAGCGGCGCAACGCCATCTCCGTGCCGGTAGTCGGCAACGTCGCCGCCGGAGCGCCCATCCTCGCCGAGCAGAACATCGAAGACCACGTCCTGCTGTCGAAGGACCTCGCGCAGGAAGGTTTCTTCCTGCTCCGCGTGCGCGGCGAGAGCATGATCAACGCCGGCATCTACGACGGCGATCTCGTCCTCGTGCGGCCTCAGCAGGAGGCGCCCAACGGATCGATCGTGGTCGCCATGGTCGATGGGGATGCCACCGTCAAGCGCTTCGAGCGCGGCAACGGCCACGTCAAGCTGATCGCAGAGAACCCCGCCTACGAGCCGATCGTGAGCAGCAA
>WNFE01001378.1_pt1 | contig 17514 bp, 18 predicted proteins | sample 5400451 | NCBI WGS metagenome assembly WNFE01 (sample SAMN13153344, study PRJNA577476) | soil metagenome | isolation source: 200 cm saprolite under Douglas fir tree site 2 hole 2 | place: USA:California | collected 2015-04-18
GGCTCGTCTCAGCAGCCTAACGGCGCTGCACCCGCCGGCCGTGATACCGCTATGACCGGCCGCGGGTGAGCGCCGGCGTTAGGCTTCGCGTGATCGGGATTAAACTGGAATCGGGCGTATGTCAGGATAGCGCGAACTTCGCCAGAGACGCACTGACTAGGATTGACCCTGACTATCGAGCCTCAGAGGGGAGGCGACGTGTCGTCGCGGTGAGCCGGACGAGCGACGCGGGCGCGGGGTTCACGAGGAGGGAGCCGGAACGTGTCCGGACGGGTGAACGGGCTGGCCGACCGGGTGGCCCGCTCGTTCGATGCCGCCGGGGGCGGCAAGAAGGTCCTAGTCCCGGATTAACTGACACGAGGAGGAGCAACATGCCACAGTACCTGTACCAGGTCGCCTACACCTCGGAGTCGCTCGCCGCGCAGATCAAGAATCCCCAGGACCGTCTGGAGGTCGTGGGCAAACAGATCGCCGCGGCCGTGGGCGCGAAGATCCTCGGCGGTGGCTACTCGTACGGCAAGTACGACATCGCGGCCCTCGTCGAGGCTCCGGACGACGTCACGATGGCCGCGGTCGCCGTCGCCATCGCGGCGGGCGGGGCCGTCAAGGCAGCCAAGACCACGCCGCTGCTGAACGGGGCGCAGTGGGTTGCGGCCCTGAAGAAGGCGCCGGCCGTCAGCGCCCAGTACCGGGCCGCCCGGTAGAAGCTCTGCCATTGGGCCTGCGACCGCCGAGCCCGCCCTCGATCAACTGACACTCCGTTGCAACTGGCAGGCCGCCCAGGTTGAGCACTCGCCTGGGCGGTTTGCTTTCGAGCGTCGTCGGTCACCAGTTTCGCTGGTTCAAATCGGGGGCCCGCAATCACTTGCAGGCAAACAGGTTGGTTCCACTTGTGCCGGACATTCACGCACGGCGACGACTCATCGTGCCGGGCGCGGCGCGGGTTTCAAGCTTGGCGGCGCGAGTCTCATCGCCGTCGCGGCTTATCAGCCTTCTGCTCGGGCTCAATCCCTTGGACGTACTGGTGTCACTCCAGGACGGCACCCCGCCCACCGCGCCCGCGCAGAGCGCACCGCCTCCGACTTCGTCCGGGTCGGCCGCCCGTGACGAGATCAAGGAGTTCATCCTCCGTAATCTTGGGCGACACGGAGGACACCTGGAAGACGCTCTTCGGACAGATGGGCGGCGAGTACCACCCGCCCCGGCTTGTGCTGTTTCGGGGCGCGGTCGATTCTGCGTGTGGGCTGGCCAGCTCGGCTGTCGGCCCATTCTACTGTTCGGCCGATAGCCACGTCTATCTCGACCGGTCCTTCTTCGAAGCGCTCGCGCAGCGGTTTGGAGCGCCGGGCGAGTTCGCGCGCGCCTACGTGATCGCCCACGAAATCGGCCATCACGTTCAAAAGCAGCTGGGAATCACGGAGAAGGTGGGGCAGCAGCGGGCCCGCGCGGGCAAGACGCGGAGCAACGCGGTCTCCGTTCGCATCGAGCTCCAAGCCGACTGCTTCGCCGGGATCTGGGGTCACTTCGCCCGGTAGCGGAATCTGCTCGAGCCGGGCGATGTGGAATCCGGGCTCGCGGCCGCGGCCGCCATCGGCGACGATCGCATCCAACGGCAGTCACAGGGCCACGTTGCGCCCGAGTCCTTCACCCACGGCTCCTCGGCCCAGCGCGTGCGCTGGTTCCGCGCCGGGCTCGACTCCGGCGACGTGCGCCAGTGCGACACCTTCGTGACCGCCCGGCCATGAGGGCGTGACTCCCTGCCGCCTGATTCCTCCACGGCCGCCAGTCGGTTCACGGTGTCGGGTCCGTGCCTCGGGCCCGCTCGAACGCCGTGGACGTCGTCGGAGTGGTCCATGGCACGACCTCGGGAAGCAGCGTCGGTGGCGACTCCGGAGCAGGGCGCCCGAGCGTAAGCCCCACCTGGGCGAGTACCCGGTGTGTATCGAGCACCGTCGTCTCGACGTAATCGGCCCCGGCTGCGAGCAGGTGCTGGCGATCGGTATCCTGTTCGTCGTGGAGACCCCAGCGACCGACCACGATCTTGAGCTCCGGACACTGCGAACGCAGGCGCTTGCAGAGATGCCGCGCCTGGCTCAAGCCTCCTGGGGCCACCGCCCCGATGCACAAGAGAGCGGGGCGTTCCTGCTCGACCCAGGCGACCACTTCCGCGGTGAGCATCCCGGTCCCGCTCACCTCGATCCGGTACCGCGCCGGGTCCAGCAAATGTCGCACCATCTCGAGCGCCAAGGCATCGGCCTCGTCTCGAGCGGGACACCCTACGATCCGGACCCGGGTGTCGGCACCGGGGTCGCTCACGGAGCGGTCCCCGGTGTCCCTTTCTGAGCGGGCAGGAGCGTCGTGGGCGAGCACGTCGAGGATCTCTCGGGTCGCCTGTCCCACGAACTGAGCGTCACCCTCGCTCAACAGACCGCGATCACGGTCCTGCTTGGCATAGTAGAGCGCGGGGAGGAGCACTGCGTCATAGACCGACTCCCGTCCGTCCGCGTTCACGTAGGCCTCGACGATGTCGGCCGCCTCGTCCTGGTCTCGCGCGAGCAGGCGCTGGTAATAGCGCGCCTTTGCCTCGATGACCGGCCGGTCACCCATGAGCACGACGACGAACCCCAGGGCGGGCAGGTGCTTGCCGAGAACGATGAGGCAGACTGTCAGGGGCGTCGCCAGCAGCAGCCCCACCGGTCCCCAGAGCCAGGACCAGAAGATCACCGTTATCAGGAGCGCGACCTGCGATACCCCGGCACTTTGACCGTACAACCACGGCTCCATCACCATGCTGGTGACGAGCCACAGCACGAGGAACAGACCGACGACCAGCACCGGCTGGAGCCACCCCGGGAAGACCGCCAGACTGAGGGCAAGGGGCAGAAGCACCGCGACGAATGTCCCCACGTACGGGATGAACCGAAGGGCGGCCGCCAAGGCCCCCCAGATGACGGCGTAGGGAACCCCGATCAGGAATAGGCCGAGTCCCGCGGCCACGCCGAAACTGCCGTTGATGATCGATTGCATGAGCAGATACCGGCTGATGCGCGCCCCGGCCTCGTCCAGGGCTCTGGTCGTCGCCGTCATCCGCCGATAGCCAATCAGCAAAATCATCCGATCCCGGAGCTCCCGGCGCTCGAGCAGCATGAAGATCATGAGCACCGTCACGACCACCGCGCTCGCCAACGCTTGGAGGAGGGTTGGCAGGTGGGCCAGAATGGACGGGGGCTCCAGGACGACGGCGACCGGCTTTGGACCCGTCACACCCACCTTGCCCGTCTTCTGGATCTCGCCGACGACGTCCTCCACAGTCTTCTGAACCTTCTCCACGGAGCCGCCCTTGCTGGCCCCGTGAAGATCCGCGATTCTTTGGTGGATGTTCAGGCTGTACTGCGGCAGCTCGTCCGCGAGCGTCACCAGCTGGCGAGTGAGCGTCCAACCAATCGCGCCCAGGACCGAGAGGGCGAGGAGGACCGTCACGAGGACCGACGGCACCCGACCAAGCCCCCGCCGCTGGAGGATGCCCACCACGGGACTCAAGAGGAACGTGAGCAGGACGGCCAGCGCCATCGGGATCAGCACGGCCTGTAGCCAGTACAAGGCCGCGACAACGAGCGCGGTGGTCGCCCACCCCTTGTTCATGGCCGTTCCTCCGCCGACGATGCCCGGTGAGGGCCGCTCAAGGGCCTGCTGCAATCCCTTCGGGAGCTTACCTAGCCACATCCCTTTTTGTTTTGTTCCCGAATCATGACTCCTGCGCTCGAAGTCTGGCTACGACGTCTCGCCAGAGATTGAAGCAGGTCTGATGGAATACCCCGCGCCGGGACTCTACCTCCACCTCGACCTCGGGATCCGAGGGACGGATGACTAGGTGGCATATCTTCGCATGCCCCGTCGATCATCCCGCACCGACGATGCTCTTGAAGAAAGGCGTCGAACGCTAGAAGAAGCTCCACCGCAGGTTCAGTCATGCGATCACTCTACGGCCAACAAGCAAGTCCCGGAATGCCAATCTTCGGATAATAGACGCCGCAAGGAAATCTGAAGGCCAGTTCATTCTCAGGCACCCACGGATCTCAGCTTGACCCCTTCCAGCTGAAGGCCAGAGGCCGCCTCGTGAAGCCGATCAGCCCAGGCGGAGACTTTGGCCCCGGTTCTGTAAGGCACCTACTTCCCGGACTCCGGCTTCAACCTGGGCTGTCCTGGTCAGCCGTCGGGGTTCCTTGTCACAAAAGGCTGTCACAAGCCGGCGTTCGGACGCCCATAAGTTATCTATGGCAGGTAGTTGGCCGACACCAGGCTCAGGATAGGTAATCCTGGTTTCCATCCGAGGCGATGAGGATGCTTCTGCCTCTCACGGACAACCCTGTCACGACGATTTTCGACTTCGTTCACGATCAACGGACGTGGCGAAGGAACTCCTTCAGCGCGGGATCTTGCGGATTGTCGAGGAGCTCAGCGGGTGGACCGATCTCCGTGATCTGCCCCTTGGAGAGGAAGGCGATCCGGTGCGAGATCTCTCGCGCGAACCTCAGCTCGTGCGTCACGATGACCATCATCATACGTTCTAGGACAAGCGAGCGAATGACTTCGAGGACCTCCCCGACGAGCTCGGGGTCGAGTGCCGAGGTGATCTCGTCAAAGAGCATCACCTTGGGACGCATCGCCAGCGCCCGCGCAATCGCCACCCGCTGCTGCTCTCCACCCGAGAGCTGGTACGGGTAGGACCTCATCTTCGCGCCGAGACCGACCCGTTCCAGCAGACGCTGCGCGAGATCCTTGACTTCGGCCGCCGGTCGCTTATGCGCGAACGTAGGACCAAGACAGACGTTCTCCATGGCGGTCATGTGAGGAAAGAGATTGAACTGTTGGAACACGATCCCCATCTGCTGCCGCAGCGCTCGAACAGCCGGCCCCGGCATCCTGGTTCTGACCCCGCTGACCCCTGTCCGGTACCAGAGGGCATTCCCGTCCAGCCGGATCTCTCCGGCGTCGTACTCCTCGAGGAAGTTGATGCACCGGAGAAGGGTGGTCTTCCCTGACCCGCTTCGTCCGATAAGCGAAACGACCTCCCCGTCGCCGATGGTCAGGTTAATCCCCCGGAGCACCTCGAGTCCGCTTGCGAAGCGTTTGTGGAGTCCCTCGATCGAGATCACGCGTGCTCTCCCACAAACCCGCGCCGCATCAGGTACCGTTCGGCGAGACGGCCAAGGCGATCCACGCCGAAGCACATAAGGAAGTAGAGGGCGGCGGCGATTCCCAGAACGGTAAACACCAGAAGGGTCCGCTCGATGATCTCGCGGGCGGCGAGGGTCAGCTCCCAAACGCTGATGATGGAGAGGATCGACGAAGCCTTGACCATCATGACGCAGACGTTGACGTAGGGCGGCAGGGCATACCGGAGTGCCAGGGGCGCGATGATCCGACGAAGAAAGGCCAACGGCGGCAATCCCAGGCTCCGTCCGGACTCCAGATGCGTCCGCTGAATGGCGAGGACCCCGCCCCGAAACACCTCAGCGAAGAATGCCGACGAATAGATGGTCAGCACAATGGTGCCCGCTACGTATGGCCCCTGAGAAAAATTCAACGCGGGAAGCCCATAGAAGATCAAGAGAGCTAGGACGAGCAAGGGGGTACCGCGAGTGAAGAAGACGTACACGTGATAGAGCGCCCGGAGCGGCCGGAACCGGACGAAGCTGAGTGGCGTGAGGAGCAAACCCAGCACCGTTCCGAATGTGATGCCGGCCACGGCGAGACCGAGGGTATAGCACGCTCCTATCAGCAGCAGTTGCAGCATTCTTCCCACTTGACGTGAAGGCTAGAGAGCATCGTGCCGGGGCCGCCAGCGGACAGCCCGCAATGCGAAGCGGGCGGTCAGCTCGAGACACACCACCAACAGGAGGTAAAGGACAGCCACCACCACGAACGCCTCATAGGCCGCCCCGGTCTGCTCGGTCAAGAGCTTGGCATTCATGGTCAGCTCCGCGACGGAGATCGCAGACAACAACGAGGTGTCCTTGAGGAGGAGAATTACCTGCCCGCCGAGCGACGGAAGACCGTAAACCAGCACCTGCGGGAGCACCACCTTTCGAAAGGTCCCCCATGCGGACAGTCCCAGGCTCTTGGCGGCATCGAACTGCACAAGATCGATGGTCTTGACGCTTCCCCGGAATATCTCAGAGATGTACGCGCCATTCTGGAGGACCAGAGCCAGGCCCCCGCAGATAACCGCCGGCCATACGACCCCGATCAGCGGGAATCCGAAATAGATGAGGTAGATCGACAGGAGCACGGGCGTGTTCCGGAACAACTGGACGTAGGTGTCGACAGCGAGATTTGTCCAGCGTCCTCCGGAGAGCCGGATGAGCAACAGCACGCCTCCCCACACAATTGCCCCCACTGAGGCCGCGAGGGCGATGACCGCTGTCCAGGCGAGCCCGCTCAGATAGTTGGGCCCGTAGACGACGACCCAGTTGACGAATCTCATAGCTCACGCCTCATACCGACATCCCGCCTGCCGACCGATCATCCAGTTCCGTGGCCCGCCGTCTATCGGATATAGAACTTTTGGGGCGGCGGGTTCTTCCCGAACCACTTCAGGTAGACATCCGAGTATTCTCCGTAGTAGGAGCCCGACCGCATCTCCCCGACGGCCGTGTCGAGCCAGTGCCACCACGTAAAGTCACCATGCTTCAGGAAGATGGCGTTGTTCTGGGAATAGCCCATCAGCTCGGGGATCACCTCGAACTCGTCCTTGTTCGTTGCCGCATACCAGTCAGCAACCGGTGAGTCGAGCTGGGCACCTTGCGCGCGGCCGCTTCGCACAGCGAGCGCTTGGGCCGCGGGCGTGTCAAACGTCAACGTCTTCGTTTTCGGGATGAACCGTTTCGCTCGGTCTGCCATCTGAGGATTATTGAGGTTCGCGATGGTGTACTTGTCCTGATTCAGATCCGCCAAAGACTTGAGCCCGAGGCCCTTCTTGACGAGCACGGAAACCCCCGAGTCCACATAGGGTCGGGTAAAGGCGACTCGTACAGCTCGGTCCGGGTAGATCGTCGTCGTGGCGATCCCCATATCCGCTCGTCCGCTATCAATCGCCGGCCAGCGTCCCTCCGCCGTCACGACCACGAACTCTACCTTGCTTGTATCCTTGAACAGGGCCTTTGCGAGGAGCCGGGCAATATCGATGTCGAACCCCACCAGCTGCCCCTTGTCATCCGTGTAACAGAACGGAGGCGCCGTGCTAAAGGTCGCGACAATCAGCTTCCCTCGCTGAAGGACGGTTTCGAGCCGCGACTTTTCCTGAGCGGGGACCGCAGCGGCCGACAGGTGGAGCACGACAGCCATCACAATTGCCACCAGGGCTCGAGCGACGACCGGTCTGATCATGCTGTGTTCCTCCCGTGTGTGCACGCGTTCAAAGGGGATCCGCCAACTGAAAATGCGGCAACCGCTGCTCCGGAGTGTGCTGGACAAACAGCGCCCGGACCTCCCGGCCGATCAAGTTGATCTCCGTGGGAATGTCCTGGTGATGGAGTCGACTGAAGAATAGTGGCCCCTCTTCCAACCGGACTGCGATGAAGTAGAAGGGTGCCTCGGGGAAGAACGACTCGTGCTGCGGTCGCGACACCAGAGAAAAGGACACGATCTGCCCATGGCCGGTGGCGCGTTCCCACGTCAGGGTCCCTGCTCCGCAATGCGGACAGCATACCCGCGGGTAGAAGACGAACTTCTGGCAGGTAGCCAACGCGCAGCGCTGGAGCCAGAATTCGTTCTGGTTACAACCGCGCAGGAATGGCTCGTTGATCTGGGTCAAGTGCGGCGAAGGCTTGGCGTTCATGGCCCCTCACTCCCCAGCGAGGACCGCGGCACTGCAGGACAGGCCACGCCCGTAGGCCACCATTCCGTACCCGGACACCAACCCGCGACGGGCCCGGACCTGGCGGGCACCAGCCTCCCCACGCAGCTGGAGAACCGCCTCGACAACCCCGATCATCCCCCCGCTCGCCCCGGCCTGCCCGGCAGAAAGCTGACCCCCGCCGGTATTGATAGGGAAGTTGCCCGACACGGTGGTATCGCGCTTCCGAAGGAACTCGGCAGCCGTCCCGGGAGGGCAGAACCCGAGACTTTCGAGTTGCACGAATTCCATCACGAGGTAGTCATCATAGAGCTGGACGAAATCCATGTCGGACGGCCCCATGCCAGCCTGTTCGTACATCCGGTCCCGGAACCGTTCCCAGCCCCCTCGCAGCGAGAACACATCCTCCACTGGGAAGTTGTGGGTTTCCCCGCCGCCGAGAATCCGGACCTTCCGACCGCTTCCCGGTGAGACGAGATCCTCCCGCGCGAGAATGATGCAGTCGCCTCCGGCACACGGCAGCACACAGTCGTAGAGGCCAAGGGGGTAGGCGATGGGCCGCGCGTTGAGGTACTCCTCCATCGTGAGTGGCGCCTTAAATAGGGCGTTCGGATTGAGCAATGCGTTGCGCCGCTGGGCGATCGCCTGGGCTCCAAAGTCCTCGCGCGTCGCCCCGTAGCGATCCATGTAGAGGCGGGTGTGGAGCGCAAAGATGCCATTGGGCCCGCCAAACCCGTAGGGTCCGAGATAGTCGCGGACGGACGAGTTGAACCGGTCCATCAGATCCATATGGGCCGCCACATCGAAGACGTCGGCGGTCAGGCACGCAACGACATCCGCATCGCCCGCCTGGATCGCCCGAGCCGCTTGCAGCATCGCGATGATACCCGACGCGCCTCCGTAGGCGCCCTGCGAGAGCCAGCGCGGCTCCAGCCCGAAGTGCTCGGCCACGATCGTCACGTTGTCGGGGGGAAGGACAAAGGCCGTCACCGCCAGCCCATCCACCCGTCGCATCGGGAACCTCGCGGAGCTGAGGGCCGCGTCGAGGGCCTCCCAGAGCACCCGTTGGATCGTCTTCTCGGTTCGCTTCTCGTACCGGGTCTGTCCCACCCCGGCAATGACTACCCCTTCGTACCCGACCGTCGCCATGGCCTCTCCCGTGGGGTCAGATCACGCGCTCAGCTTGCAACCGAGCGAATTCGTCGGCGTCGAGACCCAGGTCGCCAAGATAGACCGCACTGTTGTCCTGGCCGATCTCGCCCCCCGCATGCCGCACCTTTCCCGGCGTTCCGAGAAACCGCGGGACGACGCCTTGCATCCGGACGGTACCGAAGTCTCGATCCTCCACCTCGACAATGTTGCCCCGCGCCGCATAGTGGGGATCCTTGAAGATATCTCTGATGTCATGGATGAGCCCGGCCACCACGTTCTCGCGGTCAAAGAGGGCGAGCACCTCGGCGGACATCTGGCTCGCGAACCAGTCGGCCATGATCTTGTCCAGGACGTCGGCGTTGGCTACGCGCTGCACGTTGTCCCTGAAGCGGTGGTCAGTGGCCAAGTCGTCCCGGCCCATGGCGTGGACCAGCCGCTCGAACGTCTTCTGCGAGCTCGCCGAGATGGCAATCCAGGTCCCATCCTGGGTCTGATAGGTATTCCTGGGGGAGTCCTCCTCCATCCGATTTCCGCGGCGTTGCTTCACAAGCCCCATCTGGTCAAAGCCGATCACTTGGGCCTCCGCCAAGCGAAAGAGGGGCTCGTACAGACTCACGTCGATCTCCTGGCCGTGGTGGGGCGCCTGGTGGTCTCGGTGGTACACGGCAAAGGCGGCCGCCATGGCGGAGAATGTTGCGGCCACCGAGTCGGCCATAGGAAATCCGGGCAGCGTCGGCGGCCTGTCAGGAAACCCGGTGAAAGAGGGAACCCCGCTGAAAGCCTCGGCGATTGTCCCGTACCCGCCACGGTGGCGGTACGGGCCCGTTTGGCCGTAACCCGAGACTCGGACGAAGATCAGGCGTGGGTTTATGGCCGATAAGACATCATATCCAAGTCCCCACCGCTCAAAGGTGCCAGGCCGATAGTTCTCCACGAGGATATCGGCATTGGCGATCAGCCGGCGGAGCAACTCCTGCCCTTTCGGGACGGAAAGACTGAGCGTGATGAGCCGCTTATTGCGGGCGATTACCTTCCACCAGAGCGACCGGTCATCCTTGACCGGTGTCCAATGGCGCATCGGGTCACCGATGCCCGGTTGCTCGAGCTTGATAACGTCAGCTCCAAAATCCGCCAGAAGGGTCGTGGCCAGAGGACCAGCGATCATCGTCCCGGCGTCGATCACCCGAAGGCCTTTCAGCGGTCCGGTTCGGTTACTCCTTGTCTCACTGGCCATGCGCGGCTCCTCCGCTGGCACTGAGCGACCTAGCACTGACGAACCCAGACGGAATCGGGTGCTCCTCTGCCAGCTTCGTGATCCCTTGATGCAGACCACGATCGACGAGACGATCGGTCCCCAGGCTCAGGATCGTTGCAAGGGTCGTCCCGACAGCGCGGAAGTCCATCTCATTCATCCCCCGGATCGTCATTGCCGTCGTTCCGAGCCGAAGACCCCTCTGTCCCCTCGCGCCGCGCCGCAACGGTAGGTTCGTCGCGTTGCTCAGTATCCCGTAGCTTTCGAGCACCCGCTCGACTGCCCGGCCGTCCCAGCCCTCGGTCCGCAGGTCGATCACGACCATGTGTGTGTCGGTCCCTCCCGTGTAGAGGCTGAGGCCGTGGTCGGCGAGAGCTGCCGCGAGGATCCGCGCATTGGTGACGACGGCGCGCATCAACTCGCGGAATTCCTCTCGCCCGACGAGCTCGAACAGGACGGCGCGCCCCGCGATGATGTGCGCCCCGGGCGCGCCCTGTATCCCTGGGAAAATGGCGGCGTCGATCGCCTTAGCATGGATCCGCTTCGCCAGCACCAGCCCGCCAGTCCTTGGCCCGCACAAGGTCTTGTGCGTTGACGTCGTTACCACGTCCGCGTAAGGCGTGGGGTTGCAGTGAAGTCCTGCGACCACTAGCCCTGCAACATGGGCAATGTCCGCGAACAGCAAGGCACCGACCGAATCCGCTACCGCGCGCAGTGCGCCAAAATCGATCGCGCGTGGGTATGCGGTCGATCCCGCGATGATCATCCGGGGCCGCACCTGTTCTGCGAGCCGTTGGACGGCCAGGGGGTCGATGCAGTTTGTAACCTCGTCGATTCCGAATGTCACCACCCGATAGTCCTGACCAGACACATGGACCGGAGCCCCATGGCTATGATGGCCGCCGGCCAGCGTATCGAGGGAGAGAATCGTATCACCAGGCTTCAGCAGCCCGCGGAGGACAGCCACGTTTGCCACTGTTGACGCCAGCGCCTGCACGTTGGCATGCTCGGCATCGAACAATCGCCTCGCCCGTTCGACAGCAAGCCGCTCGATTGTGTCGACCACCGCACAGCCTGCGACCTCTCGTGTTCCGGGATATCCAGTCGCGTTCTTGTTGACTAGGATTGACGACTCCGCGTCGATGGTAGCCCGCGGGCAGTAGCTCTCCGACGCGATCAGATTCACCGTCGTCGCCTGACGTTTCCACTCCTCAATGAGGAGGGCGGCCATCTCGGGATCGGCGGACTCAATCGGGGCGGCAAACAACCCCCGCCCGTCGTTCCCGCGCCACATCAGGGACACCTCACGCGTGCGCTCCGTCCGAGGGTTTGCAGGGTCACCCTGCCCTACCTGAGCCGACGGGCCGGCAGCAGCGGCATCTCGACCTCGTAACGGTACCGATCGGCCCGATAGAAGCTATCCGCTATCTCCACCGGATTGCCTTGCTTGTCAGACACCATGACCCGTATGAATAGGACCGGTTGGGTCAAATCAATTCCCAGGAGTGAGGCGACCTCATCGTCGGGCATCCGCGCCTCGATCAGCTGGCGAATCATGCCCAGCGGGATCTTGAGGCGGTCGCGCAGGAACTCAAGCATCGAGTAGCGCCTCAGATCCTTCGGTCGGATGCGGCGACCGAGTTCCACTGCCATGTAGTTGACGACGACCGCCAGCGCTCTCCCGCCCACGGCCTCCATCCGCACGAACTGCCGCAGGGGTTGCCCGCGTGCGATTCTCAGGAACGAAACGACGTGTGCTGGCGCCGGCACCGTCGTCACCCTGACAACGCTGACATCCGCCTCATAACCCAGGACAAGGTTCGTGATGGTCGCGGGAGGGTCGATCGCTGCCCGCGTCCTGTGGACGAACGTTCCCCGTCGCCGGTGCCGGACGATCAGGCCGTCGTGCTCGAGCGTGCCCAGCGCTTCGCGGATCGTGTTGCGGCTCACGCGGAAGCGCCGCATCAGCTCCATCTCGGTCGGAAGCTTGTCCTCCGAGCTCCACTCTCCGCTCTCGATCTTGGAACGCAGCACTCGCTGGATCTGATGATGCAGCGGGACCGACGGATGATACGCGGATACGGGGCTCGATGTCACAATGTCCCGACATTAGTACAAAAGACATTTCGCCTGTCAAGCCAAATCCAGAACGTGGTCACCAGTGGTACGCCGGACTCCATGAATTGGCAATCCGAGCCGGCATCAAGCGGCTGGCGACCGTGCTCGGTGAGCAGCTCGGCAAGGTCGACAGGCCGAGAACCGTCAGAGGACGGATGGCCCGCGTCGCCTTACCACACGGACAGCCAGCTCGCTTGCCGCCGTGAAATCGTCACCCCTGGCGTGCGCCAAGGCCAAAAAACAGATCTCGCGTAACCATCTCGGCAACTTCAGCAACCGACCGATCGAGCACCCCGTCGACCAGCAGGGCTGACAAGCCGTGGACGGTGGACCACGCGGTGAGTGCCAGATCTGCCGCCGGTTCTTCTGACCGCACGAGCCCCGCACGCTGGCAGTCCGCTATCACATCGACGACGACGTTGAACGTGTTGGTAGCGACCTGACGCAGAGCGGTGGACGCTGACCGATCAGCCATCTCGCGGCCGAACATGACGCGGAAGTGCGAGGAATGATTCGTGGCGAAGATCACGTAGGCGAGCCCGACCGCCCGGAGTCGCTCCAACGGGCTGTCAGCGAAGGCCGCTGCTGCGTGGGCCATGGCGGCCATGAGCACGCGGAACCCTTCCTCGGCCACCGCGGCAAGGATCGCCTCCTTGTTCACAAAGTGTCTGTAGGGAGCGGTCTGCGAGACGCCCGCCAGGCGAGCGGTCGCTCGTAAGGTCAGCGCCTCGGTTCCTTCGGTTTCCACGATGTCCAGCGCGGCGTCGAGCAACGCGCGCGGAAGATCCCCGTGATGGTATCGGTTGGGGCGCCGGGAGCGACGCGCCCGGCGTTGGGAGTCCAACGGGTCCTTCCGACTAACCTGTCCCACCACCGGTAGAGTAACCATGTAATGTTGACATCGTCAACATTGTCGTGTTATCGGTGATCCTAGCGCCGTTGACCGGCAACGCAACACTGAGCATCACTGCCGATGCCGTTTGGCTCGACCGACATACCTCCCCGCGGCCCGAGGAACAGCGCCGCGTGTGGTGCCCAAGAAGATACGCGCACTCGTGCCCCCGCCTCGGGGCCGCCCCAAAAACGGAGGTGCTCAATGAAGATCACGCTTTCGCTGCTGGTGGTCCTCATACTCTCTTCCACGCCGACCGCGGCCGGTACGGTCGGCTTCCAGCGAGTCACGGTGTCCGATTCGGACGGCAAGCCACGGGAGGTCGGGATCTGGTACCCGAGTGATGCCCCGGCGTCCGCTCAGCTGCTCGGTCCACACCGCCAGACGGTAGCCCCCGACGGAGGCCTCGCCGGAAACAAACTGCCACTCATTGTGGTCCTGCACGGCGTCCAGGGTTCTTTCGAAAACCACTACGACATGGCCCTCACCCTCGCCGAAGCCGGGTTCGTGGTGGCCGCCGTCGCCCAGACCCAGGAGATCCGCCTGGTCGAGCGACCACGACATGTCGCCCGCGTGCTCGACTACATGCTCGCCGCTTGGGCTTACCACGCCCGGGTGGACCCGACCCGCATTGGCATCGTTGGGTATTCCGTGGGCGGCTTTACGGCACTCGTGGCAACCGGAGCCGTCCCCGACTTGAGCCGGATCACCCCCTACTGCGCGGAGTATCCGGATCGCGTGTGCGGCATGCTGAAGGAGCGCAATGTCGATACCACCACTCCTGCCTCGGCCTGGGTCCGTGACGAGCGTATCAAAGCCGCGGTGGTGGCCGCGCCGACGCTCGGCTTTACCTTCGGCAAGGATGCCCTCGCGCCGATCAAGGTGCCCATACAGCTTTGGCGCGCCGGGAACGACGAAATCACCCCCCATCCGCGGCATGCGGAGGCCATCTATAACGCGCTCCCAAGCAGGCCCGAATACATCGTGATTCCAGGCGCCGGCCACTTTGCCTTCCTCACCTGCAGTGCGGAGATGGCGAAGCGGGCACCCGCGATTTGCCAGGATGTGCCGGACTTCGACCGACAGGCGTTCCAGCGCGCGTTCAATGTCGCAGTCGTTGACTTCTTCAAGAAGCAATTGCCGGCCCCATGAGCTCGACGACACTGACGCCTCACGGAGAGCGAACCCGAACGGGTTGGCGTCAAAACGGTCAACGAGGGGAAGGGGGTCTTGTGGCCCGCAACCTCTTGCAGTCAAACAGGCCGCTTGAGCTCCGCTTGTGCCGAGTCATCGTGCCGAGCCCGGCGCGGAGGCGGGTAACTGCCGGATACGGTCCAAAATGCGCCTCCGGTTGCGCGGGCGGCAGGGGATCCATAGGGTGATGAGGAGGCCACGGCCGCCAACCCGGCGCACCGCATCGTGCCAGCACGCGATCTGCGCGGGGTCGCGGCCCGGCGCCGCCCAGACCTCGAAGCCACGCCGCCGCAGCCGCCGGAGGATCTCCGGCTGGAACCGGTCGTAGTCCCAAAGCACCTGCACGACGTCGCGCGGCAAGTCGGCCTCAGCCCGCAGGCTCTTCTCAGCGTGGACCCACCTCCGGCCCATCGGATACGCGGTGTCGTTCCAAATCACCGCTTTCAGCCCCCGGCGACGTAGCCCGCCTCGGAGCGTCCGGATCGCACGGACGTACTGGACCGTGGACCGCTCGTGGTCCTCATCCATCCCGACATGGAAGTACCGCCTCGGCCCGCACACCTGGATCAGCTCGTCGATGATCCGGAAGGCGCGCCGCCAATACTCGGCGTTGTCGAACAACAGGTGGTGCGGCCGGAACCAGTGATTGTGGAAGTGCCAGTGGCTCTGGGAGAAGTTGATCTTCGGCACGACGTCGAGGCCACGCTGGTGGGCGCGCTGGGCGAGGGTCGCGAGGTCCCGCATCGATGCCGTGTACGGCCGGGCGAGCTCGGGATGCGACTGGTACCGTACCGCGTCCTCGCAATCCACCACGAGGGTCGTGTATCCAGCCGCGGCCATCGCGTCTACCGCCTCGAGCGCGAGCCGTAGGCTGAACTGCCGCTCCCACGCCTTGCGCCTGCACCACGACGGGTCGTAGTGGGTGAGATGAAGGAGGTAGGCACGCACGGGCAGCGGTCGGGACATTGTCGCCCGCTGTCGGACATTCAGGAGGCCCAGGTGACGAAGGGCCACGATCTCGGAGGATCTGCGAAAACAGGCGCTGAGTCAACTGGCTCCAGCCAACTGCAGGATGAAGGCTACCTCGCGGCGCCGGTCAGGCCAGGCGGAGACTTCCCCGATACCCTAGAGACCCCCCCACCTCTGCGACTCCGGCTTCATCCTGGGCTGTTCTGGTCAAGGCTGCGAAGCCCGTCACAAATGTCTGTCACAAGCTGGCGCTCCGACCCTGACAAGTAAGCCGCGGCAGGTAGTTGGAACACAGCAGGCCCAGACTAATAATCCTGGTTTCTACTCTCGCAGGCGAAGTAAGAGTCGTGGGCTCCTGAGTTTCTCGAGGATGCTCCGTGTGATGTGGAAAATGGCGAGGCGCAGCTTCAGTTTTTCCTCTCGAGAGTACCGACCTCGCAGCGACACCTCCAAATTCCCGGCGAACCTCGAGGGTGAGCCCAGCGTGACGGGAGCCGCGCCAAAGGACGTTCGTCTCCCTTCGCCAGGCGCGTCCGGCCGCTTGCGCACCGCGGTGTGAACCATGATGAGTCGGCTCGCGGGATCCACGAACATCCACCGAGCAAGCCGGAGAGCGCAAACCGCCGTTTGCCCGGATGGATCCACACCTGATAGCCGTAGCCGGCGAAGGGGTGTGCGATGCCGGGTAAGAGGTGCGCCTGGTCCGGACGTACCCGCGTGGCCCTCGATCCAGTCGGCGGGAATGAGTTGCCGACCGCGCCAGTTCCCACCGTGGGCGAGCAGCAAGCCGAGCCGCGCGTAGTCACGCAGCACGGCGTTGAGGCAGCACTGCCGCCCAGCTGCGCGGTGAGCAGGTTCCTTCCCTGCACGGGAACATATTCGCGGCGCCCGGCCGCCGGTCGTTCCCCTTCTTCAAGCCGGGGAGCCGTGCTCCTCCGATCTCGAATTCGCTATGGCGAGGTTCAGCGCGGTATGCCGACCGCGCTCATCGCAATCGTTTCGTCAACCTGGTCCCCATAGGCGACGACGTGCGGCAACCACCCAGTCGATACAAGCATCTCCGAAAAATGCTCGAAGTCGGCCCGCTCGATAAGCGGAGACGCGGGCCACATCCCCAGCTTCTGATACTCCTGGATGATGTCCGCCAAGACGTGCCTCGGGCAACCGCCGAAATGTCGCGCCGACACTGCTTCAAGCGGACGCGCACGGTCTCAGATCAGAGCACCACTAAACGTTAACGCCCCCCTGTCGATTTGTGATCCTCCCAAACGACTAATCAATGTGAGCAGTCAAGTTCAATCACACACACGAAGGAACATCTACATGAGAAAGATTATCGCAGCTCTGCAGGTGTCGTTGGACGGCTTCATCGAGGGGCCCAACGGAGAACTGGATTGGGTAGAGACGTGGGAAGATCCCTTTGATCTCCTTCCCCAGATCGACACGTGTATCCTGGGTCGCGGGATGTATCCCGGCTACGAGCAATACTGGCGTGCCATCCTGGCCAACCCCGATGGCATTTTGCCCTTCACGGGCAAGGTCGCTTCTAAGGGCGAAATCGCCTACGCGCACTTCGCTGACAAAACGCCCCATATCGTCCTGTCCAAGACGTTAGAAAAGGTCGCCTGGAAGACCACGCGGATCGTTCGAGACGTCGAAGCAATCCGAAACATGAAGCAGCAGCCTGGCAAGGACATGCATGCCGTCGGCGGCGCCACGCTGGTCTCCAGCCTCATGAATCTGGGCTTGATTGATGAGCTCCGACTCATCGTGCATCCCATTGTCTTGGGCGGAGGAAAGGCGCTGTTCAAAGACGTGAAGGAGCGGCATGCGTTGAAGCTCCTCATGGCCGAGCCGTTGAAGTCGGGCAACGTCGGCCTGACTTACAGCACGCAATTCCTAGCGTCTGACTCAAACGACAGGGCCTCTGGAAAGCCGCGCTAGCAGGCTGCGGAAAAATCGGGTGAAAACGACAAAGTCGTGCGCGCCGAGGTGGTGCGGGGAGCCGGGGATGCCCGCGGGCTCCGCCCGGCTCGCCGCAACGCTGGCCGGCCCGCAGGGTTCGGCACCGGGGCCCCG
>WNFE01002069.1_pt1 | contig 17500 bp, 19 predicted proteins | sample 5400451 | NCBI WGS metagenome assembly WNFE01 (sample SAMN13153344, study PRJNA577476) | soil metagenome | isolation source: 200 cm saprolite under Douglas fir tree site 2 hole 2 | place: USA:California | collected 2015-04-18
GGGTCGCCGCTTCGTGTTGTGGTCGAGTATTACCACATTTGTGGTATGCTTACACCATGATCGACCTGCGCTCGAAAGCGCGTCAGCGCCTCCTCGCCTACTACTTCGCGAACCCTACGGCCCGGCTCCATCTCCGGAACCTGGCGGGACAGCTTTATATCGACCCTGCCAATCTCTCGAAGGAGCTGCGGCGGCTCGAAACCGAAGGGCTGTTCCGGTCGGAAGTAAACGGCCGCCAGAAATATTTCCAGCTCAATCGCGATTATCCGCTGTTTGCCGAGCTACGCAGCATCGTTTCAAAAACCATCGGCGCTCCTTCTTTGCTTGCGCAAGCCCTCAAGAAAATTGAGGGAATTGAGGAGGCTTATCTGTACGGCTCCTTCGCGAGCAACCAGCAGGATGCCGCGAGCGACATCGATGTGCTCGTGATCGGCGCTCCTCGCGGCGAAGCACTGGCGGAAGCCATGCGCAAAATCGAGCGGCAACTGGGGCGCGAAGTGAGCTATACGGTTCTGACGCGGAAAGAATTCAACTCGCGCCGCGCTCGAAAAGATGCGTTCCTGGAAAACGTCTGGCACAATAAGCGCGTTCCGCTCGTAGGTCCGCATGAAAAAACTAAAAGCGCACACGATTGATTGGGCGCAGATTGATCGCTTCCTCGCGAGTGCCGACAAGAAACTCGCGTCGGCCCGGAAAATCCTCGCTTTCGACGAGGAAGCCTGTCTTCAGCAGGCTTATGAAGCGATGCTCAAAGCTTCGCTTGGCTTCATGTTCAGCCACGGCTTTCGTGCTCGCAGCCAGCCTGGCCACCATATCGCCATCATCGAATTTGTCCGCCAGCGCATTGACAGGAAACATGCCGGATTGCTGACCGTTCTGGATCGCCTTCGGCGAAAACGAAACCAGGCTCTCTATGACGACGCGGGATTTGTTTCTCACCACGACGCTGAACAAGCCCTCGTGGCAGCCCGCGACTACTTGGAGGTCATTCGAGCGGACGTCACCGCGCGAAAACCATGACCGATATCACTCACGCGCAGCGAACCTGTCTAAACCGCTGCCTAACGAGCTCCTTCACGCGCTGGTTAAAAACCGGCCCTCTTTTGTCAGCAGCGAACCCTTGAGCTAAGACGCGGTTCCAACCTCGCGGCCGCGTCGAAATATTTTCATTTTCCCGCGACACATTTTTCTCTCCAAACACTGAATTGGTAGATAGAGGGAAGTTCACACGCCAGCCCGCCTCCTGCCGTGCAGCGGCGTCAAGACGCAACGGGCGAGGTTGTACGGGGCAAGCCTAGCGTGTCTTTGGACCAGTGCGTTCCGGCCGTAACTCCGAGCACGAGTCGGACATGTGGGCTTCCCTCGCATTGCTCATTGCAGTGCACAACCTTTGCCGAGGTATCGAAATGAAAAAGCGTTGGATGGTCTTTTACTGCTGGCTTCGCTCAACTCGAGTTGTCCTCTCCTCCCTTGTGGCTCTGTGTCTCGCCGCGCCCGCATTGGCGCAAACCGGCAACTCTCCGTGGGAGAACGCTGGCAGGCCTCAAAGATCTCGATGCAAAGTTCGAGCGTTTTGTAGTGCCAGTTCTCTTTCGCTAGGTATGGGCGGAGTTCCTGTTGATACCTCTCCCGAAGGGCCTGGGAATCGAGTTTCTGTGTTCTGAAGACATAGTCGGCGTCGTCGCGGTCTTTCGAAGTGTTCCTCTCCAGCTTTGACAAGATGTAGTCATACGGGTCCGGGGCAAACAGCCGCAGCTGTTTGAACATCCCCGGAAACATTTCTGTCAGCCTTGTTTCGTAGTCTTCTGACATCGTCATGACGGCGACGTGATGCAGCCTGATTTTGTATCTGTTGGATAGTTCAGATCCTTCACCGGCAATGTCGAGCAGGTTGAGATTTGCCGGCACAGCGGTGTAGTAGTCGATATCGCCCGTTACGCGCGGCAGACCGTAGAAGTAACAGATGACCAAACCACCGATGCAGTGCAGCTGCAACGGCTCTTTGAGCATGGAATCGATCTCTGAAAGAAACTCTCTCCACGGTGATGGGAGTCGACCTTTAGATCTAGATTGGGTATCAACTGGCATATTGAAGATGCTCTGGTCTCAGATCCGTCAGCAAATTCCAATGCGCTGCTTCTGTTGACCGGTTTTGAGCTAACCACCGCCTTTCGCCGTCGGTCTTCGGCGGGCGGAAGAAAGTATCTTCCCTCGCCAGACGACTATCATCTAGCACCGACCTGAGTTCACGAAGGGATTGCACTTTTGCCTGGTCGTGGCCTGCAGTTCTCTCAGCTACTTCCAGAGCGAGACTGACAACGAATCCCAAACGATTCTGGAGGTTTAATTTCCTCGCCTGCGCGACCAGCCATTTTGATCCACTGTGGGCGTAGTGCATCGCAACCCAAGGGAGAGCCTCTGCGACACGAGCTTCGAGCTTCTCTTGCGCTAACGCCGTCAACAAAACCTCAGCTGGATTTTTCTGCTGTACACGCGGGCGCATGTAAGCAAAACCTGGATATCCGAGTTTCGCTAGAGACTCAGCCAAGCGTTGGTGATCCGTGCGGGCTGGCACAAATTCTTCTGAAAGAGGCAGCGTTTCGGGCGAAAGACTGTAAAGCGCAGTAACACGCCGACTAAGTGCAGGTGTAAGCCGTCTTTTTCCGTGTTCAAGCATGTTGACGTAGGCCTGCGTCACTCCCAGATACTCTGCGACTTGGACCTGAACCCAGCCTTTCTTTAAACGAGCAGCTTTTAATTCATTCGGCTTCATTTCTTCTTGTTTATAACACTATTGTTATATTCTGTCAATCGAGGAACTCTAGGCAATTTCGCATGCAGGTGTCCGTAAGTCCCGTAACAAGAGCAGAATGCGAATGGTATTAAACCCGAGCTTGTGACCCAACTTTACAACACAACAACTTAGAACAACGCTGGGACTGCCAAACACCGCAGGACCTCGAGCCCGTTTCGGAGAAATCACTTCTACGGCGCGTCCCAAGCCAAGTGACGGTGATTGGCGATACATTCAGCGTAGTCCGGCGAAGCGCCAAGAAGCCCAAAAAGTGGCGAAAAACAGTAGCCCGGATCAACGTAGCAAAGATGCTCTGTGGCCGCGTATTGCAACGATCTTGCGCAGAGACTGGATCACATGCTGGACAAATCCACCAGGATTCTCGCTTCTTGAGCGATGAAATCTAGGCCGCCGCAAGATATCCATAGCGCAGAATGAACAAGACGGTGAGAACCCAAACAAGGGTATTGATTTCCTCGAACTTGCCCGCTGCCAGTTTCACTACAGTATAAGAAATGAGGCCGAGACTCAGGCCGGTCGCGATACTGAATGCCAGGGGCGTCGCCAGCATGGTGATGAATGCGGGCAAGGCCTCGCTGAAGTCTTTCCATTTCACCTGTGCCAGAGATTGGGACATTAAAACGCCCACCAGGATCAATGCCGGGGCCGTTGCGTAGGCCGGAATCGCGGTCGCCAGAGGCGAGCAAAACATGGCCAGTAGGAAGAGCGCCGCCACGGCAAGATTGCTAAGACCTGTGCGGGCCCCGGCTGCAACACCTGCGGCGCTTTCGATATAGCTTGTGACCGTGGAAGTACCTGTCAAAGATCCGAAAATCGTCCCCACGGAATCCGCCAACAATACTCGGCCAACACGGGGAATTTTGCCATCTTTGATGAAGCCTCCTTGCTCGCAGACGCCTACCAGCGTGCCAACGTTGTCGAAGAGATCGACAAACAGGAACGCGAAGAGAATCTCCAGTAAACCGAGATGAAGGGCTCCTCGAAAATCCAGCTGCAGAAAGGTGGAGGAAGGGTGCGGCATGGAAAAGAACGTCGAAGGCCAACTCGAAATACCGCGGAGCATCCCGAGAACTGTAGTTCCGATGATGCCTAGCAAGATGGCACCATGGATCCTCCGGGCCATAAGAACCAGCGTCAGGGCGAGCCCGAAGCAGCCGATCTGTACTTCTTTGTCGGCGAAGCTGCCGATACCTACAAACGTGGCGGAGTTGGCCACGATGAGCTTGGTATTTCGCATACCAACAAATGCGATGAACATACCGATTCCCGCTGCTGTCGAGTGCTTCAAGCAATCGGGCATGCCATTGACAATCTGTTCGCGAACTCGCGTTACCGTAAGAACCAGGAAAAGCACGCCCGAAAAAAAGACAACAGCGAGAGCGGTCCGCCATGGCACGTGCATCGCCAGACATACCGAGTAGGTGAAGTAGGCGTTCAGCGACATCCCCGGGGCCAGGGCGATCGGATAGTTCGCATATAATCCCATGACCAGCGTGGCGACCGCAGCCGAGAGACAAGTGGCAAAGACAACGCCCTCAGCAGGCATTCCAGCCTGAGCGAGGATCTGTGGATTGACCACGACGATATAAGCCATGGTCATAAACGTAGTGAGGCCGCCCAGCAACTCCTGCTTCACGGACGTCTGATTCTCAGCAAGTTTGAAGTAGCGATTGATCAATCGTTTCCCCTCGATCTGGCCTGACCCGCAAAAGTCTCTTCGATCACAGATGTACCCTGCCGACGAAACAGCCGATAAGACTATCCATGAAGTTACGGACGCATTTGTCCCTCTGCCGGGGGCCCATAGTTGCCGGGTTCAGCGAGAAACACGCGCGACACCGCGCAGAGATCTCAATACGGAATCTTGTCGGGCCTATCTGCCCATGCGCGAAGTCCCGCGAGTGCTTCTTCGCGCATCAACTGGATTGTAGGGATGCGGCGCCGCGAATGGGGCTGTTTCAGCTCACTGTAGATGAATGAGTCGTCAAAACCAATTTTGGCCGCGTCCTCGGCGGTATTGGCGAAATAGATGCGCGAAAGTCGGGCCCAATAGATTGCGCCCAGGCACATGGGACACGGTTCGCACGAAGTGTACAGCTCGCAATCTTTCAGTTCGAAAACGCCGAGTTTTTCGCAAGCCTTGCGGATAGCCAGGACTTCCGCATGGGCTGTTGGATCCTTGGTCGAGGTCACCTGATTTACGCCCTCGGCAACAATCTTACCGTCTCTCACAACCACCGCGCCAAACGGGCCACCCTGCCTGGAGTGAACGCCGTCGATCGAGAGCTGAATCGCCCGCGCCATGAAAAGGTTGTTCATCTGTTATTGCTACCGCTCCCTTCGCGTTGGCTATCTGTGAGGCAAGTTCTTGGTACGTTTCGAATTCCCAGCAGAAAGCCAGCCAGATGCCCGCGTTAGGGAGCAAGTATATGCCCGGATAACAGCCACCCGGCACTTTTTTCCTGTTGAAATTATCGATTTTGGTGAGTTGAAAAACTATCGGTATAAAGCTACGCTCTTGCCTCAACCTCAGGAGACTTTGCAAGGATCCGCTTCTCACCATGAGTCTGCGTGCCTTCCTCTCTCGCCGGGTCGTGACACCGGAAGGGGTACGTCCAGCCGCCCTGCTCGTGGAAGGAGACCGAATCAGTGACGTGGTTGCTCCTGATCAAGCGCCGGCGCAGGCGGATGCCCATGATTTTGGCGATGCGGTGATTCTACCCGGACTGGTCGATTCCCACGTTCACATCAATGATCCCGGCCGCACGGAATGGGAAGGATTTGAGACGGCGACGCGAGGCGCGGCAGTGGGAGGATACACACTGTTGGTGGACATGCCTTTGAATTGCCTCCCGGCCACCACCCATGTCGCCGCGCTCCAGGCCAAGCGGGAGGCGGCCCAGGGCCGATGCCGGGTCGATTGGATGGCCTGGGGAGGAGTTGTCGCAGATAACCAGCGCGACATTGAGTCGCTGGCAGACGCGGGAGTGCCGGGGTTCAAGTGTTTTCTCGTTCATCCCGGCATTGATGGCTTCACCATGGTTACGGAGCAGCAGTTACGAGTTGCATTGCCTCATGTAGCCCGGACAGGCTTACCACTGCTTGTGCACGCAGAACTTCCTACTCCGATAGATTCGGCGACAGAAAGTTTGGCGGATGCGGATTGGTCCCTGTACCGGACGTATCTGCAATCGCGGCCGGAAGAAGCGGAACTGTCAGCGATCCGACTGTTGTTGTCGCTGTGCCGCGAATACAAGTTCCGCTTGCACATTGTCCATCTCTCGGCCAGCACAGCGCTTCCGGAGTTGCGCGCCGCACGTTCTGAAGGTCTGCCCGTGAGTGTGGAGACCTGCCCGCACTATCTGCATTTGACTGCCGAAACAATCCTCAAGGGAGCAACGCTGTTTAAGTGCGCTCCGCCGATTCGCAGCCGCGAAAACTGCGAACGATTATGGCAGGGCCTCCGCGATAGAACTATCGACCTCGTGGCCACAGATCATTCTCCCTGTCCCCTGGAAATGAAGCGGCTTGCCGAAGGAAATTTCCGAAGCGCATGGGGCGGCATTGCGAGCTTATCCATGGCGCTGCCGGTGATGTACACCGAGGCCAGCGAGCGCGGATTTTCGCTGACCGATATCGCTCGTTGGATGGCCGAGGCTCCCGCAAATCTGGCTGGATGCCAGCTGCGGAAAGGCCGAATTGCAGCAGGATACCATGCCGACTTCGTCGTTTTCGATCCCGAGAGCGAGTTCGTAGTGACCTGTAACCGCTTGCATTACCGTCACCCGGTTTCGCCGTACCTTGGAGAAAAGCTACGTGGGGTGGTGAGAGCCACTTATCTTAGAGGCATGCTGGTGTTCAAGGACGGCGAGTTTCCTGGAGAGCCCGTTGGCCGGGAGTACCGAGGTTAGCGGAGAAAAACTCAATTGGCATGCGAGGCTGTGAGTAATTCACTCTTGCAACAGTCGCACAGCCAGGTTCGGATTGTCTGTCATACATTATCGCAATCGGAGAAACCGGTGCAGAAACTCGGATGATTCCGCGATTCGTATGAAGAATACTCGCATCGTCGGCACTTCGGTTCCCCGCCTGGAAGGGCGCGACAAAGTCACCGGACAGGCGCGGTATGTCGACGACATGGTTTTGCCGGGCATGCTATATGGGGCCACCGTTCGTAGCCGGATTCCCCGGGGCGAGATCAAAAAGTTCACCTTCGGCCCGGGAATCGATTGGAAAGAGTTCGTGATCGTCTCACCCAAGGATATTCCCGGGAAAAATTGCATCGCCCTCATCGAAGACGATCAGCCGTGTCTGGCGGATGGGACGGTCAATCATCCTGAGGAGCCCCTTCTCTTGCTGGCTCATCCGGACCGCTATCTTCTCCCGAAAGCTGTTGAGGCGGTATCGGTCGAATACGATCCCCTTCCTGCCATCTTCAGCATGGAAGAGAGCGAGGGGCTCTCCCAAATCATATGGGGTACAAACAACACCTTCAAAAGCTATCTGATCGAAAAAGGCGATGTCGATGCCCTATGGAAAAACGCTGACTATATCGTCGAAGGTGAATATACGACCGGGGCGCAGGAACAGCTCTATATAGAAAATAACGGAATGATCGCCGCCTTCGACGCGCAGCAAGGCCTCACTGTATGGGGCTCGCTCCAGTGCCCCTACTACATACACAAAGCGCTGATGAAACTCTGCGACCTGCCCGCTGATCGCGTGCGCGTCGTGCAGATGGAAACGGGCGGCGCTTTTGGCGGCAAGGAAGAATATCCGTCGATGATCGCGGCCCACGCGGCGCTCCTGGCCATGAAGTCGGGGAAACCGGTGAAAATTATCTATGACCGCATGGAAGACATGACGGCCACCACGAAGCGACATCCTTCTCGGACGCGCCACCGCACGGCCGTAAGCAAAGACGGCAGAATTCTGGGTGGAGAGATTGAATTCACCATTGACGGCGGCGCTTACGAAACTTTGTCACCCGTGGTTCTTTCGCGCGGCGCCCTTCATGCCGGTGGTCCCTACTATTGGCCCAGTGTTCGCATTCGCGCTAAGGCTGTGGCCACCAATGCACCGCCGCACGGCGCGTTTCGCGGGTTTGGTGCGCCGCAGTCCCTATTCGCGCTGGAGCGCCACATGGACCGCATCGCTCAGGCCGTTGGGCTTTCGCCCGTCGAAATCCGGCGTCCAAATTTCCTCAAGCCTGGCCAGACCACGACAACAGGGCAAACTGTGCGTGAAGAGATCGATCTGGGCAGGCTTCTCGACCGAGCGCTGGAACTCTCGGACTATCACGCAAAGAAAAAGAAATTCGCGGAGGAAAATCAGCAGGGTGGCAGCAAGAAGGGAATTGGCATTGCCGCCTTTCTGCACGGCGCGGGATTCACCGGTTCAGGCGAGCGCTATCTCGGATCGGTGGTTGGCGTGGAGGCATGCGCCGACGGCGGTGTGCGCGTACTGGTCTCAAGCACGGAATTCGGCCAGGGGACGAAGACCGTGCTGTGCCAGATCGCGGCGGAAGCGCTTGGGCTGCGGTATGAAGACGTCGGAATCGCCCAGCCGGATACGCAGGAAGTGCCGAATAGCGGCCCTACCGTGGCGTCACGCACGGTTATGGTGGTCGGAAAGCTGGTCCAATCGGCCGCCTTGGGAATCAGACAAACCTTGAGGGCCTGCGGCCTGCTCGAGGATTCTTACTCGCCTGAGGAGTTCTGCGCCGCATGTCGCGCCTATGTCGCAGAACACGGCAAATTCCGCAGCATAGCGCGCTACGAACAACCTGACGACGTTGTTTGGGATGAGGAAAAATATCGCGGATCGGCTTACGCGGCGTTTGCCTGGGCAGTTTATGTCGCGGAAGTCAAAGTAGATCTGACCACGTACAGCGTATCGGTGGACGACTTTGTGGCGCTTCAAGAAGTGGGAAAGGTCCTTCACCCGGTTCTGGCGAAAGGACAAATTATTGGTGGGGTGGCGCAGGCCATCGGCTTTGCCTTGTATGAGAAAGTGATTTGGGAACAGGGGCGCATGCAGAACGGCCAGATGACCAACTACATCATGCCAACTTCCGCCGACCTGCCTTCTATTCGGGTTTATTTTGAGGAATTGGGCAACGTTCACGGCGCATTTGGGGCCAAAGGAATCGGTGAACTGCCGATGGATGGCCCGGCGCCGGCGATTGTCAATGCCGTCGAAGACGCGCTAGAGGTCCCTTTCGATTCGATTCCGTTGCTTCCGGAGGACATTTTCGATGCGCTGGCCGAAAGGGTGGACCAATGAGCAAATCTTCGCAGGATCGTGCAAAATGCGAAATCTCTCTCTCGGTCAACGGCCAGTTGGTAACCGTGCGTGTGCACGCGATGGAGCGCCTGCTGGACGTGCTGCGGCACGAGCTTGGATTGACGGGAACGAAGGAAGGTTGCGGAGAGGGCGAGTGCGGTTCGTGCTCCGTTTTGCTAGACGGAATTTTGGTGAATAGCTGCCTCATTCCAGTGCTGCAGGCGAATGGCGCTAACATCGTAACCATCGAGGGCCTGTCCACTGACGGCCGATTACGAATGTTGCAGCAGGCTTTTCTTGAGTGCGGCGGCGCCCAGTGCGGCATCTGCACTCCGGGAATGATCCTTGCGGCCCTTCACCTATTAAAGGAGAAACCACAGCCCACCTTGGAAGAGATCCGCGAAGGGCTAGCCGGCAATCTTTGCCGCTGCACGGGATACATGCAAATTTTTGAAGCCGTGGCAGAAGCGGGACGCCGGGGAGCCACGACATGAGGGCGCATCCTGCCGAATATGAACTCGTTGCCCCCCGCACCTTGCCTTCGGTGTTATCGCTTCTGGCTCAGGAGCCCGGCGTATGGCTTCCCATCGCCGGCGGCACGGATGTAATGGTGCAGTATTGCGCGGGTGAACTGCCTACGCGGAAATTGGTCAGCATCTGGAATCTTCCGGAGTTGCGTCGAATTGAAGTTTTCACTGACGAGATTCAGATTGGCGCGGGTTGCACTTATACGGATCTGCGTGAACAGGAAGTTGTCAGTCGAGAATTCACGCTCTTGTCCAGTGCGGCGCGCTGGACCGGCGGGATCGCCAACCAGAATCGCGGGACCATCGGGGGCAATATCGTGAATGCTTCGCCAGCCGCGGATTCGCTAGCTGCACTTCTGGTCTATGAGGCAGAACTGCTTCTCATTTCGGTCCGAGGTGAACGCCGGGTGCCCTACACGAGCTTTCACATCGATTACCGGAAGACGCAGCTCGCACCCGATGAACTGATTCGGGCCGTTTGCCTGAAGAAACGGTTTTCAGAGTATTATGCGCATGCGCGCAAGGTTGGGGCCCGAAACGCACAGGCGATCTCGAAGGTGTGCCTAGCGGCGTTGGGGCGGCTCGCGGATGGCGTTGTCGGGGATATTCGTTTTGCGATGGGAAGCGTGGCTCCAATTCCGCTTCGTTTGACTGAGACAGAGCGAATCGTAAAGGGAAAGAGGATCGATCCGCTGCTTGTGCGGTTGGCAAGAACGACAGCAGCCGCGGAGGTCCGGCCGATTGACGACATTCGATCCACGGCTCGATATCGTGCGGCAGTCGCCGGGAATCTGGTAGCGGAATTTCTGGAGCAGCTGACCGCTGGCGGAATGAAGACATGAGCGCTGTGCTGGCGCGGTGGAACGGTCTGCGATCGGATGAAGCGGCGGAGGAGATCTTGCCCTGTTGCGGTTCAAAAGCCTGGGCCCACGGGATGGCGGCTCGAAGACCGATCCTAGATGAAACAGCTCTGTTGGCTGCCTGCGACTTGGTCTGGAAGAGTTTGCCGGAATCCGATTGGATGGAGACGTTTCGCAGTCATCCCCGGATTGGCGAATCGCATTCGCCGGCCTCCGGTCCAGCGCGGTCTGCGGCTTGGTCGGGAGAAGAACAACGGAGGGTTGGCACTGCCAGCGAGGATGTTAAGGTTGCTATGGCGGAAGGCAATCGCGCTTACGAACAGCGGTTCAACCGCATCTTTATCGTCTGTGCCGCCGGTAAATCGGCGCCGGAAATCCTGGAGATTCTCCGGCGCCGCTTGCGGAACGACGAAACGACGGAACTTCACGAAGCAGCTGAGCAGCAGCGACAGATCGCGCACCTTCGGCTAAAGAAATGGCTCTCTTCATGAAACGAATTTCAACGCATGTTCTGGATATCGCTCAGGGCAAGCCAGCGAAAGACGTGCCGGTGCGGCTGGAGAGGCAAGAGTCCGCCGGCGAATGGGTCCCGCTCCATTCATCGCGCACGGACGGAGACGGCCGGTGCGGTCAATTGCTGCCCGAGAACGAGGTTCTTCGTACCGGGCTTTACCGCTTGGCCTTCGATACGGCAAGCTATCACCGCGCTCAGAAGATCGAAGGATTGTATCCGGTTGTCGAGATTACGTTTCAGGTGCGGGAGGGCGAATCGCACTTTCACATTCCGTTGCTGCTGAGTCCGTATGGTTATACGACGTACCGGGGAAGCTGATCCGATGATTTCGCTGGCCGAAAACAGGTACGGCAAGTCACGAGTCCGCGTTGTAAGAGTGAAGAGACATCCTGACCGGCACGATTTTCGCGAATGGACTCTGGAGATTCTGCTTGAGGGAGATTTCGACCCCTGCTTTGTCGATGGAGACAACAGCAAGATTCTCCCCACAGATACGTTGAAGAACACGGTGTACTCGTTGGCACGAAGCTCCATGGCGGAGTGCATGGAAGAGTTTGGCAAAGAACTGATCGCTTTCTTGCTGGACCGCAACCCCCAGGTCTCTGCGGCACGAGTCATACTTTCGGAAAAAGCTTGGGAGCATCTCTACACGGGCGGAAAGCCACATCCCACTACCTTTGTGCAATCGAGCACCGAGTGCCAGACGGCTGAGATTGCGGCGACGCGAAATGGCATGCCATCCGTCCGGTCGGGGCTCGAAAACTTGGTCATCCTGAAAACGGCGGGCTCGGAATTCGTGGGGTTCATTAAGGATTCGTTGACGACTCTGCCGGAGGCGACCGACCGGTTGTTCGGCAGCGTCGTCCGCGCACGTTGGAATTACTCGTCGCCCAGGGTCCCGTTTGTTGCTTTGCGGTCCAAGATCCGCGAAATTTTGCTGAGCGTATTTGCCGCGCATACCAGCAAATCCGTGCAACACACCTTGTACGCCATGAGTGAAACCGTTCTCGCAAATGTTCCGGAAATTGAAGACATCGAATTGACGATGCCGAACAAGCATTATCTTCTGGTTGATCTTTCGCGCTTTGGCCAGGACAACCCCAATGAGATCTTTGTGCCAATCGAAGAGCCACACGGCTACATCGAGGCACGCATTCGCCGGCAAGGTTAAGGCTCCGTGTCAACGCCTGGGAATGCAAAAATTCGCGCAGAGGAGATTGTCGCTCGCTGCAAGAGACTGGCGTCTTTCTCGGAAGACCCGGGTAGCACGCGCCGGACGTTCCTCTCTCCGCCGATGCGTGATTGTCACCAGGAGATCACGAAGTGGCTGACAGCTGTGGGAGCCGACGTAACTGTGGATGCGGCTGGAAATTTGCGCGGCCTCTATGCCGCCGCACAATCTACTGCACCGAGGCTGCTCCTCGGGTCGCACCTCGATACGGTCCCGAATGCCGGAGCCTATGATGGTGTTCTCGGAGTAGTTGTTGCGGTTGCATTGCTCGAAGCCTTGGAAGGACGACGGCTTCCATTCGGAATCGAGGTTGTCGGATTTTCCGAAGAGGAAGGAGTGCGGTTCGGCACACCCTTCATTGGCAGCCGCGCGCTGGCCGGCAGGCTCGATGAGGAACTCCTGAATCGCAAGGACGCGAATGGAATCTCCATTCGCGCGGCTATCGAAAGCTTTGGACTGAATCCCGCGGAAATACTACGCGCGGCGTTGAGGGACGATACGCTGGCTTACTTGGAATTTCACATCGAGCAAGGTCCAGTCCTGGAGTCGCTTGGACGCCGGCTCGGAGTGGTAGAGGCCATCGTGGGTCAGACTCGCATGGAGTTCGTGTTTTTAGGCCACGCCAACCACGCAGGTACTACACCAATGCATCTTCGGCACGATGCCATTGCTGCGGCGGCAGACTGGATCGTAGCGGTAGAGCGCGCGGCTCACAGCCATCCGGGACTAGTAGCGACTGTGGGCCAGATCGAAGCAAAGCCGGGAGCGATCAATGTGATTCCCGGAGAGGCCCGTGTGACATTGGATCTTCGTCACAAGTCGGATGACGTTTGCACCGGCGTGACAGAATTGCTTGTTCGGCTGGCCGAGGAAATTGCCGGGCGACGCGGGTTGTCGCTGCGGAGGAGTGTGCTGTTGAGCCAGAGGGCAGTCGCTATGGACCCGTTTCTCGTCGATCAGATCGAGGAGGCCATCCGGAGCGTAGGCTGCGAGCCGCATCGTATGGTCAGCGGCGCCGGCCATGACGCCATGATCCTGGCTGAAAAAGTACCAGCGGCAATGATCTTTCTGCGAACTCCCGGGGGAATCAGCCACGACCCGGCGGAATCGGTCGAGATAGAAGACGTGGCAAAGGCGCTCGAATGTGGGTTGCACTTGCTTGATCAGCTTGCGAGTTCCTCGGAACTTCAAAAAAGGATGTGTCGTGCATAAACTGGGCCAAACGCGAAGCTCCCATAAACACAACCATCTGCTGCAGACAGTAGACACTTTCGTTCGTACCACGTTGCCGGACATGAAAGCGTGCGCAGCCATTGTGCATGCGAGCCCGGCATTGGGCGCGAGATTTACTCAGTACACCGCCGAATTGGAATCTGGAGGCGAACTTGGAAGTACCTCAGCGCAGCGCTTCCTCTTTGTGCTTGAGGGTCAGCTCAAGTTAGAAGTTGATGGCCGCCAGAGCGAGATGGTAAGCCGTGGCTACGCTTACTTACCCGAAGGCTTGCCACATCGAGTGGTGGCCACGAGGGCAAGCCGGGCCGCTGTCATCGAGAAGCCATACCAGCCGCTTGCCTCGATGGAGTCGCCGCGTATACTCATTTCCAGTGAAGACGCGGTTTCCTGTCACCCACTTGGCGATGATCCGAGCCTGCAGGTCAAATGCTTGCTTCCGGATGCGATGAATTTCGATTTCGCCGTGAACACGATGGTGTACCAGCCGGGAGCTTCCCTGAGCATGGTCGAAATGCATGTGATGGAGCATGGACTCCTGATGCTGGAAGGCGGCGGCATTTATCGGCTGGGCGATTCGTGGTATCCGGTCACAGCCGGTGATTTCATCTGGATGGGACCGTGGTGCCCGCAGTGGTTCGGAGCGATCGGCAAGGTTCCGTCGAAGTATCTCATCTACAAAAACTGGAACCGGCATCCGCTGGCAGGCACACCCCGATGAATTTCGACGTGGATCGCGATCGCCTGGCAAAGGAGATCGAGGAGCTAGCCTCGATTTCCGACGCTGAGGCTCCTGCGGTAACACGAATTGTTTTTACGCCAACGGATCTCAAAGCGCGTGCGTGGCTCATCGCCCGGTGTGAAAAAGCCGGGTTAGCTGTTCGCCAGGATTCCATTGGAAATATCTTCGCGCGATGGACGGGTTCCGAGCCAAGCGTTGCGGCACTGGGCACGGGTTCTCATATCGACGCAATCCCCAACGCCGGAAAATATGATGGGGTCGTGGGTGTGCTCGGAGGTCTTGAGGCGATTCGGTCGCTGCAGGGTAGCGGTTTCCGCCCGAAACACTCGATCGAATTGCTTGTATTTACTTCGGAAGAACCTACGCGCTTTGGAATTGGATGTCTCGGGAGCCGGCTGCTGTCGGGGACTATGTCTACAGATACGGCGAGAAAGTTAGTGGACAAGGAAGGAGCTCCGATAGAGGAAGTGCGCCGGAATGCCGGGTTTAAAGGGCCACTCGAAGAAATAAAACTGCCGGACGGCTACTACAAAGCGTTTGTGGAATTGCATATCGAGCAAGGTCCCCTGCTGGAGCGGAAGAAAATTTCTCTCGGGATTGTCACTGAAATCGCCGCTCCCGCCAGCCTACGCATTTCGATCGAAGGCGCGGGGGGACACGCGGGTGGAGTCCTGATGCCCGATCGCAGAGATGCCCTGTGCGCGGCAGCGGAACTGGTTCTCTCGATCGAAAAGGCGGCGCGGACGAGCGGAGCGTTGGATACGGTGGCTACAGTGGGTATCTGTGAAGTGTTTCCAGGTGCCGTCAACAGCATCCCCAGCCGCGTACATCTGAGTGCAGATATACGGGATACTAATCTTGAACGGCGTGATGCTGTCATGCGTGCGATAGAGGCGGCGCGTCAAACCATTGCAATGAAGCGACAAGTCTCGATCCACGAGGAAGTGTTGAACGCGGATGCACCGGCCCAATGCGCTCCTGCGATTGCTGAAGTGCTTTCTCAATCCTGCATAAAGTACCAACTGGATTTTATCCCTATGGTCAGCCGTGCCTATCATGACTCGCTTTTTATGTCGCGCATCGCCCCTGTCGCGATGCTGTTCATTCCTTGCCGCAATGGTTACAGCCACCGTCCCGACGAATACGCATCTCCGGAGGACATTGGACGCGGAGTCGTTGTACTCGCGGAAACTCTGGCTACTCTCGCCGCGTGACCCCAATTACGACACCCGCCCCAGATTCTCGAGGTCACTTTGTTGCCTGAGAGTTACGGACCTTGGCGTAAGCCGGCTTGATTGCGGAGTAGATGAAATCGCAACGCTGGTCATAGGGCAGAAAGGCGCTCTTCATCGCGTTGATAGTGATCTTTTCGAAGTCCTCCAGAGACAGACCAAAGGTATCCCTAGCAGCCTCGCATTCTTTGGTCATAGCCGTATCGCTCATCAACCGGTTGTCGGTGTTTAGGGTGACGCGAAATTTCTCCTGATAAAGAATCTTAAAGGGATGCTCAGACAGGCTGCGTGCGGCCCCTGTATGGAGGTTGCTGAGCAGGCAAATCTCCAACGGAATCCTTTTGTCGAGAACGTATTGCGCGAGGTCGCCCAATCTCACGGCCTTGCCGTCCACGACGGCAATATCATCGATTAATCGCGTCCCATGTCCGATGCGGTGTGCTCCGCAGTATTGAATGGCCTGCCAAATCGATTCCTTTCCAAACCCCTCGCCAGCGTGAATCGTGATGTTGAAATTCTGTCGCTGAATATAGTGGAAAGCTTCTACGTGCTTTTTGGGAGGATAACCGCCCTCCTCACCAGCCAGATCGAATCCCACAACTCCCCGCTGGCGAAAGTCAACGGCGAGTTCGGCCATTTCGAGTGACACGTTCATGTTGCGCATCGCACAGATGATTAACCCCGAAGAAATTCCAAAGTCCTTTCGGCCCCGCTCCAGGCCCTTCAGCACGGCGGAGACACCTGCTGGTGGCTTAATCCCTTCCGGGTATGAAAAATCGGAGCAAAGCGAGTCTCAAAATAGAGCACGCCAATCTGGTGATACCTTCCCGTAGTGTTAGCCATGTTTGAAGCTGAGAAGCAACATGATCCCGGGAATGCAGCCACAACAGGTTTGCGGTTTTTTCTGACTGAACTTCCCTCCTTTCTCTTTGACGTTCCGTAGAGTAATCGGGAGGAGAACAGCCATGAAATTTGACACGACTGTAAAAGAACTTCAGAAAGAGAAAGCCGATCTGGAAGCCAAACTCAAGCAAGTCAGCGTTGCCATAGCAGCTCTGGCGAAGTTGGGAGGAAAGCAGAGTGCCACTGTGCCGGAGCAGAAGACTGCGACTGGTACCGCGCCGACGCAGCCGACGACGGCCAAGCCAGCAATTCCGCAAAGTCAGCCGGCCAGTAAGCCCTTCGCTTCCTGAGCGTGGAATTAGAAGAAGGACGCAGCGAGCCCGGAGTAATTCCCATTAACGTCGTACAGAAACGGGAATTCTCCGGCGCTCAACGCGCCGCCATCGTAGCAATCCAAGAAATGTAATCACGAAACTGCTTCCTGAATGAGTGCGAATGCAAATCACCACTCTCAATCAACTGGTTTCCAAACTCCAAACCGAAGGCGCCGAGTATGTTGTCGCGGAGCATGGTAATGGGACACTCGTCCAAACGGGTCGATTAGGCTACCTTTTTAACGAAGGTGGAAAACTGAACGGCGGTTGGATATGGACCGAAGTTGTTCCTTGAGCTCCTTCGGCAAGGCTCTTCGCGGATTATCTTTGTCATCTTTCCACTGATATGCCAGGCGCGCATAGACAAATCGCTTGCTGCGTCGCCTCGCTTCAATTTTCTGTAGGTCTTCGCGGGGAAACGAGAGAAACGGAGAGTTCTTCAAAGCTTTGGAAATGAGCTGCTCCCACGCCACACTGACCTCCGCTAGCGCGTCCGTTTCGACTGAATGACGCGGATTCTAGCACGCGTGAGGTGCGCCGGCTTGAGAAGGTTAGAGCTCGCCCCCCTCAGCTCCCGCGACAAAACACTCCACTTAACCCCTCGGGCTACTAGATCCGGCTACGAACACGCCCAAACGAAAATATTAGCCCGGACAGTAGCCCGCCAGTTTTGCGTGATGGAAGTGAATGGAAATATGGGGGATAGATAAATCTGGCGGAGAGGGGGGGATTCGAACCCCCGTTAGGGTGTTTAGTCCCTAAAACGGTTTAGCAAGTGCAGAAGTCCCAGGCCCTGTTGCTCGGAATGAAGAATTTACGGCGGATGAATACCCGGTTTCCTGGCAAG
>WNFE01001380.1_pt1 | contig 17497 bp, 23 predicted proteins | sample 5400451 | NCBI WGS metagenome assembly WNFE01 (sample SAMN13153344, study PRJNA577476) | soil metagenome | isolation source: 200 cm saprolite under Douglas fir tree site 2 hole 2 | place: USA:California | collected 2015-04-18
CGAGGGCGTCGTGCAGGCCAGTCAGTGCCTGCCCGGCGCTGGTTATGGTCGTCGCGCCTGGGGCGGGATCGCGGGCCGCAGCGGTGCCGCCGCTGCTGTGGCTGGGGTGGCTGGCGGGGTTCGGGGGCACGTCGAACCTGGCCCAGGCGGCCCAGCCGGTGATGGGGTCGCCGTCCATGCCCGATTCGGTGGCAAGGGCGCGGACGATGTCGAGGCCGTGCGGGCGGCCGTCGCGGTGGGCGTGCTGGTTCCACCTGCCGCCGTTGTCTTCGACCTCGACCCAGACGTAGTCGCCGTGGTGGATTTCGGCGCGGACGGTGAACGTGCCACCTGGCTTCCGGGAGTCGCTGTGCAGCACGGCGTTCGCGGCTAATTCCGACACACAGAGCACGGCGTCGTCGGCTGCTGGGCAGCCGTCCAGGGCCGCGCGCAGGAACGCGCGAGCCTCACGGACCTGATCAGGATGTCCAGGGAAGGCGCGGGACCAGGTGAGCGGAGGTGCGGCGGCTTCCCGCGTGGCGGGCTTGTGCATTGATCGTCCCCGGGCTGTGGTTGCGTGGGAGTTCCCCACCTGGCATGGCAGGCATGGGCTTCTAAAGGCAGGCGGTATTTGACTGAGCGGCGCTTGTGTGCAGTGAGCATTTGTGATGCATCAATGTGTAACTGGGCGCGGCGGTCGTTGGTACGCCGTTCCGTGGACGGGAAGAACGTTCTTGGCTACAGTTGCGGAAACGTCCGAAGTGTCCGGGAGGGGTCGGAACCGTGCCAAACCTGGCACTTCGCCAAGCGATGACTGATGCGAAGATGACTGAGCAGGCTCTTGCGCGGCGAATCGGGGTGGACGAGAAGACTGTCGCCCGCTGGGTGCAGGACTCCCGTGTCCCGCATCCCCGCCACCGCTGGGCCGCGTGCGAAGTTCTGGAGGTTGACGAGGCCGTGCTCTGGCCCGAGGCGATCCGCGCCACGATCAAGACAGGGCCCGATCGTGAGGTCGCGGCGGTCTACCCGTACCGGTCGGCGTGCCCGGCATCGCTGTGGCGCAGGCTGATCACCGACGCGAAGAGCGAGATCACATTCGCGGGCTACACCAGCTATTTCCTGTGGATCGAGCAGCCCAACCTCGGCGCTGCCCTGCGCCGGAAGGCCTCCCAGGGCTGCCGCGTCCGGTTTCTGGTCGGAGACCCCGACAGCGAGGTGACCCGGCATCGTGAGGAGGTGGAGGCCACGTCCCTGACGGTGTCGACCCGGATCGCGGTGACCCTGGACGAGCTGCGCAAGCTACGTGGGACAGACGGGATCGAGGCACGGTTCTCCGACCGGCACATCGCGTTGTCGGTGTTCGCGTTCGACGACGACATGATCATCACCCCACACCTGGCGAACCTGGTTGGGCACAACTCGCCGGCCTTTCACTTCCGCCGCCGCCAGGACGACGGCGTATTCGACCGGTTCGCCCTGCATATGCAGTCACTGTGGAATGACGGCCGAGACATCTGGGCGTAGCCCGCAACTGAACCAGGTTTCCGCGCCGGTGTTGGCCCGTGTGGTTCCTCGTCTGCGTGGCTTCCCGCTGTGGTCCCTGCGCGCCCCCTATGAGGGGCACAAGACGCGACGCTCATGCTGGTGCAGCGTTAAGGCTGCGGCCGCGTCGTCGGCCTGGGCCAGGGCTGACGCGATACTCCGGCCCATCGCCTCCGCGACCGGAGGCGGGAACGCGTTGCCTACCTGCCGGTACGCGGCGGTCTTGCGGCCGGGGATGTCCCAGCCGGGCGGAAAGCCTTGCAGCAGGGCGGCCTGGGCCCCGGGAAGATCGGAAGGCCGCTAGAACAGCCCTTCTTGATCATGTGCGCGCCCGGGCCGAGTACGGCGGAGCGGCCTCGGCTGCACGAATGTATGGCGGGATCCGAGCACGGCATCCGCCAAGGCCATCGTGTTGAGTATCGACCGCCCCGCGACGGCGAGCAGGTCGCGTCGAGCTGTGTCGATGCCGAACCGGCAGTCGGTGGCTTCGACGAGTGGTTGCAGCGCCTTAGCGCGGTACTCTGTCGTGGCGAACAGTACGACTGGCGCGTCGGACCAGGCCCGATCACCCGGATGCCCCCTACAGCTTGCAGCCGGAATGATGCGAACGGTGGCAAGCGCGTAAACGAGACCTGCGACCCCGAGTTCGAGGGACTCAAGCGCCGGAGCTTCATCTTCATCGTCCGATAGGAACTCATCAAGTTCTGCTCGTTCGGTGGCGGTCAGGTCATAGTCCTCGTCAGGGTCGTAGCCGTCTTCGACAGCATGAGCTAGACGATCAAAGTCCTCGGCTGTGGTCGCCATGTGACCCACAACCTCCGCGATGCGGCGTTCCTCTTTCCTCAGTTGCCGAGCCTCGCGGACGGGCACGTCTTTGATCAGCCAGGTATTGTGAAAAAACGCGCCGATTCCATCTTCGTCGATGTCCTCTGGTTTCGGCATCCAGAAGGTGGCATCGCTAGGGATCGTGATGCTGCCTGACAGCGACGAAGTTGGGAACATACTGCTCCCTCAGGACGTGAGTGGTGGCCACGTAAATCACAGCATGGCCGTCTGACAGACTCGGGACGCTCATACTGCGGCCACCGCAACCTCCACCTCTGAGACTGCTCGGCCAGGCTTCGCGGAACTTCCCGATTCTTGACCCCACCGCCAGCCAGCTTGCTGGGGAGGAGAGCGCCTGGCGTGAGGTCCGTCGGATCGCACCAATTTGATCGTCTAGGCTTCGGTGCGGCTCCCAGCACCGTCCCTCGAAACCGATACGCTGCGACCTGTAGTCGCGTGCCCCACTAGCCTCGGCGACGAACGTGTGCCAGGATGAGTCATCGCACACCTGTTCGAAGAAGTCGGATTACCTCAGCACTGGCCGCAAGGAGCGAGCACGTGTCAGAACTGACGTGTCTTGAGATTTGTGCTGGCGCTGGTGGTCAGTCGCGTGGTTTGGAGCTCGCAGGTTTCGGCCATGCCCTAGCGCTCGAGATCGACTCGGATGCGGCTGAGACGCTACGCCTGAACCGGCGTTACTGGAACGTCGTCGAGGACGACGTCCGGAACCTGGACGGTGCACAGTTCCACGGCGTTGATCTCCTGGCGGGTGGGGTGCCGTGCCCGCCGTTCTCCGTGGCGGGTGGTCAGCTCGGTGCTGCGGATGAGCGGGACTTGTTCCCTGAAGCGCTTCGGCTCGTGCGGGAAGTCGGCCCGGCGGCCGTCATGCTGGAGAACGTCAAAGGGCTCGCTGAGCGCAAATTCTCCGACTACCGCCAAGCTGTGATCGACGAGCTTGAAGGCTTCGGTTACGAGATTCATTGGCAGGTGCTTAACGCTTGCGAGTATGGCGTTCCGCAGCTGCGGCCGCGGTTCGTGCTTGTCGCGATCAAACGTCGGTATGCTGCGCACTTCACCTGGCCGACGCCAACGAGTACTCCTCCAAAGGTGGGTGAGGTTCTGTATCCGCTAATGGCCGCCAACGGCTGGCCGGGTGCCAAAGCATGGGCCAAGCGGGCCAACAGCATCGCCCCGACGATCGTGGGTGGTTCGCGCAAACACGGGGGCCCTGATCTCGGGCCGACCCGCGCCCGAGCGGACTGGCTGCGGCTCGGCGTGGAAGGCCGCAGTATCGCCGAGGACGCGCCTCCTGCTGATGCCCCGAATGACTATCTTCCACGTCTGACCTGCGAGATGGTTGCCCTCATTCAGGGCTTTGATGCCAGCTGGAAATTTTTTGGACGCAAAACTTCCAAGTACCGTCAGATCGGCAACGCGTTCCCGCCCCCGGTCGCACAGGCTATCGGAGTCCAGATCAAAGCAGCACTCGATGGCGCGCGATCCAAGCCGCTCCGTCTAGCCCGGGCCAGCTGACAGGCCTTTCTTTAGCGCCTTTCGCTTAGCCTCTTCAGCCCGGATGGCCTGCGAGATGTTCTCCGGCCAGACAGCTGACTTCGTCAGGCGGTAATAAGTCCACACCCGCGAGCCTTCGTCATACCGCTTCTCATGTTTGTAATCCCAGCCCAGGAATCGCAGGTCACGCATTCGGCGTTGCCAGTCCTCTTGGAAGTTATTGGCGCTGGCAACGATGCCGAGTAGGTCCGAGCGGACCCAGCCGCCGTCGAACGCTCTGAGTAGCTCGCCGATGCGCTTTTGCGGTTCGTCGTAGCCAATTGCCGCCCGAATCTGCTCGGCGTAAGCTTCGAACGAGCGGAAGTAATCACGTTTACCGGCGTTACACTCCTCGCAGAGCGGCTGTAGATTCTCAGGTTCGTTGTCTCCGCCCCATGACAGGGGCACTTTGTAGTCCACCACGAGTTTGACATGATCCTCAAGCGGCTTCCGACCGCACTGCGCGCATCGTTGCGGCGCCAGCACTTCGGCCCGGCGCCGCAGGCTGACCGCAACGCCTATGTTGGACGGCCGTGTCGCCGACCACCCTTGGAGCAGGTATCTACTCTCGTTGTCGATCCGCACCGGCTTAATTTCGAAGTACCGTCGCAGCTCGCGGACGCGGCGATCAGTATTGGATTGGTCCTCACCAAGCGCGTTCGCAACAAAAAAGCGCAGCTCGACCATTGTCGGCGGATTGTCACGCCGCCGGTACAAAAAGCTGTAGAGCAATCTTTGCGTCGTCGATCCGACAAGCGCAGCGATCTGTTCGCTATCTGGCTCTGGCAGCTTCGGCGGGTCAGGCACGGTCGCCCCACAGCAACGCATAGCTATTACCAGGAGGCGAGGTGTTCGCCGAGCAGGTTGTAGTTGAGCAATCGCTCTTGCCCGGTGATCTCCTCCCAAGCTGACTGCTGCCCGGCGTTGTTCGATGCCTGGACGGCTGCGTGGAGCTCGTCATAGGCGATGTGATATACAGCATCGACCTCACCTGTGCCGCGGGCGATCGCGGCGAGACGGCTTGGCAGCGGTTCAGCTGTGACAGCGACCAGGTGCGGCTGTCGACCACGGCGGTGGCGCACCATCTGATTATTTTCGTGCCGGATGTTCTGAACCCGGTCGGAGCGGATAGTCCACTTGCATGAGACAGCGGCGTGTAGCAGCGGCAGACCGTTGACCGTGGGCACATCTTCGAGGCCGATCAGGACGTCGGGCTTGATGAGGTAGTCCTGACCAATGGTAACTGACAGCGTTGGGTTATCGATCACTAGCTGGTTAAGGTGCAGCAGGTGGACATACTGGCTGTAGTCGGTCACGAGGGCCCCCCGCCGGGCCGTCCAATGGCGCGAATTGTCTCGGGCTTCCAATTCTTGTGCTAGGTCTATTCGTACGGCTTCCTCTAGCTGCGCACCAGGGCTCAGCGGGGGTGGCGGGAGGTCCTGACCAGTATGGGCAGACAGCGACTTCAGCATGGCTGAGCTGAGCTGCAAGCTCTCACGGCTATCGATGTCGGCGTTGTTAGGGACCTGCTCCCAGCCGAGCCTGTTTTTGCCGCTGTGCTTCCAGCCTAGGAGGCTACGAGCGAAGGTTGGCGCTGGCACGAAACAGACATTAGCCGGCACGATGACCGCGGCTCCCCGTTCGTAACGGCACAGAAGTGGCAGTGACGAAGTACGTCCGGTTGTCCGTGCTCGCGCGCCTGCTGATCGCCGCGTTCCGCCGTCGACCCGTCCGTCAGGTGAACAGACAAGCTGCAGTGGGCCCGGGCCGCTTGCTCGGATAGGTCTCCCTTGCCGCGCAGCGTTATCCTTGTTTAAATGCAGGCATCCCCGGCCCGGATTGGCTCGCCGCAGCGCGACGCATCGGTATGCGCTCGGTGTCTCGGTGTCTCGCTGCCCCGCCCACCAATCAGCTAGCTCTCTTTGATGTACCCGTTGACGCTAGAGTCCTGTCGGCGAAGTTATGGATGGTTCGTCCGTCCTCGTGTCTCGTAGTCAGCCTCTTTGGCCGCGAGTGGAGACGAGCGCTTGCGGCCGTCCGGGCTTCTGGCGATCCCGGACCCTAGCCGTCTTCGGCGCTAGGACCGGAATCGGGCCGTTGGACTCCCCTCGCCAGACATTTCCGCACTTGGACGCTTCTATGGGGGATTTGCGAGCGATTGCTTTGGCGAACCCGACGATGACTAGGCGAGCAACGTACGTCACTCGGTGAACCCGGGCCGGGGAAACGAGGTCACGAATCGTCGATGGCCCAGCAACGACGGTGAGCACTGCTCGTGCGCTCGTCACGGCAGACCGGAGATAGTCGTCGCGGACTGCCTAGGGTGCGCTGCAGGGGGTGGTAATCCCTGTGCTGAATGCCGGACCGTCGCGCCGGGTCGGCCCGGAGGGCCGCAGCCCGTCGCGGGCGGGGTTAGGGCGGTTGCGGCGCAATGTCTCGCAGGCGTCCGGGTCGATTTCGACGAGCGCCAGATGCTCGAATCCCGCTGCCTCCAGGCCGACTGCCTGACCGCCAGCCCCGGCGCACACCTCGACCGAGGTATAGGTCCGGGACCTCCGCGCCATCAACCGCCTCCCTGTCCCCTATGCCCGCAACCGAACTCTAGACCGATGGCCGCCCCCGGCGGTGGACCGCCACGGAGAACTACAGCGACGGCGCCGCGAGGGCTGCCTCTGTGACAGGATGCTCCGGAGCCACTCCCCCGTTGGGCGTTCCGGCCATATTCGTAGGAACGTTGTTGATAAGTTTATGAGCATGGCTGTGAAGACTTTTAGCATCAGCATGGGTGAGCGAGCTTTCCGGCAGGCCAAGGCCGAAGCTGACCGGGCCGGCTTGTCCATGTCGGCCTGGATGACCCGGGCCGCTCGCGAGAAGATCCAGCGTGATGCGGCCGCCGCCATCGCGGAGGCCGACCGTGAGACGGGGCATGCCTGGGCCGAGTGGGCCGAGGCCAACGCGGGGGATTTCCCACCCGGCGCTGGTAAGGGCGCCGCGTGAACCGTGGTGACGTCTACGCCTACAAAGGACTCGGCCGGGACGGCTACGTCGCCATCGTCAGCAATGACGGATTCAACGCGATCACGGGCCACCCTCTGGTGGTCAAGGTCAGCGACCGGCCGGACCTCACTGAGACACCCTATGTGGTTGCGCTCCGCCCGGACGATCCCATTGCCGGGCACCTCGAGTCCTACTCCTCGGTACGGGTGCGCAGGGACAGGCTGTCCAGGGAGCCCATCGGCCAACTAGCCGACAAAACGATGCGCAAGCTGGCCGATGCCCTGGCCCTGATCTTCGACTACGAGGCCTAGTGGGGCCCGGGCAGGCTTAGCCAGGCCACCCAGGGGGCGGCCAGGCGCAGGGTGAGGACGGCGATGATCAGGCCGAAGGCGATCGACCCGGCCAGCAGCAGCCAGCGCTGCGGCCGACCGGCCAGAACCTCCCGGGTCGGGTCGGGGCCGACCCTGACCCGCATGTCGGGGCCGATGAGCCGGGGGAGCCGCCTAACGTAGACCAGCACGTGCACGGCCATGACGGTGGCCCATAACACGAACGTCGCCTTGTGCAGCATGAGCCATGGCCCGGCTTTCGGCCCGGTGAAGGCCAGCACGACCCCCGAGCCGAGCACACTGAGCGACGTGACCAGCACGAACGGGCCCAGTATGCGCATTGCCGTCGCCGGCGGCCCTGGCTGAGTTCAGTTCTGGATGAACCGTTCTATACGAACCATTCCCAAAGTACGATACTTCGGCGCTGGTGTCAATGAAGGCGGAGGCAGTCAGCCGAAGGTCCGCCATCCTGCCCGGGGAGGGGTAAGAGGCAGGGTCAGGCCGCCGATGATGGACGTGGAGGCATGGCTCAAGGCTCCTTGTCATCCTGATCGCCCGGGACCACGCTGGCGGCGTCCTACCGCTTGTGGCCTGCCAGCCTGGCGAGTTCGAAGACGAACCGGGCCGCGTCCACCGGGCCGACCCCGGACGCGAGGTCATAACCGGGGAGCGCGCTGAATCCCTTGACGATGTCGCGCTTGCCACCCTGCTGGAAGGAGACCGTGTTGTTGCCCTTCAGCACGTCCGCGATACCGGGGGCGTGGCTCGCGGAAAGGGCGTACAGCGCCGGGTTGATCAGCCCGAGCGGGTGACCGGCGATCTGGTCGGCGAGCGCGACGATACCGCGAACAGCGGGGTCGCCTCACTGGTGCCGCAGGTCGGGTACCAGCCGGCCCGGCTGATAGCACGCGATCTTGTAGTGCTGCTCGCAGTACGCGGTGGTCGGAGGCGCCCGCACCGCACTGGTGGCGTGCACCAGGCCCGGGCTGATCAGCACGGCTGGAGTGGCCGCGCCGCCTCCAACGTCGGCCGTGGAGGCGCCCGGGCCGCTGGTGCCGGCCGCGAGGGCGCAGATGCCCATGGAAAGCGCCAGAGGTCGGCGCAGGCGCATGACATCTCCTGGTGACGGCAGGCCCGGACGGCGGCGACGCCCCTGCGAGGCGATAGGCGCGGGTACCCTGGCCAGGCATGATCGTGGTTCTGTCCGGCGTCTCGGGAAGTGGCAAGACGACGGTCGGCGAGTCGCTGGCCAGGCGGCTGGCCTGGCCTTTTACCGACGGCGACTCGTTGCATCCGGCGGCCAACATCGCCAAGATGCGGGCCGGCGTGCCGCTCACCGACGAGGACCGCTGGCCCTGGCTGGCGGCGGTCGCGGCGGTCATAGACGAGCGCATCGCCGCGGGCCAGTCCGCCGTGGTCGCCTGCTCCGCCCTCAAGCGCAGCTACCGGGACCTGCTGCTGGCGGGCCGCCCGGCGGTCCGCATGGTCTTCCTCGACGTCGACCGCGACCTGCTGGCCGCCCGGCTGGCCGCCCGGCACGGCCATTTCTTCCGCGCGGACCTGCTGGCCAGCCAGCTCGCCGACCTGGAAAACCCCCAGCCAGCAGAACGAATCCTGGTGCTGCCTGCCGTCGGCACCCCGGAGCAGATTGCCCAGCAGATCATAAGCCGGCTCCAGCTGGCGTCCGGCTAGCCGGACGTGTCCACCCGGTCGAGCACCACGACCGGAATGGCCCGGTCTGTCTTCTGCTGGTAGTCGTTATAGGCGGGCCAGACCCGCGTCATCAGCCGCCAGAGTGCGGGCTTCTCCTCGTTAGTGGCGGTGCGCGCGCGGGCAGCGAACCGCTCGCCCCACACCTGGACCTCGACTTCGGGGTCGGCCTGCAGGTTTAGGTACCAGGCGGGCGGGGCAGCGGAACCGCCTTTGGAGGCAACCACCAGGTAGCTGCCGTCGTGCTCCTGGTAGATGAGGGGGGTGGCGTGCTTGCGGCCGGTCCGCCTGCCGGTCGTGGTCAGGATCAGGACCGAGGTGCCCTGCCAGTCGTGACCCTCCTTGCCGCCGGTCTCGATGTAACGCTGTACATGCTCCTGCCCGAAAAGCATCGGGTACCTCCTGGCGCGTACGGTTGACCCAGTCGTGGATCGGAGACGGGCTCCATGAAGCTAAAGCTAGACCTGCACGAGATCTACAACCGGGGCCAGGACATCGACCGGGCCCTGCTTGCGATCATCAACGAGGCCGTGGAGAAGAAGGCTCCGGTCGTGGAGATCATTTCCGGCAAGGGCTCGGGACAGCTCAAGAAGCACGTGCTCAGGTTCCTTGAACAGAAGGAAATCAAGGCGCTCTATCACCGGGTCGAGAAAGACTCAAAGAACTTCGGCCGGCTCTTCGTGCATTTCAGGTGGGGGAAATAGCCGGTCCCGCATCCTCGTCATGGCGGGCGGCGTCCCACGGACAATCCTGAGCAACCTGGGTGGCCGGCGGTGCCGTGGCGAGAAACGCTGATGCACCCGCGCATCCGCGAATCTGCGGTCAGGAGCATCCGCCGATTGCCATACACAGCCCACGGCACTCCCCCTTGCCACCGCCGTCCGGGCGAGGCGGCACGCCCGGCCACGGCTTATTACGCCCGCAAGTCACCGACTCCGGGCAGATCTCACAGTTGTCACTCCCCCTGGGAGGAGTGCGCTAAACGCCCTCATCCTCCCCGCATGCAGGCCAACGAGCATGCCTCACCCGTAAGCCACTGCACTAACTTGCTCCTTTGTCAGCATCGCATGGACGACGTATAGATGTCCAGTCAAAGCATGAATGGGAACGCAATTCAAATTACTAAATGGCTTAAGAATTACGTTTCCACCTGATTAGCCGCGATCTGCCCCCGGCTTCGCGTACGGGCATGATCCGGGCGCCACGGGCCAGCCAGCCGCCCCCCATGCCAGGATTGCCTCATGCATATCCTGATTCGGGCGGTTATCACCGCCGCCGCCCTCGCCGTCGCGACGGCCGTGGTCCCGGGCATCGTCCTGGGACCAGGGAGCACGGTCGCGAAGGTGGCGACCCTGGTGGTCGTCGCGGTCATCTTCGGCGTGATCAACGCAATCTTGAAACCCATCGTCAAGGCGATCGGCTGCCTGTTCTACGTCCTGACCCTCGGCCTGATCGGCCTGGTCGTCAACGCCCTGCTGCTCTGGCTGGCCAGCTGGGCCGCGGGCAGGCTGTCGCTGCCGTTCCACATCACCGGGTTCTGGCCCGCGTTTTGGGGGGCCATCATCGTCGGCGTGGTGGGCTGGCTGCTCGGCGTCCTGGTCAGGGAGGACCGGTTCTCGTGATCTGCGCCACGAGCTCGCTCTACTCGCTGCGGGTCAACTTCAACGGCGCCCGATACCCCGGCTGATCCGTTGCCCGGCTGGCAGTCAGCGCGGATGCAGGAGCAGTTTCCCTGTGGTGCGTCGTGCCGCCAGGTCGTCGTGTGCCCGGGCTGCCTCCGCCAGCGGGTACCGGCCGCCGATGCGTACCGTGAGCTGGCCGTTCTTGATCCAGGTGAACAGGTCATCGGCCCGCTGAAGCAGCTCGTCGCGGCTGGCGATGTAATGCACCAGCGTCGGCCGGGTGGCATACAACGACCCACCAGTGTTGAGCCGCTGCAGGTCGAATGGCGGCACGGGACCGCTGGACGCCCCGTACAGGACCATGTACCCGCGCGGGCGCAGGGCCGCCAGGCTGGCGTCGAAGGTCGCCTGACCGACACCGTCGTAGACCACCGCCGCGCCAGACCCGCCGGTGACCTCCCGCACCACCTCGGTGAAGTCGTCGTAGCCGGTCACGTGGCCGGCGCCCGCCTCCTTGGCCAGCACTGCCTTGGCGGCGCTGGAGGTGGTCGCGATCACGATGCCACCGCGCATCACGACCATCTGGGTGAGCAGGAGGCCGACCCCGCCCGCCGCCGCGTGCACGACGACCGGATCGCCCGGTGCGACCGGGTAGGTGCTGTGGCACAGGTAGTGGGCGGTCAGACCTTGCAACATGGCGGCCGCCGCGACCTCCAGTTCCACCCCCGGAGGGACGGGAACGGCGCGATCGGCGGGGACGAGGACCTGCTCCGCGTAGCAGCCTGGCACGCCTGCCCAGGCGACCGGGTCACCCGGCGCGAAGCCGGACACGCCCGGTCCGACGGCCGTGACCGTTCCGGCCCCCTCAGCACCGGGCACGTAGGGCAGGCTGCCGCGGTAAGGCGGCCGGGCCTCCCGCTGGTAGATATCCATGAAGTTGACCCCGGCCGCTGCCACCTCGACCAGCAGCTGGCCGGGGCCGGGGCTCGGGGCAGGCCAGTCGCTGGACTTGAGGACTTCCGGTCCACCGTGCTCTTCGACCACCACAGCGCGCATGAAGCCATCATTACGTACTTACTGGCTGGCGGAATTCGTTTGGAAGGAGGTTTCTGGGGGTCGCGTCGCTGGCGGTTACGTCCGGACGGCCGGAGCAGCCTCGCGCGGGGTGAGTACCCAGGCGAGCGCGGCGACGCACAGGGCGAGAAGCACCGGGATGCCGAGCGCGACGCGCAGCCCGACCAGGGTGGCCGCCGCACCGATCAGGACCGGCCCGCTGACCATCCCCAGGTAGCTCATGCCCACGACGCGGGCCAGGCCGTGGCCGGGCCGGGCCGGGTCAGCCGTCCCGCCGGCCAGGAAGACCTGCGGGGCGATGCACGCCAGGCCCGCCCCCAAGACCGCGAACCCGATGACGCTGCCCACCGGGTTGTCGCTGATGAGGCCGCCCGCCAGCCCGGCCGCGGCCACCAGCCCGCTGACCCGGATGAGCTGCGCTGGGCCGAACCGGGCCGCCAGCCGGTCGCCGAGCAGCCGCCCGGCCGTCATCGCGAGGGCGAACGCGGCGAACCCCGCCGCCGCGAACCCGGCGGAGGTGCCGAGATTGTCGCGCAGGTAGACAGCGCTCCAGTCGGCGGCGGCGCCCTCGACGAGCAGGCCGCACAGGCCGACCGTACCGAGTAGGAGGATCAGCACGCGAGGCCGGAGCGGCCGGCCGCTCCGGCGCTGCCGCGGCGCCTGGTCACCGAGAGCAGCCCGCTGCTGGATCCCGGCCGGGTCTGCCGCCGCGGCCGGGTCTGCCGCCTGGCGCGGGTCATCCGCCCGCTGTGCGGCACGCTCGGTGATCAGCCACCGGCCGCTGGCCGCGGCCACGGCAGCGGACGGCAGCCCAACGATGAGGAAGGTTGGCAGGGGGCCGATCCCGGCCCCGGCGAACAGGCCACCGAGCACCGCTCCCACGAGCGCGCCGATGCTGTAACCGGCGTGCAGGGACGTCATGACCGGGCGACCGCGGGCCCGCTCGACAAGGACCCCGTTCGCGTTCATCCCCACATCCAGCGCGCCCGCCGAGGCGCCGAACACGAACAACGCCGCCATCAGCGGAGCGAGGCCGCCTGCCAGCGCCGGGGGGATCAGGGACAGCGGCATGCAGATGCCTGCCACCCGGGTCACCCTGGCACTGCCGAACCTGTCCACCAGCCGGCCCACCACCAGGGTGACAAGGAGCAGCCCGGCCGGGATGGCGAACAGCGCGATGCCGAGCACGCCGTCGCTGAGCCGCAATCGCGCCTTGATCGCCGGGATGCGCGTGATCCAGACCGCGAGGACGACGCCGAACAAGCAGAAGTACGCGGTTACGGCGGCCCGGGCCGCCCGTAGCCCCGCAGCCGGGACGGCCGGTCGGCCGTCGGCCTGCGCCCCGTGCGCGGTCGGTGCGGCACTGTCAGCGGCGGGAGATCCGATTCACCGACATTACCGGACGAGCCGGGCTCCTCAGTTGCTGTAGACCCGGGTGGGGGTGACCAGGACGGCGACCCGCTGCTGCTCGGCCATGACCTGGTCGTAGACGGCCCAGTTATCGTGACTACCCCCGGCCGCCTGGAAGATTTCGCGCAGCAGCAGCCGGAGCCGTTCTTGATCTACGCCCGGGTACGGGTCGCCCGGCCCGGACAGCTCGGCACGGCCCTCGACGCTCACCCATTCGCCGCCGGCCCGGAAGTTGACCGTGACCTGCGGGCGGGCCCGCAGGTTCGCGATCTTGGCCCGGCCGTAGGTGACAAATCCCACGACCTGCTCGCCGGTTACCGGATGCGCCAGGACTCCGGCACTGATGACCGACGACTGGATCGTCGCGTCGGCCCGCACGGTCGAGACCACGGCCAGGAACCGCTCACGCCGGCCGATCGCGATCGCATCATCCAGGGTCGCCATCTTTCACCTTCCGCATCCCCCGCTCGTCCACATCGCGGCTCGTGGGCACTTCACGGCTCAAGGGTGGCATGCAACGGGTTTCGCCGCGGGAAATCCGGTGCTGCTGGCACCGGGGCATGATGCGCGGGGTGGTGCGCCGGGAGGATGACGGGACTGGCCGCTGCGTTTCGTTCTGAATCTGAATGTGAATCATGAAGGCCGCGCCGCGCGGACGCGGACCGGCTCACCGCCAGCACGCCCCCGCAGACCAGCAGGGCCCCGGCCAGCTGAAAGAGGCTGGGTCGCTCGCCCAGCACGGCGGCGGCCAGCAGCAGCGCCGCGGCCGGCTGAAGGAGGAGCAGCAGCGACGACAGCGCCGCGGGCAGCCTGGGCAGCGACGACGTGATCAGCAGCCACCCGATTGTCTGGCTGGTCAGCGACAACAGCAGCAGCCACCCGAAGGACGGCCACGGCATTTCCAGCCGCAGGCCGCCGAAGATCAGGCCGAGCAGCAGCGAGCCGAGCGCGGCGCCAGCGGTGGCCTCCGCGAGCGGGCCTGCGGCATGCGGCGTGCCGGCCGATGTCTGGCGCAGGATGAGCAGGAAACCGGCGTAGGCGACCGAGGTGCCTATCCCATACCCGATTCCGGCGAGCGGGTGGATGCCGCGCGAGGTGCCCCCGATCATGCCGGATACCAGCACGACGCCCGCCATGACGACGGGAAGCGCCATCAGGAACCGGCGTCCCGGGCGCTCCCCGAACGCAGCCCAGGCCGCGAAGGCGACGAACAGCACCTGGAGGTTCCCGAGCACCGTGGCGATCCCGGCCCCGACCTCGGTGATGGCGTGATTCCACAGCACCAGATCGATAGCGAGGAACAGGCCCGCCAGGACCGCCCCGAGCCGGGCGGCCAGCGGCCGTGTCCCGTGCCGCCGCGCTTCAAGCACGGCCAGCGTGATGAGCACGGGCAGTGCGAGGAAGCACCGGAAGAACGCGGTGGTGGCGGTACCCGTGCCCGCCAGCTTGACCAGGACGGCCGAGGCGGAGATGCAGGCCGCGCCGAGGCCGGCCAGCAAGATGGGCTGACGGTCAGCGATCGTCTGGCCTGGGTCGTTGCTGGTAATGACCGTTTCAGCGTACGATCCTGACATGCCGTCCACTGTACGAGAGCGGCCGGACAGGAGTCAAAGTGGTTTTGATGCTGACCACCTTGAAGCGCTGACGGCCTGCGTCGAGCTGATCAACACCGGTAGGTCCAGCGCCGGGGACAGCCTGCGTGGCGTGGCCGAGGTGCAGGCGATAGGTGATCGCTACGCCTTCCACGGGTGTCCGGCCGTACCGCGGGACGTGGCGCGGCTGCGCGCGCATCGAGCCCGGCTGGACGCCATCGCCGCGGCCTGCGACGCGGGCGACGACACTGCCGCGATTGAGATGCTGAATGCCCTGCTCACGAAGACCGGAGCCGTCCCGCAGGTGGTCGCGCATGACGGCCGCAGCCCGCATATTCACGTCTCACGGCCCGCCGCGCCGCTGGCCGACCGGATCGCCGCCCACCTCGCCTTCGGCCTCGCGGAACTCGTGGTGACAGGCGAAAGCGACCGGCTACGCAGCTGCGCGTCGCCTACCTGCCGGGAAGTATTCGTGGACCTGTCCCGTAACCGTTCGCGCCGCTACTGCGACAGCCGGACCTGCGGCAACCGCCTGCACGTCGCCGCGTATCGCGCCCGCCGGGCTGCGGCTGGCTAGCGCCGGCCGCCAATCTGTTCGTACCACACGACCGGTTCGGGCAGGCTGGGAGCATGGCAGAGACTCTGACCCTGATGGCAGTACACGCGCACCCCGACGACGAGGCGTCGAGCACCGGCGGCGTCCTGGCCAGGTACGCCGACGAAGGTGTCCGGACGATCGTTGTGACCTGTACAAACGGGGAGTTCGGAGACGCGGCCGATGGCGTCAAGCCAGGACTGGACGGCCATGACGAGGCTGCGGTGGCCCAGACCAGGCTGGCCGAACTGCGGGAATCGGCCAAGATTCTCGGTGTCGCCGAACTCGAACTGCTCGGCTACCACGATTCCGGCATGCCCGACTGGGACTACAAGAACCGGCCTGACGCGTTCTGCAATGTTCCTCAGGCAGAGGTAGCGGCGCGGATCGGCGCCCTGATCGAACGTTACCGGCCGCAGGTCGTGATCACCTACGACGACAAGGGCGCCTACCAGCACCCTGACCACGTGCATGCCAGCCAGGCGGCGGTCGCGGCCGTGGCTGCCTCCGCCATCCCGGCGAAGCTCTACCTGACCGCCATGCGGCGCAGCGACTGGCAGAAGGTCTGGGAGGCCATCCGCGACCTCGGCGGCGACGTCCCCGATTTCAGCAGCGTGAGCCCTGAGGTCCAGCGCCAGATGGACGACGCCGAGCAGCGCATCACGACCACGATCGACATCAGCCCGGTGCTGGAACGCAAACGCGACGCGCTGTTCGCGCATGCCAGCCAGATCCGCGAGTCCTGGTTCAGCAAGATCCCGCCGGAGGTCGCGGCGCAGGCCTTCGGCCGCGAAAGCTTCATCAGGGCCAGCGACACGACTGGGGCACCGGTACCCGAGGATGACCTTTTCGCGGGACTCCGGTAGACGCTGGCAGACCACGGCCGTCAGCCGGGCGGGCTACCGCCGTCAGCCGGGCGCCGCTCCGGCGACGGGCGGCAGGCCGCCGTCAACTGAGCCCGGCCGCCGTGATCCGCCTGGCCCGTAGATTCCGGTTCTTGATGAGGTTGCCGCACGAAGCCATGTCGCACCAGGTGCCCCGGCGGCTGTGGGACCGGTCATAGAAGGCCCACTCGCACTCGTCGTTCCCGCAAATCTTCAGCCGGCGCCACGTGTCGTCCTTCTGGGCGTCGCGGATGATGAGCAGGAGGCCGAGCAGCCCGTCCACGAGCCGGCCGGATCCGGGATCCAGCCGGATATGGCCAGTTGGGTCGATGGTCAGCCGTAGCTGGGATGCGCGTGTCACCGCCAGGAGCGGACGCAGATCGGCGGCGGCGGGCGTGGCGCCCCCGCCATTGTGGGCGAGAAGCGCGCGGATGCCCTCCCGCGCTGCACGGGCGGCGCGCAGGTCCTCGGTTCCGGCCGTGACGTCAGCTCCGAGGAGCCCAGCCTCGCGCAGCCACCGGTTTGCTGCGTCAGCGTCGGCCAGCAGATCCGTTTCCTCGCCGAGATCCCTGGTGTTGACGAACGACTGCACCACAAGCAGCGGCATTGGCGCCGGTTTGTTCTCGTCAGGCGAGACCCAGGCAGGCAGTGTCACCCCACCAGTCTAGGTCATTGTTGTGACCGGTTAAAGCTCTTGTGTGGTCATGAATGACCTGTATACTCCTTTTATAGGTCACGCGGCCGACCCGTCCACGGGTTCGGGCGGTGAACCTGGCGCGCGGAGGTGCTTTCGATGCTCGTGTTGCTGGATGAATGTGGCTGTCCTATCGCGCACCCGGCCCATCCCTGGGACCGGCTCTTGACGCGCATGCGGGCGCAGCGCCTCGACACGGAACTCGCCCGCGGGGCCTCCCCCGACGCAACCGTTGCCCTGGCGCTGCGGGCTCAGATGCTGGTGAGCGTGGCGGTACGGCGCGATCTCGCCCGAAGTGCCCAGCGGGTCGTGACTGTGGCGGCGCAGACGTCTCCTCGGAGCCGCCTGGCGGTTCCGATCTGCTGGGACCGGGTCAGGGACTCAGCTGGGGAGTTCGCGGAACTGACTCGGCGGCTGCTCGCGGCTGGCCCTGTCGCCGCGCGGGGCGTGGCACAGGCCAGCCTCCTGCTCACCGATGCGACCGGGCCTCTGTATCAGCGAGCCAACCCCGACGACCTGCGCAGCATGGTCCGCGAAGCGGCCAGCGCCCTTGAGCCCGCTGAGCGGCTGATGCACGAGAGCGGCTTTTGATCTTGGCCCGCACGGCGGGAACTCCGGCGCCCAGCGTTCCGCTCTTCAGCCCGGCTCGCCCTGCTAGCCAGACGGCTTCGCTGCAACGGCCTCCCGGTACCC
>WNFE01002061.1_pt1 | contig 17495 bp, 13 predicted proteins | sample 5400451 | NCBI WGS metagenome assembly WNFE01 (sample SAMN13153344, study PRJNA577476) | soil metagenome | isolation source: 200 cm saprolite under Douglas fir tree site 2 hole 2 | place: USA:California | collected 2015-04-18
TTTTTCATGGCCGAACAATTCGCTTTCCAGCAGTCCAGTGGGAATAGCCGCACAGTTGAGTTTCACGAATGTGCGCTGCTTGCGCCGGCTGTGATCGTGAATGGCGCGGGCAATCAGCTCCTTCCCCGTACCCGTGTCGCCCAGCAGCAGCACGGTCGAATCGCTCGAAGCCACCGTTTCTACCAGCTCCAGAACGTGCTTCAAGGGTGGACTCTTTCCGATGATCTGCTCAAAGGCCATCTCGCTGCGAATCTCTTCCTCGAGATACAGCTTTTCTTGAGCAAGTTTGTCTTTGAGTTCAGAGATCTCGCGGTAGGCAAGCGCGTTTTCAACGGCAATGGCGACTTGCCCCGCTACCACAGTGAGAAACTCAGCGTCATCGTCGCTGAATGCGTTTTCCCCCCGCCGGCCAAGACCCAAAATGCCAAGCGCACGTCCCCGGTTAATCAGCGGAATGAAACAGCAGGACTTCAGTCCTTCGCCGACAACAATTGCATATTCCTCAGAACCAACGTCGCCGGCGTCAATGTGGTTCAATATGACTGGTTTGAGAGTCTCAAAAGCTCTTGCGTTAGATGGACCTGGCGAAATAACCGACTTCTCTTGGGCGAAACCCTCGCTCTCCGGGAAATCGAGGGCATAAAGCCGAAATTTACCGCTCTCGGAATCGGGAAAGGACACCCCAGCAGCGTCACAAAGCATGATCTGCCGAACGCTGGCTGAGATGGCGCGCAGCACTTCGCTCAGATCCAGGTTCGAAGTGATCCTGTTGGTCAAATCAAGCAGCAGCTTGAGCCGGGCATTTTGGCGCTCCATCTCCAATCGTGCGGCACGGGATTGTCTCAGATTCAGGATGTCGTCAATGGCCAGCGCAACCCCACGGGCAACAAACTGCAAGAAGCTGATGTCTTCCGAACTATAGGCATTACGAGCGATGCTGCAGATTCCCAGAGTGCCTAAGCGCCGGTGCGCGGTGGTCAAGGGCACGCGGATCACAGAACCCACCTCGATCCCGTTGTTCGCGAGCAGTTGTTTCAATCGCGGGAAGCGGGTGTCCGCGCTCACGTCCGCAATGTGCAGGGCCACTTGTGTGTGGTAAACGTGCCAATTCGCTGTCTCCTCGATCGGCAGATCGGTATAGGCAATCTGCAGCTCCGAGATCACGTGCCATTCAATTTCATCCGAATTCTCTTTGAAAACCAGTACATCGAGAAAATCGACAGTAACGAGTTGGCGCAACTGCTCGGCGAGAACTCGTGACACCTCTTCCGGTTCCCGACAGGCAGAGACTGCCTCAGAGATGCGAAGCAGCGCTTCATAGCGCTGGGCATGGGTTTCGAGCGCGAGTTGTGAGTCCGTGTTTATACGATTACCCTTGCTCGCATCTACTTGCGTGGATTCAAGAGTGTACACCACGTTAAACTGATGTCTGGTCCCAATGAAAAGTTACAGTTTTTTTCGGTGACAGACGGTTGAGCACCCATGCGGCGCTATCCGCCGGGTCGGGGAGACAGGAGACAGTCACAAGCCCATCTCGATTTCGTGTCGAGGACTCATCGACACTTTCGACTTTCGACACCACGTTCGAGCTCATACTTTTGAATTGCCCGTCTATTGAGTGTTCGGGCCAATCTGCTCGGCCCTTGCTTTGGCATTCCGGTTGCTTCTGCCTCAATGCTGAGAAGCGATCCAGCGGAAAGAAGAAAGTTCCTATGAATGGCCAGACGCACTTTAGCAGATGTATCAATCCGCATGGGGGTTGGATGGTTCAATATTTCGATCCCACCAGGTCCGATTCCGATTTTCCCTCATTTTTCTGCTGCGCGCGTTGTGAGCACGATTGGGTCGCCAACCGCCTCCAAGCACTTACGCTGCTCGACGCAGTCGATACCCAGGCGTGAACTTCCCGTCGAGGCCGTACGCGATCGTTACAGATTTAATCGTTGCAAGAATGTGAAATGCCGGCAGTTCGACACCTTCAACACAAGTTGCAGAATACCTCTTTTGATCACCCTTCTATTTCAGTGCATTAGCAGCGCGATAGCGTGCATTTGGTTTGGCATTTCAGTTGCCTTCTGCTCAATTGGAAGCTGTGACTAGGCTTCGAATTACAACTCGAAAAGGAGCGATCCGAATCTGTCGCAAGTGTCGCGATAGGCAAGCATCGGACAAGTACCAAATGAAGATCAAGAATAAATCAATGCAGCAAACAGCAATCATAATTCTAGCGGTAGTCTTTCTGCTCTCTGTGGGCGCCACAGCGCAGAAGATTCGTTCGGAGATCAGCGTGCAGGGTACCGGGTTCTTTACCAAGGATTCCAACGGTCAAGGCATATTTCAACACGACACACAGACAGCCGGTGTGCTGGGAAGTTATCGGTACCACTTCACTCGCTGGTTGAGTGCCGAGGCGGTTTATGGTTGGAATCGCAACAGTCAGGTGTTTTCTACGCCTGGAGGCCTTGCGAGAATCCAGGCCGATGTGCATCAGGCGACCGGCGGCCTGGTAGTCAACTTGCCCGCGCCTCACAGATTCAATCTGCGTCCCTACGTTCTCGCTGGGGGTGGAGCGCTGATATTTAACCCAACGAATAATCATGGGAGTGTGCCGGGCGTGGACCGGCAGGCGGTGGCCGTGGGCGTTTATGGCGGGGGAGCTGACTTCCCGGTCCCGATGATGACCCACGTCGCTCTACGACTTGAGTACCGCGGTCTGGTGTACAACGCGCCCGATTTCGGTCTCCGCAATCTGCACACGGGTACGGTCACGCATACGGCAGAACCCTCAGCCGGACTCGTGTTCAGATTCTGAGTTGGCCGGTGTGAGGAGCCTCTGTGATACTCCCCCCGTCCGTTGAAGAGGCGGCCTCTTTGCCGCAGAGCGAAAAAGGGCTCTGCGGCAAATCCGGCTTTGCTCGAATCACCTTATGCTGACATCGATCGTTCTTTCAAAATGGAGTTATTGTGAAAGTCAGGTTAGTGGTCATTCTCGCGATTGCGATACTTGCATATTCAGAGCATTCGTTCGCACACACACATCAACCGGCTGACGTGAGGTCACAAGCGCAGACGGATCCGGCCGCGTCTGCAGCAAGACAGGTCACTGAAGCCGCACCGGGAAACTCCAGGTCATCGCGGGATAACGAAATTGTAATCGTGGCCCTGCCGTTTTCATCTCTAGAACTCGATCCCTCATTAGCCGAATACCTTGGCCTGACTTCGAGACAGATCAGAGCAATTCAGCATTTAATGTCGCAAGAACGTCGCGAGATCGAACCCTTGAAGACAGAGCTGCAGTCGACACATGGGAAGTTACTCGTAGCGGCTGATCAGAGGGAATCGAAGGAGATAGAGATTTTAGCGGCCACGGAAGCCAGAATTCTGACCAAATTGATCATCAAGAGCTCTCGCACACAAGCAAGGCTTTACGGCCTCCTGACACACGAACAGAAAAAGAAGCTCGAGGACTTGAATCGCTCCAGGTAGCCTTGAGGCGACGGCTAGTGACACGCCGGATCGTCCTCGAAGTTGCCACTGGCCAGCATAGGACCTAAGAATTGGCCGCACCGCGCAATCTTTTGAAACAAAGGATCATTAGCAAGCGCGTCGTCGGTTATGGCATAGTTCGCCGCATCCATGGAATTGCGGGCACTAACCAGGTTATCGCTCCATGTCTCTACGTTGTTGAATTCGTTGGTGAGCAACTGCAGTCCACTTTGATCAGACGGAGTTGAAGCTGCCGCCGAGGCCAGCGTGAGGCTATCGAGTGCCCGTTCGCTGTAGGCAAACATTCCGTTCCCCACCGGATATCCATTCCGGATCAAGACCGCAAGTGTGGTTCTCCACTCTCTCATCGACGCCATGGCTTCGATCCCAGCCCGAACAAACTCTCTCGAAAATCCTGCCTCTGCGGGAGGAGTCGCGGACGGTGTGGCGGCAGCCGTCACCCTTCTGGGAGCGGGCAACGTCAACACGACGAAATGTTCTTGAAAACTGAGGGAGCCGTTCGTGATTCGCGCCAGATCTCTTATATCAACGTACTCATGATCTTCTATCTGCACGATATTTGCTTCTCCGGTATAGCCGTTTATGAGCAAAGTCTTGTTCTGCTGCTTCCCCTGCGCCAGAGCAGTCACCGCAAAGGCGAGGAGCGGCACGACGGTCAGCCACACCCATTTAGATCTATCGTTCATTAGGAACGAGGATGTGCGCGAACTACGCGCCGGCCAAAGATTAAATAGTCGCATTGTTTTATCTCCTCAAAGTTTTGTCTTCCGGGGGCGCGCCCTCGATTCCGCGTGATGGTTCAAGGTTTCAGAAGCAACTTCCCATAACGGACGGGAACGGCGAAATTTGATCCGGAGAACTCGGGCATCATCGCAAAGTTAATTCCTACGACCTTGCCTTCCTCATTAAAAAGCGGGCCGCCAGAGCCGCCCACCGTTGTCGCCGCGTCGTAGATGATTTTGTCCGGAAGCACATCGCCGATGTGTCCTTGCGTGGTGATGGGCCTGATGAGGTTGCGTCGAGCGAGTTCTTCCATGAGCTGCTTAGGATCGCCCTGGGACGCGGTCGCAATAGCCTTGAGCGTCTCTCCCGGGGTGCGAGCAAGAATGGCATCGATAGCGGTAGGATACCCCAGCAGCAGCACAGGTTCCCCGCTGATGGCCGAACCGCCGCCATCTGTAAGAACCACTGGTCTGATCCCGATTTTCGAGATGTTTCCTTTTACTATAGCGACGTCCGCGGTGGGCGAGACTTTCAGTGTGCTTATGGCAATGCCGTACGGAACGCCGGGAAAGTATGCCGTCATCTCTGTTACAACGGGTTCAATTCCTCCATCGATCATCTGCTTGATTTCATCGTTCTGCCACCAAGGCTCTACCACGTGATGATTAGTGAGGATTTCACCATCGGCGGATGCCAGAAACCCTGTACCAAAAACGTCCAGCCGTACCTCGGGACCAGATCCGTCAAAGCTTAGAAGCGGATTGTTATGCGTGTCTGTAGTCGGTTTCCCACTGCTCGTCAATCCAGCGTAGTGCAATTTCAATCCATTGGTATGGTCACGGAAGCCAATGGCAACGTGAATCAGACAGACGCTCGGCTCGTAGGACTGGATGACCGCCTGCGCAAACTTGCCTTCAGTCTCAAGCTTGTGGACGCGGCTTCTGACGTCGCTCAATTCATTTTGCAAGTTTGAGGGAGTTTCAGTGTCACGGGCGCCAATTGGTGTCCTGAGTTCTTCGCCTCTCTTCTCGAGATTCGGCTTTTTCGCGCTGCTTGCTCCCGCAGGAGCAGCTTCTGCATCTCCCCTGGCTCTAAGTGTGCGCTGCATTAATTGCTGTTCTGCCAGCACGCCGATCTGCAGCTTGGTGATTGCAGCATAGGCCCGTGTATTACGTTCCTCGGTATGACGGTAGAGGAATAGGAAAACCAGGCCTACAGCGACGAATACCGCGATGGCGGCCATGCTGCCGGTGCGCAGCGAGTGCCGTTCTTCCTTAAGCGCCGCCACCACCTGCTGGGCATCAGTTCTATTCTCCTCCGTAATGCGCAGCCGCTCTCCCATTGCGTCGGCCGCATGTTTGCTGCGCATTTGCGAGCGCACCCGCGATAACAATTCGTGGGAGTCGAATGGTACTGAGAGCACGTCGTCAGCTCCAAGATCCAGCGCCCGGGTCCGTTCGGCTGGTCCGCCCGGAGCCAATACGATCACGCGTATGTTCTGAGTGTGTGCCGATCCTTTGATTTCAGAAAGAAGATCGCAGCAATCAAGCTGCGGCGGGTCGGCTCCCAGAAGAACCACATCAGGATTGAATGCGAGTACTGCCTTCATTCCTTCCTGGTAGGCGGTTGAGACTTCGTATCCCGCATCCTTCAGCACCGCAGCGACGTGCTCTCTCAGAGCACTGTCGCTTTCTACCACAAACAACTTTTCAGCTTTGGAGTCCATAATTCGAAGATGCTTTCCTCGCGAGCATTGGTGTTGTGACAAACCTGGATACTGCAACACGCTTGCCAAAGCCAACGTTGCTTGGCACTTCTCGCAAACTGTTGAATCCATTGCTGAGAACAAAAACCGTGGAAAGGATTGGTGTCGAAGTGTCGGAATCAGAATAGACAATTGTCGAACCCGAGACAGCCAAAGCGGCTCTACGGTGGGAGAAATTACGCCGCGAGCCATCACGGACGTATCCTCGGCTGTCGAAGCCGACTTTCGACAGTTTCGCCGCCGCGCTTCTGCGAATTCCCTCCAAACCTCGCCTTTCACTGACTTACAGCACTTGTGACTTTGGCACTCATGTTGCCTGTTCTGACTGCAGCGGCTGACCGTGGACTTGGACACTCTCCTGTGCGGGACACCCCCTCGGGCCATACGGCCTCCAAGTCCCGGAAAGCCGCGCACGGATTGCTTGATCCAAACACGGAATGCTTTGGAATGAGTGCGATATCAATGCCTGACCATCTCAGCACGACGTTTTCCGCACTTGCCAATCCAACCCGGCGGTCGATCCTCGCGCGGCTGGCGTCAGGCGACGCATATGCAAGTGAGCTGGCGGAGCCATTTGACATGAGCAGGTCTGCCATTTCCCAGCACCTCGGGGTGCTGGAGCGAGCAGGATTGATAGAGCGCGGGCGCAATGCACAATGGCGGCTCTGCCGGCTCAAAGCTGCCCCGCTGTATGAGGTTGCTGCCTGGGTTGCGCACTATCAGCGATTCTGGGGTCAGAGCTTGGATTGTCTGTACGAGTATGTGGACGACGGGAAGCGAGCGAGAACAACAATCACAGCCGTAAGCGACGCAAAAAATAGCGCCACTCAAGAAAGGATAAAGCCATGAAACGCAACGTCAATGCCGGAATATGCACATTAGTTTTTGTTCTCGCCGCGTTTGCACCGCAGTATGGCAGAGCGCAGCAAAAAAAGATCACAACAGCAAATATTCCGTTTGAGTTCGTGATAGGAGGAACGAAGTTACCCTCAGGTGAATACATAATAGACTCGATCGCTCCTGGGATCTTCTTGTTTCGCAACAAGTCTGCAAAGAACGTGGAAGAACAAGTTACTACGCTCCCGCTGGCAACACCTCCCCAAGACAGTCCCGCAAAGCTTATTTTCGTGCGCCGCGACGACGCTTATTTCCTTTCCGAGATCTGCATTAACAATAACCGGCGAATATTGACCAATAATTATGGTCTGCAAGCTGAAACGGGATCTAGAGGGAAGGAATATCGGGATGTACTGCTGAACGAGCGCTAATTTGATCGCCCTAGCGGCGTGTACTGAGGTTCTGAGAAGTGAGCGTACCTGAATACGATCTGGTTGTGATCGGCAGTGGCCCAGCGGGGCAGAAGGGCGCGATTGCGGCAGCAAAGGCACGCAAGCGCGTCGCTGTGATCGACCGGAACGTCATGATCGGCGGTGTGAGCGTTCATACCGGTACGATCCCCAGCAAGACGGTACGTGAGGCCATCTTTCAGCTTACCGGCTTTGCCGTAAACGCTCTGTACGGCAATGGATCTCGAGGTCGTGCCGGCATTTCTGTTCAAGATATCTCCTCCCGTGTGAACGCCATTGTCGCGCGCGAGACTGAGGTAATTCGAGCGCAGCTAAAACGCAACGGGATTGCCATCCATCAAGGCATTGCGAATTTTCTAAGCCCCCATGCAATAGAAGTTCAAGGCGATGGTGAAGGAATTAGAGTCGAAGCGTCGAAGATCTTGATTGCTTGCGGCACGCGACCCGCTCATAGCCCCGACATTCCGTTTGACAACCATCGCATTGTGGATACAGATCACCTCGCCGACTTGGGTCGTCTGCCGAAAGAAATCATGGTCGTAGGCGCCGGTGTGGTGGGTCTGGAGTACGCCTCATTTATGGCGGCTTTGGGTTCTGAGGTTACGTTGATCGACCAGCGGCCGGTCATTCTGGAGTTCGTAGATCGGGAAATTGTCGAAGCGCTGTCGTACCACTTGCGCCAGCTAGGTATCACTTTTCGGTTGGGAGAAAAGGTGACGCTCGTCGGGATCCACCCAGTGCACGACCGTATTTTTGCAGAACTGGAGAGCGGCAAGAAGGTGCAAGCTGACGCTCTCATCTATGCCGTCGGCCGGCAAGCCAATGGCGATCAGCTTCATCTGGAGGCTGCTGGGTTAGCGGCTGATTCGCGTGGCAGGTTGAGAGTGAATCAGTTCTTTCAAACCGAAGTTCCACACATCTATGCCGCTGGTGACGTCATCGGCTTTCCTGCACTCGCGAGCACCTCTATGGAACAAGGCCGGCTGGCGGCGAGCCATATGTTCGGGATTCCCTTCGAGCATCTGCCCGAACTGTTTCCCTACGGCATCTACACAATTCCGGAAATCTCGATGGTTGGCCAGACCGAGGAAACATTGACGTCGAACCGAGTTCCGTATGAGGTTGGAATCGCGAAGTACTCCGAACTTGCTAAGAGCATGATGCTTGGCGACGAAGCCGGCATGCTCAAACTGCTCTTTGATCCACAGACACGCAAGCTTCTTGGCGTGCATGCGCTAGGGCAGCGTGCAACTGAAATTATTCATATAGGTCAGGCTGTGCTCTTCTATGGAGGGTCAGTGGAATACTTCCGAGACATGGTCTTTAACTATCCGACGCTCGCCGAAGCCTACAAAGTAGCTGCCCTGGACGGACTGAATAAGCTATAGCGTCGGACCTAAAATCTGTTTTTCGGCCTTGGGTCTCGAGACTGACTCCGACAGTATCGACACCGCAGCCTCTTGGGCGTACCACCAATCTTGAATTTCACTGACTTGTGTGGCCGCAAGTTTGGCATGCCGATTGCTTTTTCATCATCGAAGCTCGGGTCGTCATAGGGACGCATGGGCATGAAAAGACCGAAAGAAAGCCGGGACCAGTGATGCTTCGTATCGAATTCCATAACGTTATGAACGCAGTGACCATACAAATCGAAGATCAGTTCGTCGGAAGCTTCGCGGACGATGTAAGAACGTTAATTGCCCGTTGCAAGACTCCGTCGAGGCTGGTTGTGAATGTGTCGGAGGTGACCTTCGTCGATGCGATCGGCGAAGAAGCTCTGTCGTGGTTAGGACGAATCGGGGCGGAGTTTGTTGCTGAGGGCGCTTACGCTCTCCAACTTTGCGAACGCCTGCATCTGCCGCTGGCGCCAGAAATGCGCCAACCTTCCCCCAAACTGATGCAAGGGCGTCTGTAAGTCCTCCCCGGACAAACGCCCGGGCGAGCAATAGCCCGGGCGTTTCTCACTCTGGAACACTGGGTGCCACCTTCTCGTTCAAACAGCTTGGCGTGAACCCCAAACAGTTCTCCTGAGTTCTTGGATCTCACAATCCGCGAAGGTAAAGCAAGACATAAACAGCGCAGACTATAGAGACGGCCGCCAATAGGGCGATGATTGCAGCGAAGTCACTCGCTCTGCGGTCTAATTCCGGATCGAGATAGCGAATAACAGACCAGAGTTCTTGGTCCGGAATCATCTCGTCATTATCTGCTCTCTTCTGCTGGCTGGGTTCCAACACGTCAAATCTCCGCCATCAAAGATCTGCGATGCTTCTAAACCCCTTCAACTAGCAAACGCAATGCCGAAACAACTGATTGCACTTCCTTAGAGCAGTTTCATGATCTATTGGGCTTTAGAGTTTGTGGGGAACTCAATTTTGTTGGGCGCCTGGAATGGCGAACAACCCCGAAGGGGTGACGTACTATGGCCCAGCGCTTCAGCGCTGGGTATCACAGGAAACGATTCGTGAGTCCCGTTAGGGACGACGCTTTCCAGAGCTGGCGAAGCCGCCGAATCTGTCGAGGCTTATCTCGACAGTTTCGACAGTCGCCGCGCGGCAACACAATTTCGTTTTTTCCATTTTTCCTTGTATTTCAACCCTTTCCAAAATCTGATTTTCCTCTGCGCTTTGGCACGCGCCTTGCTCCTCTACTCTTTGACGGGCAGCCCTGCCACACCTCTACCAGGAGTACTTACTGAATGCACAAGCGTAAAGGATTTGTTTTGGCCAAAGTTCTACTATTCGTTTTTCTTGCCGTCTTCGCCTTGGCGATGATTGGATGTGGACGAACCCAGGCAGCAGCGGCGCCGCCGCCGGCTCCCGACGTGGGAGTTACCCCCGTCATCCAGCAAGACGTTCCTGTGTACAGCGAATGGGTGGCGACGTTGGATGGCTACGTGAACGCCGAGATCCGACCGCAGGTGTCGGGCTACATAATCAAGCAAGACTACAAAGAAGGTTCGCTCGTCCGCAAAGGCCAGGTACTATTCGAGATAGATCCCAGGCCCTTCAAGGCGGCCCTCGACCGCGCAAAGGGCGACCTTGCGCAGGCGCAAGCACAACTTGGCAAAAGCACTCTTGATGTGGAGCGCGATACACCGCTTGCGGAAGCCAAGGCCATCGCTAAGAGTCAATTAGATAACGAGATTCAGGCCAAGCTCGGCGCCCAGGCCACCGTCGAATCAGGCAGGGCTGCTGTGGAGCAAGCGGAACTCAACCTTGAGTGGACGAAAGTCACTTCGCTGGTGGATGGGATCGCGGGGATCGCACAAGTCCAGATGGGCAACCTTGTAAGCCCCAGCTCTGTCTTGACTTCAGTTTCACAAGTCGATCCCATCAAAGCCTATTTTCCGATTAGCGAACAGGCGTATGTCCTCGCACAAAAAGAGAGCAGCGCCGTTTCCACTAAGCACACCATCAGTTTTTTCGGGGACTCGCTCGACCTGATCCTGACGGACGGCAGCATCTACCCTCGAAAAGGCAAAATTCTGCTGGCCGACAGGCAGGTGGATCCAAGCACGGGCACGATTCGCATCGTTGCTGCCTTTCCCAATCCCGGCAACATTCTGCGTCCCGGCCAGTATGGACGTGTGCGTGTCGAAACCAACATGAAAAACGGCGCTCTGCTGATACCTCAGAGCGCGTTGCGCAGTCGCAGGGAAGCTATCAGGTGGTGGTTGTGGGCAGCGATCACAAAGTTAGCATGCGCGCGGTGAAGCCCGGGCAGACGGTCGGGACGATGTGGGTTATTGACGAGGGCCTCAAGCCGGGTGAGCAAGTTGTGGTCGAAGGGCTGCAAAAGGTCAAGGAGGGAACACTGGTTACTCCCAAGCCTGCCCATCTTTCAGAGGGAGGAAATTGATTATGTCGAAATTCTTCATCAACCGTCCCATCGTGGCCATGGTGATTGCCATCCTTATGGTGATTGTGGGCGCGGTCACCATTGCAAGCCTGCCCGTGGCGCAGTTTCCGAACATCGTTCCACCGGAAATTCAGTTGCAGGCCACGTATGTGGGTGCGGACGCAAAGACCCTGGAGCAAGCCGTGGCCACGCCGATCGAGCAGCAGATCAACGGCGTGGACAACATGGACTACATGTATTCCCTGAACGCGACCGCCAACTCGCAAACCACAATGGTCGTGGACTTCGACGTGAAGACGGACCCGAATACCGATCTCATCCTCGCCCAATCACGCGAGCAGTTGGCCTCCGCTCAGCTTCCGACCGAAGTTAACACCTTTGGGGTCACCATCAGAAAGTCAGTGACCGCTCCGCTCATGCTGGTCTCCTTGTCCTCGCCGCATGGCACTCACGATGCGAAATTCCTGGCCAACTATGCCTACATCAACCTCAATGATCCCATTGCACGCCTGTACGGTGTCGGCCAGACGCAGGTTTTCGGCGCAGGGAAATATGCCATGCGGCTCTGGGTAAAACCTGACCAATTGGCGAAGCTGGGCATCACCGTCACTGAGATCGTCAACGCGATCCAGGCACAGAACAAGGTGAATCCGGCTGGTCAACTGGGCGGTGAGCCAGCTCCCGCGAACCAGCAATTCACATATTCGGTGTTGGCGCAAGGGCGTCTGACGTCGCCCGAGCAATTTGAAGATGTCGTGGTCCGTGAAGCTCCGGATGGCGGAATCGTTCGCGTGAAAGATGTCGCGCGAGTCGAACTGGGCGCGGACGATTACAGCATTGTCAGTCGCTTGAATGGGCGGCCCGCCGCAATAGTCCCCGTTTACCAGTTGCCGGGTTCCAATGCGGTCCAAACCGCCGCAGGCGTCCGCAAACTGATGGCCGAGATGAAGCAGCGCTTTCCCCAAGACATGGATTACACCATATCGCTTGACCAGACGGCCGCCGTGACCGAAGGCATGAGGGAGATTATTCAAACCCTCTTGATCGCCATCGTGCTGGTGCTCCTGGTGGTCTACCTCTTCCTGCAAGACTGGCGCGCTACCCTGATCCCCATGCTTGCAGTGCCGGTGTCGCTGGTGGGCACGTTTATTCTTTTCCCGCTGTTCGGCTTCTCCATCAATACCCTTTCGATGTTTGGAATGGTGCTGGCCATCGGCCTGGTGGTAGACGATGCCATCGTCGTCGTTGAAGGCGTACAACGCCACATCGAGGAGGGGTTGGCTCCTAAGGATGCGGCTCGAGCAGCTATGGAAGAGCTTTCCGGGCCGGTCGTCGGTATCGCCTTGGTTCTCTCGGCGGTCTTCGTGCCGACAGTCTTCATCCCCGGCATCACCGGACGTCTCTACCAGCAATTTGCCTTGACCATCGCGATCTCGGTGGTCCTCTCGGCCTTTAACGCGCTCACCCTGAGCCCGGCGCTGGCTGCGCTACTGCTCCGGCCAAAGGCTGCGCTGAGCGCAGTCGAAGGGAAGAAAAGCAGCGGGCTGCTTAGAAAGTTCTTTGACTGGTTCAATCGCATTTTTGGGCGCGCCACCGAGGGTTACGTTCGCCTATCCGGCTTGATTATTCGGAAAAGCGTGGTTGCGTTAGTACTGCTTGTGGGCCTTGGAGCTGCCGGGGTTTTCTTTGGCCGCCTGTTGCCATCCGGCTTCTTGCCCGACGAAGACCAGGGCTATGTCTTCATCAACATGCAGCTTCCGAACGCGGCTTCGTTAGAAAGGACGGCAGCAGCGTCGAGACAAGTTGAGGAGATCCTCGCCAATACGCCAGGCGTCCAATACACCACGAGCGTTGTTGGCTTCAGCTTGCTCAGCTTTGTCCGGACCAGTTACAACGCCTTCTATTTCGTCACGTTGAAGCCATGGAGTGACCGCAAAACCAGTGCGGAACAGTTTCAGGAAATCAAAGCGCGATTGAACCAACAGCTCAGCAAGCTTCCGCAAGGGACCGCTTTCAGCTTCTCGCCGCCGGCCATCCCTGGAGTCGGCACCTCCGGCGGATTTCAGTTCGTGCTGGAAGACCGTGCAGGAGGTGATGTTCAGTTCCTGGCAGACAACCTGGCCAAGTTCCTGGCGGCGGCTCGCAAGCGCCCCGAAATTGGCTCGATCAGCACCACCTTTCTACCCAGCGTGCCGCAACAATTCGTGCAAGTGGATCAGGAAAAGGTGTTGAAGCAAGGTGTGGCCATCAACGATGTTTACCAGACCATTCAGGCATTCATGGGTGGGCTGTTCATCAACTACTTCAACGATTTCGGACGTACCTGGCAGGTGTACGTGGAAGCGGAAGCTCCTTACCGGTCAGATCTGGCGAACCTGGGGCAGTTCTACGTACGCAACGACAAAGGGGAAATGGTGCCGCTTACCGCGCTAACGAAGTTCGAGGCGCGTGACGGCCCCGAATTTACCATGCGCTACAACGAGTACAGATCAGCGCAGATCAACGGCAGCGCTGCGCCCGGCTACAGCTCTGACCAGGCGACGGCGGCCCTGGAAGACGTCTTCAAGCAGACCATGCCTGGCGAAATGGGCTTTGATTATATGGGCATGTCTTATCAGGAGCAGAAGGCGCGGGAAGGCATCCCGGCTTCGGTGGTCTTCGGCTTCTCGCTGTTGTTCGTGTTTCTAATCCTGGCGGCCCTCTATGAAAGCTGGTCATTACCTTTCAGCGTGTTGCTGAGCACGCCGGTTGCTGTATTCGGCGCCTTTGGGGTGTTGTGGCTGCGCCGGGTGGTGCTCGGCGCTTTCTATCCGGCTTACATGGTGCAAATCGAGAACGACGTTTACTCCCAGATTGGTTTGGTGATGCTGATCGGGCTGGCGGCCAAGAATGCAATTCTGATCGTCGAGTTTGCCAAGGAGCAGTACGAAAAGGGTAAGCCCCTGGCTGACGCTGCGTTGGAAGGCGCCAGGCTTCGGCTGCGGCCCATCCTCATGACCTCTTTTGCATTCATTCTGGGTTGCGTGCCGCTCTGGACAGCAACCGGCGCGGGCTCGGTTGCCCGTCAGATCATGGGCACGACCGTAATCGGTGGCATGTTGGCCGCTACCGCGATTGCCGTATTCATTATTCCTGCGCTATTCGTCCTGGTCGAGCGTCTGTCGATACGCTGGAGCAGGGAAGTGTCCGGCCATGCTGTTATCCCGCAGCCGCGCCCATCGGAGGGAGACTAAGATGAAAAAACTAACAGCCCTTTTGCTCGTTGTGCTCCTGGGTGCGGGCTGCACCGTGGGGCCGAACTACAAGAGACCGACAGTAAGCGTTCCTGGCGTGTATCGCGGAGTTACGCCGCAAGAGGCTGCACAGCCTGCGGCCGAATCGCTCGGAGACCAGAAATGGTGGGAGGTGTTTCAAGACAAGCAGCTCCAAGACCTGATCCACACCGCGCTCCAGCAGAACTACGATGTTCGCATTGCGGCAACGCGAATTTTGCAAGCCCAGGCCCAGTTGGGCATCACGCGCGCCGACCAGTTCCCGACGATCAATGGCGGAGCTCAGGCCGTGAATCAACGTACTCCGCGCACAAAGCAGTTTCGTCCATTCGAAACGAGCGCAACCCAGGTGGATCTCGAGCTGGCCTGGGAGCTTGATTTTTGGGGGAAGTACCGCCGCGCCACCGAAGCGGCGCGGGCAAATCTGTTGGCGACACAATGGGCGCACGAAGCGGTTATCAATACACTAGTGAGTGACGTTGCCACAGCCTACTTCCAGCTTCGCGAGCTTGACCTGGAACTCGAAATCTCCCGGCGAACTCTGGCTTCGCGACAGGATTCGCTCCGGCTCACGCAATTGTTAGCCAACGGCGGCGCTACATCCATGCTCGACGTCCGGCAGGCGGAGCAGTTGGTGTTCACCGCGGCTGAAACCATTCCCGATCTGGAGCGGCGCATCGAACAGCAGGAAAACTTCATCAGCACACTTCTGGGAAACAACCCTGGCCCCATCGCGCGCGGAGCGAACTTGACCGAGCAACCGCATGCGCCAGAAGTTCCGGCGGGGCTTCCCTCCAGCCTGCTGGAGCGGCGGCCCGATATTCGCCAGGCCGAAGCGCAGTTGATCGCAGCCAATGCTCAGATTGGGGTAGCGAAGGCGGCGTACTTTCCACAAGTCACCTTGACCGCGACCGGCGGATATCAGAGCTCAGCACTTACCAGCCTGTTCACCGGTCCGGCTGGGTTGTGGAGTTTCGGAGGATCGCTGATACAGCCCATCTTCGACGGGGGAAGAATTCGTTCCAATGTAAGGCTCAGCGAGGCGCGGCAACAGGAAACACTGTTCATTTATCAGCAGACCATCCAGCAGGCTTTTCGCGGGGTCTCCGACGCGCTAGTCGAATATCGCAAGGATCAGGAGTTCCGTGAGCAGCAGCGGCAACTGGCACTCTCGGCTGAAGATGCGGCCCGGCTTTCCGACATGCGCTATCGAGGCGGGGCCGCCAGCTACTTGGAGGTGCTGACTAACCAAACCAATTACTTTTCTGCCGAGTTGGGACTCGCTCAGGCTCAGTTGAATGAGCTCTTAGGTCTGGTCCGCATTTACAGAAACCTCGGTGGAGGCTGGCAACAGTAAGCGGTCAAATCGATTTGGACAGCAGGATTCCTGCATAAGTATTCCTGCATAAGTAATGTCCTATTGCGCCGCTTGCGGCGCGCGGTGGGAGCCCCGGCCTTCAGGCCGGGGTATGGTTCGTAAAGTTTGGGCTTTAGCCCCGGCTCTTTTTGAGTAAGACATTATTTATGCACGCGTCAATACCCCTGCAGGCCTTGCGCTTGTTCCAAACCGAATCAGCTCTTGGCTTTCAGCTCTAAGCTTTAGGCAAAAACCAATATCTTCCTCTGTTTACTTTGTGTCCTTTGTGGTTAACTTTTTTAGCCGTGGACTAAAAGCGAAATACGGCCCCAAAGTCGTCGGCGTGATATCACACCGTTAATTCTTCAGGTTTCCATGCCATCATTAATGTTTGTTGCGTTTTAAGGCATTCAAGAATGCCGGCCCCTGGCTTCTGAGGTCTTTGAAAATTTGTTTCTGAAAGATGGTACTCGCCACTAAACGCGAGGAGGCGAAATCGCGCACGAATTAAAATCAATAGGCAGAACCGCGAGCACTTAAAGTAACGACACTACTCCGCGGCTGCCGTACGCGTCTCTCATGTCATTGAATAATAATGACTTTAGCGCCGCGCGCATTGCTTCAAGCAATGGGGGGTGGAGGGGACTACTCGAAGCTATTTTCTACGCCCGCCAACGGGCGAAGCAGCGAAGCGTTGCAAACGCTAAACTCAGAGACTCGCATATGTAAGTCTCTAAGATTACTGGGTTTGGAGTAAAACTAGACCGAGACCAACAGGCATGGGATAATAACCAGCGGCCATGGCTGAAGTCGAGAAGCCACTCGGGCAATCACTCGATGATCCCCGAAGGGCGCTAGTCAACCGCGTAGCAGCAAGCGAACCGTTTGCCAAGTCTCCTCGCTTGCGAGAGCTTTTTACCTATCTCGCCGAATGCGCTCTCCGTGATCCGCACTCGCCGGTCACCGAGCAGCAGGTTGGGGTTGCAGTCTTCAACCGATCCGCCGGATACGACACCAGCTCCGATACCGTCGTGCGGGTCCAGGCATCCGAGGTGCGCAAGCGGCTCAAGTACTATTTTCTTTCGGAGGGCCTCAACGATCCGCTGCTAATGGAACTCCCTAGGGGTTCCTATCTTCCGATCTTCAGTTCGCGGGAGCCGCCGAACGAAGACGCGGTTTACTCGAATGGACACAAGCAGGCCGCGACCGCAGATACGACACCTCGGGAATCCGACCAAATTTCCGCTCGGTTGCAGCGAAGGCAGCCGGCAATGTTGTTCGTGCTGGCGGCGCTTTTGATTGTTGCCGTCGCGGTGTGCGCCTGGCTGGCTTACCAGAACAACCAACTGCGAAAGCAGTCGGCGGCAGAGGCCGCTCCTTTGCTCGGTCATTTTTGGAAGCAGTTTTTCCAAAATTCCTGGCAAACTGAGGTCGTTCCCTCCGACTTTGACCTGATTGTCATTTCGGATGTGCTGGGGCGCAATGTGCCCTTGAAAGAGTATTCCAGCGAAGATTATCCAAAAACGCTGATCGATCCTCTCATCAAGGACCCAAAGCTCAACAATTTTGTTTCAAAGGCGGTCAAAGCAGGAGCCATAACAGAACACGATGGCCCGGTTCTGAATAGTCTTTCTTTGGTGTCGGAGCGCTTTCGAATTCCATTCCAGGTAAAGTCCCCGCGACAGGCGCGCGTAGACCAGGAT
>WNFE01001385.1_pt1 | contig 17474 bp, 14 predicted proteins | sample 5400451 | NCBI WGS metagenome assembly WNFE01 (sample SAMN13153344, study PRJNA577476) | soil metagenome | isolation source: 200 cm saprolite under Douglas fir tree site 2 hole 2 | place: USA:California | collected 2015-04-18
ACCGTGTCGCTCCCCTGTGAACCAGCTCACACCGGTTGCCCAACGCGCATGCGAATCTTCGCCTACGCCGACGGTCGGCTTTTCCTCCCTTGCTCGGCCGTCGGGCGACTGGCCCCGGCCCCACCGCGCGAGCCGGGGTTTTTTTCAAAGAACGAGCCCAGCGCTCGCGGGAGCTTGCCGGCGAGGTCAGGCCAACGCCATCAGGCGCCGCAGGAATCCCCGCAGAACCGGAGCCCATTTCTCGGCATCCACGCCGCTCGCGAGATGTCCCTTGTCGCTCTCGAGCTCGAAATAGGTGGCGTCGACGCCCGCCGCTTTCAGCCGTTCCACCACACCGGGCCCGATCGCGGCCGGGAACAATCGATCCGTCGTCGACAGCACGTAGAGCACCTTGGCTTTGATCCTGGAAAGGTGCTGCTCGGCGTCGAATTGGGCCGCGACCCTGCGCAAGGTGATGAGCGAGTTGCCGTCGAATGCATCCGCCCAGCGCTCGGCAAGCATGCGGAGCGCCGATTCCCGGGCGGCGGGATCGGGATATGGCTCCATCAGCTGCTGCTCGATACCGTAGCGCTTCAGGGTGGCAACGCGAAATTCGATCATTGCCGTGCGGATGCCGCCCTTGTCGTAATAGCAGCCGCCGTTCCAATTGGGATGCTGGCCGAGCTGCGCGATGAGATCCTGGACGGCGCGTTCGCCGCCGCTCCCCTTGGGCGCGGTGACCGCCGCGACAATCCCATCCATGAAGTCGGGAAAGGTGACCGCCCATTGGAACGCCTGGTATCCGCCGAACGAGGGACCGGCGACCGCCACGAGGTGTCGGACGCCCAGATGCTCCAATAGAAGCCGCTGGGCACGCACGATATCCGCGAGCGTGATGGGCGGGAAATCCGGACCATAGGGTTCCCCGGTCGCGGGATCGAGGCTTGCCGGATTGGTCGAGCCGTACGAAGAGCCCAGCATGTTGGAGGAAACGGCGAACAGCCGATCGGTGTCGATCGCGCGCCCCGGCCCGACCAGCGCCTCCCACCAGCCCGGCTCGTGCTCGAACAATCCGCGCGGCGCCTTGCCGGCAGCATAGCGGCCGGCGGCGTGATGGCTGCTGGTAAAGCCATGGGCGAGCAGCACGGCATTGCGGCCGGTCGCATCGAGCCTGCCGTAGGTCTCGTAGGCAATCGTCGCCTCCGGGAGCACCTTGCCGCATTCGAGCGCAAAGTCGCGGATCGTAAAAATCCGGCTCTCGACGTTGTCGATCCCGCTCGCATGCGCGGCAGCCGTAGCGGGCAAGGCGGGCGAACGGGCGGTAGCGGATCGGTCGCTCATCCGGGAAGCTCCTTATCGAGTACCAAGCGGCGTTCGCCACGCGAACAGATCGACATCCACGGCGATCTCCTGGTGGGGCGCCGTGGCGCAGTACTGACGCAGCTGTTCCATACCACGCCGGAATTCTTCCTCGGAAATCGCCGCCAAGTCCGAAAATGCGCGCAGGGCGACCCTCTCGGCATAGTCGCGTGGGCTGCTGTTCTGAGGATGCCGGATGATGCCGTGGTGAATCAGCTGCAGGCCGCAGTCCGTCAAGCAGGCGATCAGATCCTGACGGGCCGGCATGATTTGCTCGTTGAGCCGTCTCGCCGAGGGAAAGAAGCGCAAGTAAAGCTCGGAATCCAGCGCTTCCCGCGTCGGCGTTCGAACACACAGATAGCCGCCGGGCCGCAGCACCCTGGCGATCTCCCGGCCGGCCTCGGGCTGGTCCGGAATGTGGTGCCACACCATCGACGCGAAGACGAGATCCGCGCAGCCATCGCGCAGCGGGATACGGCCGGCTGTCGCCTGGACATGCGCCAGCCCCTGCGTGGAGGCCGCGGCGGCGACGCTGAGCATATTTCGGCTTGGATCGATCGCCACCACCTGAGCGGAAAAGCGCTGGCGCAGAGCCGCACTGAATCTTCCCGTGCCGCATCCAAGGTCGATAACGATTTTCACTTCGGAGCGCGGGACATGGCGCTCGATCGCTTCGAGCCACATCGCCATCGCCTGCGGCGAAATGCGCCGCGCCTCGGCGTAGCGAAGATGAACATCGCCTGCATCGTAGTCGAAGCGCGTACGGAGGGTTCCGCTCATGTTGCCGGTCCCAAAACTCGGTTATCGTGTAGCATACCCGATGCCGACAAAATTGACCCTGGTCCGCAGCTAAGGCCCGGGGACCAGTGCATAGGATCCGTCGCAACCGATCATGCTCCTGGACAAGTTCATCATCGCCTGCTGGGCCATTTTCGCGGCGTATTGGGCTGCGACGGCGGCCTCGACCAAGCGTACGGCGCAACGTCAGAGTTGGGAGAGCCGCTGCTGGTATCTGCTGCTGCTCGTCGTTGCGTTCGCGCTACTCCTGGGTGCGGTTCCGCTCGATCCGCTCACGAGACGCATCGTACCGCCCAGTCCGGCCGTGGAAATCATCGCGGCCGTGCTGTGCGCCGGAGGGCTCGGCCTCGCCATCTGGGCGCGCCATGCGATCGGCTCGAACTGGAGCGGCATCGTCACGCTCAAGCGGGATCACGAGCTCGTGACACGGGGGCCGTATCGCCATGTCCGCCATCCGATCTATTCGGCAATCCTGCTGATGTTCCTCGCCACTGCGCTCGCGGCCGGCCGGCTCGGCGGCTTCGTGGGATTCGTGCTTTGCTTCGCCAGCTTCTGGATCAAGCTGCGGCAGGAAGAGGCGTTGATGATGCGGCATTTCCCCGATGAATACCCGGTGTACCGGGCCCGGGTGAAGGCGTTGGTCCCATTCGTGATCTAATGCCTCGGACGCGCACGCGCACCTCGCCGGCACACTGCCCCTCCACGGCGGAATAGCGATAGGATACGCCCTCGCCGCCCTCGGGTGCGGGACGGCCGTGATCATCACGGGGCAAGGAATATGGCGAGCAGCAACCCGGTCGAAGCCGAGAAAGACTTGCCGCTGCGGGATGATATCCGCCTGCTCGGCCGCATTCTCGGCGATACCGTGCGCGAGCAGGAGGGTGAAACGATCTTCGACATCGTGGAGCGGATTCGCCGGACCTCCATCCGCTTCCACCGCGACGAGGACGATACGGCGCGGCGCGATCTCGAGGCGATGTTGAAGGCGCTGTCGCGCGATCGCACCACCCAGATCATTCGCGCCTTCAGCTTCTTCTCGCATCTGGCCAACATCGCCGAGGATCAGCACCACATCCGCCGCACCCGGGCGCACACGCTGGCGTTATCGGCGCCGCGCGTCGGCACCATGGCACATGCACTCGAGCGCACCCGCGAAGCCGGTATCTCCAACGCCCAGCTCCGCGGCTTCTTCGCAACCGCCCTGGTCAGCCCGGTTCTCACGGCGCATCCGACGGAAGTGCGGCGGAAAAGCGCGATCGACCGCGAGATGGAGGTGGCCCAATTACTGGCGGAGCGGGATCGCGTCGAGCTTACCCCGGAGGAGAGCGCGACAACCGACGAGGCGCTGCGCCGTGCCGTGCTCACGCTGTGGCAGACCAATATTCTGCGCCGAACCAGGCTCGCCGTCCTCGATGAGGTGGCCAACGGTCTTGCCTATTACGATTACACGTTCTTGCGCGAGCTGCCCCGACTTTACGCCGGTCTGGAAGACCAGCTCCGCTCCATCGATTCGACCTGGAATGACGCCGAACTGCCACCATTCCTGCGGATCGGAAGCTGGATCGGCGGTGATCGCGACGGCAATCCGTTCGTCACCGCCGAGGTGCTGCGTCAGACCCTGCGCGTCCAGAGCCATCGCGCGCTGAGCTTCTATCTCGACGAGCTGCACCTGCTGGGCGGCGAGCTTTCGCTCGACGCCAATCTGGTGCGAACATCGGAGGAATTGCGGCAGCTGGCAGAGCGCTCACCCGACCGGTCGCCGCACCGCCAGGACGAGCCCTATCGCCGCGCGATCTCCGGCATCTATGCACGGCTCGCAGCCACGGCCTGGGCACTCGACCGATTCGAGGCCCCGCGCGGCGCCGTGGGCGAGGCGCCGGCTTATGAAGCCGTCGACGAATTGCAAGCCGACCTCGATATCCTGCATCGCTCGCTTACGGGCAATGGATCCGAGACGCTGGCGCGCGGCCGGTTGCGCGGCCTGCGGCGCGCCGTCGACGTCTTCGGTTTCCATCTCGCCGCCGTCGATCTGCGCCAAAACTCCGACGTGCACGAGCGCACTCTGGGCGAGCTGTTCGAGATGGCGCGCCCGGGTACCGGGTACGGAGCGCTGGCCGAGGACGCACGCATCGGCCTGCTGCTCGATGAGCTGAAGACGGCGCGGCCGCTCGCCAGTCCGTTTCTGTCGTATTCCGCTGAGGCGGCGTCCGAGCTGGCGATCCTGCGCGCCGCCGCAGAAGTGCAGCTGCAATACGGCAAGGAAGCGGTGCCCAACTACGTCATCTCCAAGACCGACGGCGTCTCGGATATTCTGGAAGTGGCGCTGCTGCTCAAGGAAGCCGGCTTGCTGCGGCCACGCGAAGGTGAGCTCGACGTCAACATCATTCCTTTGTTCGAGACCATTGCCGATCTGCGCAACTGCAGCCGGGTGATGGACGAGCTGCTCGGGCTGCCTGAATACCAACGCTTGCTGGAGCGCCGCGGCCGTACGCAGGAGGTGATGCTGGGCTACTCCGACAGCAACAAGGACGGCGGTTACCTCACGTCCGGGTGGGAGCTCTACCAGGCGGAGATCGCGCTGATCGAGGTGTTCCGGCGCCGTGACGTCAGACTGCGCCTGTTCCATGGCCGCGGCGGGTCGGTGGGGCGCGGCGGCGGCCCGAGCTACCAGGCGATCCTCGCTCAGCCCGGCGGCGCCGTTCAGGGATCGATCCGCATCACCGAACAGGGCGAGGTGATCGCCAGCAAGTATTCCAACCCGGAGGTGGGAAGGCGCAACCTCGAGATTCTCGCCGCCGCCACGCTGGAAGCAACGCTGGTGCAACCGGACCGGGCCGCCCCACGCGAGGAGTTCCTCGCAGCCATGGCGGAACTTTCCGCCCATGCCTATCGCGCGTATCGGAGCTTGGTGTACGAGACCGACGGCTTCGAGCGCTACTTTTGGGAAGCGACGGTCATCGGCGAGATCGCCAATCTCAACATCGGCAGCCGGCCGGCCTCGCGCACGAACTCGACGCGCATCGCGGATCTGCGGGCGATTCCCTGGGTCTTCAGCTGGGCGCAGTGTCGGCTGATGCTGCCCGCCTGGTACGGTTTCGGTTCGGCGGTCAAGGCTTGGCTCGGGGCGCACCCCGAAGACGGCATGCAGGTGCTGCGAGCGATGCACGCCGAGTGGCCGTTCTTTGAATCCCTGCTGTCGAACATGGACATGGTGTTGGCCAAGAGCGATATCGCGATCGCATCGCGCTACGCGGAGCTGGTCGAGGACGGCAGCTTGCGCGACCGGATCTTCCCGCGACTGCGCGCCGAGTGGCAGGATTCCGTCGAGGCCGTCCTCGCCATCATGGAGCAGGACATCCTGCTGGAGAAGAATCCCCTGCTCGCCCGCTCGATCCGCAACCGCTTTCCCTACCTCGATCCCCTCAACCATCTGCAGATCGAGCTGCTCAAGCGCCACCGCGCCGGCGATACCGACGAGCGCGTGGTGCAAGGCATCCACCTCACCATCAATGGTGTCGCGGCGGGCCTGCGTAACAGCGGGTAGCGCCAGCGGTGTCGAAACCGCCGGACACGGAGGGAATTATCCAATCACGCGCAAGCCCTAACAGCCATCGTCGAAAAAGGTGCGGTCGTTGCGTTCAGCGGACGTGTCCATCGGGCGCTCGAAATGGCGCTGCTGGACCCCTTCCAGGGCGAGATCGTCGCCGCCGGGATCGAGCGAACCGATGCTTACGACCTTCACGGCACCACAGTGGGATTCTGATCACCAAATGTTGCAGAGCGAGAGCGACCGCGGGCATCCGGCGGGGAATTCATGAGCTTGCGCGCCGAGCTCGTGCGCCTGGGCGCGCGCTGGTTCCTCAAGCGCCGCGACCGTCCCGGGGCGACGGTGGCCCAGAGGCGGCAGTGGCGCGCGGTCACCGAATACTTCGTCCCGAATCCACCGGCAGGCACGCAGACGACCGCGCTGAGCGCCGGCGGGGTTCCGGCCGTGCTCGTCGCCACTCGAGTGTCGCGACGCGATCGTCATATCCTCTATCTGCACGGGGGCGGATTCGTGACCGGATCGTCCTCGCTCTACCGGCATCTGACCTGGCGTCTGGCAGCGGCGGGACGCGCACGCTTGCTCTCCGTGGATTATCGGCTCGCACCCGAGCATCCGTTTCCGGCGGCGCTCGAGGACGCGGTCGCGGCCTATCGCTGGCTCTTGGCCGACGGCGCCGATTCCCGACGCATCGCCGTGATGGGAGATTCTGCCGGCGGCAACCTCGCGTTTGCGATGTTGCCCAAGGCGCGCGACGAAGGCCTGCCGCTTCCGGCGGCGGCCGTCGGGCTCTCGCCCTGGCTCGATCTCGCGCTCACCAGCCCCTCGCTCCAGCTCAATGCCGAGGCCGACCCGATGCTCAACGCCGACGAGGCGCCGAAGTTCGTCGAATATTATCTCGCCGGCGCCGATCCGCGCATGCCGTATGCGTCTCCGCTGTACGGCGATCCGGCGGGGCTGCCCCCCACGCTGCTCCAGGTGGGCAGCGATGAGATCTTACGCGACGATTCCGTGCGCATGGCGGAGAAGCTGCGAGCGGCCGGATGCCACGTCGAGCTGGAGATCTGGCCGCGCATGCCGCATGTATGGCACCTGTTCGCGCCGGTGATGCCCGAGGCGCGCCAGGCGATCGAGCGCATCGGGACGTTCTTGCACGCGAGACTGTGATGCCGATCGAGCTTCCGCCGAACCACGTCACGGAATCAGAATCGTCGTCCCGGTCGTCTTGCGGCTCTCCAGATCCTGGTGGGCTTTCGCCACGTCCTTCAGCGCGTATTTCTGGTTGATCGGGATCTTTACCGCGCCGCTGGTGACGACCGCGAACAGGTCGTTGGCGGTGGCGAGGAGATCCTCGCGCTTGGCCGTGTAGGTGACGAGGGTGGGCCGGGTGACGTAGAGCGAGCCTTTTTGCGCGAGGATGCCCAGATTGAACGCCTCGATCGGCCCCGACGCATTGCCGAAGCTCACGAACAGGCCGAGCGGCCGCAGGCAATCCAGCGAGCCCGGGAAGGTAGCCTTGCCGACCCCGTCATAGACCACCGGGCACAGTGCGCCCTTGGTGATCTCCTTGACCCGCGCGACGAAATCCTCCTCGCCGTAGAGGATCACGTGATGACAGCCGTGAGCCTTGGCGATTTCGGCTTTCTGCTTGGAGCCGACCGTGCCGATCACATTGGCGCCGAGATGGTTCGCCCATTGGCAGGCGATCAGCCCGATCCCTCCCGCCGCGGCGTGGACCAGCACGTTCTCTCCTTTCTGCACTTTGTGCGTGCGGCGAAGCAGATATTGGACCGTCATGCCCTTGAGCATCATCCCGGCCGCCTGCTCGTAGGTAATTTTGTCGGGAAGCTTTATGGCGCGGTCCGCCGGCAACAGGCGCTCGGCCGCGTAGCTTCCGATCGCCACCCATGCGACGCGGTCCCCGACCTTGAAATCCTTGACGCCGGGGCCGACCGCAGTCACCTCGCCCGCCCCTTCGTTGCCGAGGACGAAGGGCTGGGAAGGCGGCGGATAAAGCCCGCTGCGGAAATAGGTGTCGATGAAGTTGAGGCCGCAGGCATGTACCCGGACCTTGATCTGGCCCTGTCCCGGGGCGCCGACTTCGATGTCCTCGTATTTCATGACTTCGGGACCGCCGGGTTTGTAGACTCGGACTGCTGCGACCATGACTGGCTCCTATGGGAATTTGCTTATCCATGGACTGGTCGAGCCCGGTACGATGTTGCGGCGCTCGACCATTGCCGGGCCGCGATCATAGGTTTGTCCCGCCAGGACGCAAGCGATTGGGCCCGACCGAGCCATGCGCCGCGCGCGGGGTTTTGGCGCGTATCGTGCTAGCCTGCGGGCTTGTCGTCACCGGGAGGATCGTAATGGACATGGCCCAGCTTCTGCAGCGCTGCAAGGCGATCGGGACCAGCACGTGGTCGGATGCGCTCGATCAGTGCGGGATTTCCGGCGTCGTGCGCGGGCTCGTTCAGCGCAGCGGTCGCGGGCGTTTCGCCGGATTTGCCGTGACCGCGCGCGAGCGCGCCGGCGCGCTGGGCAGCTTCCCGCGCGCGGAGTTCGGGGTCGGCCAGATGATTGCGGCGATCGAGCCGGGCGACGTGCTGACGGCGGACGTGGGCGGCGCCGACATTTCCACGTTCGGCGGCCTTGCGGCGCTCGCGACCCAAAAGCGCGGCGCGGCGGCCGTCGTGATCGACGGGGGATGCCGCGACGTCGAGGAGATCCGCGCGACCGGCCTGTGGCTCGCGAGCCGCTCCGTCACCCCGACCACGGGCAAGACCCGGCTCAAGCTCGAGGCGCTGGGCGAGCCGGTGATGATCGGCGGCATCCCGGTGAAGCCGGGCGATCTCGTCGCGGGCGACGACACCGGAATCGTCGTCATTCCCAGAGGCGATCTGGCGCGCGTGCTCGAGGCGGCCGAGCGCATGTTGAAAACCGACGCCGCGGTCGAACAAGCGCTTCATGCCGGAAAATCCTTCGCGGAAGCGGCCGCCGCGGCGAATTACATCTGAGCGCGAACGGGCAAGGGCCGGAACATCCCGCCGGCGGCGGCGTTGTTTGCTCGTCATGCCGGATTGGCGTCGCGCAGTTTCACCGGAGGCTCGAATGCCCACTGCGACCGAGCCGAAGCGTTCAACCGCCGACCAGCTTCGCCACGACATCGACCGCGGCCGGACCGGAGACAAGGCGTCGTGGCCGGATCCTGCCTCGGTGCCGCTCGGCACCGACGAGGAAGCGGCGGGCACGCCGCTTGCTCCCGGCGACGTCGCCGCCGCGCGCCGGACCGAACGGCGCGGCCTGCATCAGCCGCAGCCCGACACCGGCCTGGGGCATGCATGGATTCTGGTCGGCTTCATTCTCGCGCTGTTTGCCGGCATGCTGGCGTGGTTCATCGCGACGGCATAGCCGATCTGGCGAGCGCGACCGCGTTGACGCGGCTGGAGCTTCTCATGGGCTCAGGACGCGGGCGCGACCGGACCTCGCAACAGGCCGCCTGCCAAGAAGCAGACCGCGAGCGCGACCAGGACCAGCTTGACCGGGGTCCCGGGCTCCATGTCCTTGGCGACCGTCACAACGGCAAGCACCGACCAGGCGAGGAGCAGCACGATGTTGAAGCCGCGAAACCGCGCGACGCGCAGGGGGTGCACGAACGGGAAGGGTACGAAGCTCAGGCCGCAAAGCATCACCACGAGAGCGACGTCCGGCCATGGCCCCGGCCGCAGCAGGAAGAGATAAAAGGCCACGACATTCCACAGCGCGGGAAAGCCGCGGAAATAATTGTCCGGCGTCTTCATCCGACGGTCGGCGAAATACAGCGCGCTGGTGACCAGGATCAACAACCCGGCCGGGATCGCGGCGGTATCCGGCAGCAGCCCGCCGGCGACGATCGCGTAAGCCGGCACGAACACGTAGCTGAGATAATCGACCACGAGGTCGAGCGTGTCACCCGACCAGCGCGGCAACAGCTCCCGGACCTGGAAATGGCGGGCAAGCGTGCCGTCGATTGCGTCGATGACGAGCGCCAGGCCGAGCCAGACGAACATCAGCGACCAGTTCGCCGCTATCGCCGCCAGCAGCGCCAGCAGGCACAGAGCGGCGCCGCAGGCGGTCAGCACGTGCACCGCAAACGCGCGCGCCCACGGCACGGCCCTCGCCGGCGACGCCGCGGGTTTGGCGCCGGGATCGGCCGGAGAGTGATCCGCGGTCACGTCCATGCTATCCGGGGCAGGCGGGCATGGGCCCGAACCGGAGTAGCGGGCACGGTTTTCGACCGCTTCGTCAAGTCCCGCGCAAGGCGACATGGCTGGATCACGGGATCGGCAAAATCACCCCCGGAGCGGGTCGCAGGCTTCGCGCGTCGAAATCGCGGTGATCGGCGCGGGACCTGCCGGGCTCACGACGGCAATCGCGTTGGCAGCCGCCGGACTCGAGACGGCGCTGGTGTCCAAGCGCCCTGCCCACCCGGACAACCGCACGACCGCGCTGCTCGCCGGATCGGTCCGGGCACTCGAGACGCTCGGGGTCTGGGCGTCGTGCCGACATCAGGCTGCCCCCCTCGAGGCTATCCGCATCATCGACGACACGCGGCGCCTGATACGGGCGCCGGAAGTGGTGTTCCATGCCGCGGAAATCGGGCTCGAAGCATTCGGGTACAACATCGAAAACCAGCATCTCGTCGCAGCGCTCGACAGCCGCGCGGCGAGCCTGCCGCAACTGAGGCGGATCGATCAGGCCGCGGCGGCGATCGAAGGGGAAGCGGACCGCATTCGGGTGCGCCTTGCCGACGAGAGCCGGCTCGAGGCGCGCCTCGTCATCGGGGCTGACGGGCGCCGGTCGCTGTGCCGCGAGGCTGCCGGAATCATTGCAGACGCATTCGATTATGATCAGGCCGCGCTGACCTTGAATGTGAGCCACACCAGGCCCCACGCCGGCACCTCCACCGAATTTCACACCGGGAGCGGCCCTTTCACCCTGGTGCCGCTCCCGGGCATGCGTTCGAGCCTCGTCTGCGTCGTCGACCCTCGCGAGGCGGAGAGGCTTGGCTCGCTGCCCGCGCCCGCGCTTGCACACGAGATCGAGCGGCGCGCGCACTCGATCCTCGGAAAAGTCACGTTGGAAGCCGAGCCCAGCCTGTTTCCGCTCGGGGTGGAAACTGCCCGAAAAATTTCCGCGCACCGCATCGCGCTGGTCGGCGAAGCGGCCCATGCGCTGCCGCCGATCGGCGCGCAGGGACTCAATCTGGGCCTGCGCGATGCCGCTACGATCGCCGAGCTCGCGGCGACTGCGCGACAGGGCGGCCGCGATCCCGGTTCGCCGGAAGTGCTGACGCGGTACGAGACCGCGCGCCGGGCGGACGCGACGACCCGCGCCGCTGCGGTCGATCTCCTCAACCGCAGCCTGCTCTCGGATTTCTTGCCGATCCAGGGCATCCGCGGGCTCGGGCTTTATCTCATCGACCGGGTCGGCCCGCTGCGCCGGGCGCTCATGCGCGAAGGCATCGAGCCCGCGCTTGCCGCGCCGCGCTTGATGCGAGGCGAGACGCTGTGAAAATCCCTTCCTGGGGGGGTGGGTCGGCCGCGTCAGCGGCCGGGGTGGGGCGAAGTTCGTGGACGCGCAGCATTCCCCCGCCCGGCCGTTCGCTTCGCTCGCGTCCACCCTCGCCTTCGGGGAGGGAAAAACGCCGCTCAACGGCTCATGGGCTCCGCCGATACCGGAACCCGGCCGCCGCTCTCCCACAGCGTGACCACGATCCACCCGGTCGAAGCCCCGAGGAATGCTCCGGCAATGCAATCGCTCAAGAAATGGAAGTCGGCGCCGATCAGCCCGATCACCACCATGGCGACGAACAGCGCATAAAGGATCCGGAACCGCGGATAGCAGATCCAAAGCGCGGACACGACCGCCACGACCGCGGTGGTGTGTCCGGATGGAAAAGATTCGAAGCCGGCGCCGCCGTGGAACGGATGAAAGCCGTAGGCGCCGTCGCGAATGAGGGAAGGATTGTCCCGCACCCAGGTCTCCGGCCAGGTGCGGCCGAATACCAGCTTCAACTGGTTCTTGATGGCGCTGGCCACGACGAGGCTGAGCGCGCAGAGCAGCGTGACGGCTTCGAGCCGCGTCAGCGGCTTCTCCATGAGAGCGCGCAGCCCGAGCACGAGGAACGCCAGCACCGCCAGCGGCGCGAAAAACTCGGGGATGAGCGTCAGCCGGGTGAACAGCGGCTCATTGTGAAAATGGGCGTGCGCGAAATAGGCGATCGGACGGTCGAGCCATTGGTAGGAGATCGCCACCGCCAGCGCGGTGAGCGCCAAGGCGATCGCCCATCTGGTGGGACGGTTCAGACTCATGCGTATGATCCTCCCGCTCCCACGGCGCTCCATCGGGCGTCACCGACCCAATGTTTTTCCATGGCGACGGTCATCCCCAAAACCCCAACACCCATGCTGTCTCTCTAGCCAATCCGCCGGTGCCCTCCAATAGCCGCTAGATTGACCGGAGCGGGAAAACTGGGCATCGGAGTTGGTCCGCTTGGGCGTTCGCGGCGCCTCACCCAAATCTCGGGATCAGCCATGAAGCTTCCCCGCAATTTCTACCAGCCGCTGGCGATCGGGGCGCCAAAACCCTGGCGCGAGCCTCTGCTCCGGCTCGAGCGGATGATCCATTTCGTGCCGCCGCAGGTGGAGAAGCTGCGCGCGAAAGTCCCCGAGCTCGTCGGCCAGGTCGACGTGCTGCTCGGCAATCTGGAGGACGCAATCCCGGCGGACGCCAAGGAGGCGGCCCGCCGCGGCTTCATCGCAATGGCGAAAGCGGTCGAGTTCGGCGCAACCGGTCTGTGGACGCGGATCAATGCGCTCAATTCCCCCTGGGCGCTCGACGACGTAACGGACATCGTGGCCGCGGTCGGCAACAAGCTCGACGTCATCATGCTGCCGAAAGTCGAGGGCGTCTGGGATATCCATTACCTCGACCAGCTGCTGGCGCAGCTCGAGGCGAAACACCGGGTCGAAAAGCCCATCCTGATTCACGCGATCCTGGAGACCGCCCAGGGCGTGAACAACGTCGAGGCGATCGCCACGGCCTCGCCGCGCATGCACGGCATGAGCCTCGGCCCGGCGGATCTCGCGGCATCCCGCGCGATGAAGACGACGCGGGTCGGCGGCGGCCACCCGGATTACAAGGTCCTCGCCGATGCCCCGCAGGGAGTCGGCGAGCGCAGGCATTTCCAGCAGGATCTCTGGCACTACACGCTGGCGAAGATGGTGGACGCTTGCGCGGCGGCGGGGATCAAGGCGTTCTATGGCCCGTTCGGCGATTTCTCCGACCCCGATGCCTGCGAGGCGCAATTTCGCAATGCGTTCCTGATGGGGTGCGTCGGCGCGTGGTCGCTGCATCCCTCGCAGATCGCCATCGCCAAACGCGTGTTTTCGCCGGACCCCGCCGAGGTCGCGTTCGCCAAACGCATTCTCGACGCCATGCCCGACGGCACCGGCGCGGTCATGATCGAAGGCAAGATGCAGGACGATGCGACCTGGAAACAGGCCAAGGTGGTGGTCGATCTCGCCCGGCTGGTCGCAGCCAAGGATCCCGAGCTGGCGACCCGATACGGGCTCTAGCGGGGTGGTTGCGCCTATCGCAATTTCGACGTAAATCGGCGCTCAGTTTCCCAGTTGGAACGCCGTCCGCGCCGAGATTCGCGGCGTTTGGGCGGGGCAATTGCGCGTCACCGGATGAACCAATTCCCGCCGCCCATGCTCAAGCCGCGAGCTGCCAAATTCAAGATCGGCGAGGTGGTCCGGCATCGGCTCTACCCGTTCCGCGGCGTGATCTTCGACGTCGATCCGACCTTCAACAATACCGAGGAATGGTGGCTTTCGATCCCGGCCGAGGCCCGACCCGACAAGGATCAGCCGTTCTATCATCTGTTTGCGGAAAACGCCGATACCGAGTACATCGCCTACGTGTCGGAGCAGAACCTGCTCCCCGACACTTCCGGCGCCCCCATCCGGCATCCCCAGGTCGCCGAAGTGTTCGAACGCGACGACACCGGCTCGTTCCGGCCGCGCAATTCGCAGCTGAATTGAAATGAGAATTGGTCGTCCCGGCCGAGGGCGCACAGCGCGCGAGAGCCGGGACCTATGACCACCGCTCCCGCGTTTTCGCGCGATCCGTGTTCATGGGTCCCCGCTTTCGCGGGGACGACGCGCTCAAACAAAAAGGAGGCGCGCCAGGAGCGCGCCTCCTTCTCCCCCGTGCCGCGACTCACTTGCCGGCCGGAACGGCTCCGGGCGCGGCGGCCTGCGGCTGCTGACTCTCGAGCTTCTTGCGGGCTTCCTCGGCCTTCTTCTGCAGCTCGTCCTGCAACTTCTTCTGCTGCTCTTCGAGCACCTTGGGATCGGTCGGCGGGCCGTCATAGGCTTTGGCGAAATCCGCCAGCGGCAGCGTCAGACTGATCGGCTGTCCGCCGGCATTGATCGCCTGCACGATCAAGCCCTGGCCCTTCTTCAGCTTCCCGACCATGTCGGTATCGGCGTCGTAATCCGACATGCACCCGTTCGGGAAGCAGATGACATACGGACGCGCCACCGGATTGCCCTGGTCGATGATGACGCGCGTGCCCTGCTGCAGCTGCATGCCCAAGGGCAAGGTAACGCGCAGCATCTTTTTCGGGTCGCCCTCCGGCTCGACCAGGACCGCGCCGGCGACGAACTGCCCGGTCTCGAGCCGTGCCTCCTTGATGACGAGGCAAACTTCCTTGGCGTTCGCCTGCTGCTGATCCTTGCCGCAAATCTTGGTCCAGGGCGAATAGACCAGCGGCAGCTGCTGTGCGGGGGCTGCGGCTTGCGCGGGCTGAGCCGGCGGCTGGGCCGCTGGCGCGGCCTGCGCGGGAGCGGTCTGCGCCGCGGGAGCGGGCGTTGGCGGCTTCTTGGCCTGCGGCTTGGCCGCGGGCTTCGCGGGCGCCGCCGGCGGCGGCGCGGCAGGTGCCGGCTGTTGCTGGGCACCCGCCCACATCGCGCCGCCAAGGACGAAACTTGCCGCCGCAATGGTTGTAGCCGCCCAGCGCAACGAGCGGGCCGGGCCGAACACGATCCGAAGCTCCATGGTATCGTTCCTCTCTCGCCGCTGACGCCACGTCCTGGCTGGCGCAGGCGCGTCCCCAATTCCGCGGGCTGTCTCGGCGCCAAATACGGCGAGAACGTGACGCGAGAGGCCGAATTGATCGAGTGGAAGCGCCGGGAGCGAGCCGCGGTATCGGGATCGTGCCACATCGGCCGCGCGCGCCCCGCATCAGCATCAGCGCTGATTTCCCGCAGTGCCCGCAAATTGCCTGGTGATACGCTGCGGCGGTGCAAATCGAATCAGCTCCCGTCGGCCCCGGGTCCAAACATTCTCGCCTTCCGCCAAGTCGTTTGGCGCGGTCCGCCGTGCTGGTCGCCTGGGCCGCGCTCGCAACCTGCGCGTCCCAGGGGTCGGTGCTCGGCGCCGAGCCGTCCCATGCGATCGCCATGCACGGAAGTCCGGCGCTCGCGGCCGGCTTCTCGCATTTTCGCTACGTCGATCCGGCCGCGCCGAAAGCCGGCCGCTTGGTCGCGAGCATTGTCGGCAGCTTCGACAGCCTCAATCCGTTCATCGTCAAAGGATTGCCGTTCGAGCACGTGCGCGGCTACGTCGTCGAGAGTTTGATGGCGCGCGGCTTCGACGAGCCGTTCACGCTCTACGGCCTGCTGGCGCAAACGATCGAAACCGATGCGGCGCGCAGCTACGTGACGTTTACGCTCGATCCGCGGGCAAAATTCTCCGACGGGCATCCGGTCACGGCCGAGGACGTGATCTTCTCGTGGCAGCTGCTGCGTGACAAAGGTCGTCCGAATTACCGCGCATACTATGCCAAGGTCCGCCGCGCCGAAGCCGTCGGCGAGCGCGCCGTTCGCTTCGATCTCGCCGGAGCGGACGACCGCGAGCTGCCGTTGATCCTCGGGCTGATGGCGATTCTGCCCAAGCACGCGACCGACGCCTCGACCTTCGATCAGACCTCGTTTGCGCCGCCGCTCGGCAGCGGGCCTTACCTCGTTGCGGATGTCAGAGCCGGACAGAGCCTGCTGCTCAAGCGCAATCCCGACTATTGGGGCCGCGATCTCGCAGTCAACCGGGGATACTGGAACTTCGACGAGATCCGGTTCGAGTTCTATCGCGACGGCAATGCGGAATTCGAGGCATTCAAAAAAGGGCTCGTCGATGTCCGCTCCGAAACCGATCCGGGACGCTGGAAGACCGCCTACGAGGTGCCGGCGGTACGCGACGGACGCATCCTGAAGGAGGCGTTCCCGACCGGCCTGCCCCGGCCGCTGTCCGCCTTCGTGTTCAATGCCCGACGGCCCATATTCGCGGACATCCGCGTGCGCGAGGCGATCGGCCTCTTGTTCGACGCCGAATGGGTCAACCACAATTTCTTCTTCGATCTTTTCCGCCGCACGGCGAGCTTCTTCGAAGGATCCGAGCTTTCCGCCCGCGGGCGGGCCGCAGACGCGCGCGAACGCGCGCTGCTCGCTCCCTATCCGGACGCGGCGCGGCCGGACGTGCTCGCCGGCACTTGGTCGCCGCCGGTCTCCGACGGCTCCGGACGCGACCGCAACAATCTGCGCCGCGCCCTCGCGCTGCTCGATGCTGCCGGTTACGACCTCGACGGGACCGAGTTGCGCCAGCGATCGAGCGGACATCCGCTCAGCTTCGAGATTCTGGTCACGGCGAAGGACGAGGAACGCCTGGCGCTCGCGTTCGCCCACCATCTCCTGCGCGCCGGCATCCAGGTTCGGGTGCGCATAGTCGATGCCGTCCAATACGAGCAGCGCCGGCAGACCTTCGACTTCGATATGCTACGATATTCGTGGAGCGAGTCGCTCTCGCCGGGCAACGAGCAGAGCTTCTATTGGGGATCGGCAGCCGCCGACGAGCCGGGAAGCCGCAACTACATGGGCGTGCGCAGCAAGGCGATCGACGCGATGATCGGCGCGCTGCTCACGGCGGAAAACCGCGAGGACTTCGTCGCCGCGGTGCGGGCGCTCGACCGCGTGCTGATGTCCGGCCTGTTCGTGGTGCCGCTGTTTCATCTGCCCGAGCAATGGGTCGCGCGCTGGACCCATGTCCAACGGCCGGCCACGACCTCGCTGTTCGGCTATCTCCCGGAGACCTGGTGGCATCAGCCGCCGGCACGATGAGGCATGAAGGTGAGCCCGGACGATCGCATGGACGCACGGCAGGACATCGGTCCGGGGAGCGTCGACGATCTGTTCCGCCGTGCCGCCGCGCGCACGCCGGACGCCTGGGCGCTGATCGATCCGCCGGACCGTGCGCATTTCACCGACGCGGCGCCCCGTCGGCTGACCTATGCGGGCGCCGATCGCGCCATCGAGGCCCTGGCCGGCCGATTGCTGGATCTGGGACTAGCGCCGGGCTCGATCGTCGCGCTGCAGATGCCCAACGTCGTCGAGAGCCTGATTGCACTGCTCGGTGTGCTGCGCGCCGGCATGATCGCCGCGCCCATGCCGCTGCTGTGGCGGCAGGCCGACGCGGTTAGTGCGCTCGGCCGGCTGGCGCCGCGCGCTCTCATCGTCGTCGGCCGCGTCGGCGCCGTCGATCACGGCGAGATCGTCATCCACGTTGCGGCCGAGATTTTCGCCGTTCGCTTCGTCTGCGGCTTCGGCAGCGAGCTTCCGGACGGCGTAATTGCGCTCGATGAGGTGTTCGACGCCACAACGAGAGCGCCCGCTACTTCCCGACCAAAAGCCATTCC
>WNFE01001390.1_pt1 | contig 17467 bp, 15 predicted proteins | sample 5400451 | NCBI WGS metagenome assembly WNFE01 (sample SAMN13153344, study PRJNA577476) | soil metagenome | isolation source: 200 cm saprolite under Douglas fir tree site 2 hole 2 | place: USA:California | collected 2015-04-18
CATCCACGGCGAGGTGGTCTGAGACGGATACAGAACCGGAATCGCTGAGCCCCCTTCCATTTCGGGACCAATTCGAGTAACACTGCTTGGAAACCGGAAATTGAAAGACCATCGTTTGAAGGACAGTATCAACCGACAACGGTGATATGGCATCACAACCAGACGGTCATCCTTAGGCGTGTAGTAGGCGCCCAGCCAAACGTCCCACGACAGCACCTCGACTGGCTTTTCATCGACTGTTAACACGGTTTCCTCGACACCTAGCCAGCCATCCATCACATCAACCTCGGGATGCAACTGACGTGGCAGCAGCAGGCGAAGCAAATCTCGACGGCCCGCCGTTCGAGTGCTGTTGCCATCGCGCCACGGAACCTCAGCTGAGACGGGGCCACCGCCGGGTTTACCGAATGACGGGTTGCGCACAAGGTATGGCGCCTCGTCACTATCGAATTGCAAAGCAAGGACAGTGACGCCCGTCCTAATTGAGACCACCACCGTTTGTCGCAGATTGGGCGCATCCCCGACGAACTGGGACCTGACAGCGCCCAACCAGTCAGCCAGCTCTTCGCGTCGTGCGCCAGGTACCTTTCCGGTCTTCTCGTCGACTCCAATAACCCACAACACTGGTTCGCCGCCAGAAACGTTCGCGTGTGCAGCAAGCCGCCGAGCCGCCTGAACGGGGTCTATCAGGCGGGCTTTGAGTTCAACTCGGGAATCTTCAAGAGCATGACCTGCAGATGCCCCAGCCGCGATTTCGTGCACCAAAGCAATCAACTCCTGGCGTTTCACGAGCAGCCTCGACCTTATTAGCCTCTGGAAGCCGCTGTTGGTTCGAGTCGCGCGAAGGCATCTGATATCGAGCCAAGGCGATCGTGAAGATTCAGCTCTTCAATGGCTTCGCGGTCGTGAACGAAATCCCAGATGAGATCTCGGGTCGTATGCGACAGTCCACCAGGCTTCAGCGCCTCCTGAATGGCCCCGAGCAGCATGAAATTCAAAGCGGCGGAATAGGTGGCATCCACAGGTGGCTCTGCCCGAATCAATACGGCTTGCGTTTCACGGACGAAACGTTCAATAAGTGGATGCAGGACTACCGATTTCTTGATAACGGCCATGTCAATCTACTCCTACTAGGCGATTCCACTTCAGGAGCGTAATGCTCCAATGCTCCATTGTCAAGGACTTGCAGCCACCAGATAGGCCGGTCAGCGCGCATTCGGCAGGCGCCTCAAGCGCGAGAGACACGGTTGTACTCAGCTAGTCGTTGACGAGTCCGCTGACCATTTCGTGCAAGTGCGCGATCAACACACGATCCTGTTTGGTGGAGTCGCGGTGGCGGATTGTCACTGCTTTGTCGTTGAGGGTGTCGAAGTCGACCGTGATGCAGAATGGGGTGCCGATCTCGTCCTGGCGACGGTAGCGCCGGCCGATGTGACCACCGGTCTGGTCGTACTCCACTCGGAACTGGCCCTGGAGCGATGACTGCACCTCCCGCGCGACCTTGATCAGCTCCTCCTTCTTCGACAGCGGCACCACGGCCACCTGCACCGGCGCCACGTTCGGGTGCAGGCGCAGCAGCGTTCGAGGCTCGTTGTTTACCACGTCCTCGTCGTACGCATCCAGCAGCAGCGTGATGAAGATCCTCTCCACGCTCACCGCCGGCTCGATCACCCATGGCAGGTAGCGTTCATTCGTCTCGGGGTCCAGGTAGGTCAGATCCACCTTCGAGTGCTCCTGGTGGACGCGGAGGTCGTAATCGGTTCGATCCGCGACCCCCTCGAGCTCCCCCCAACCGAACGGGAAGTCGTACTCGATGTCGGTCGTCTGCTTCGAGTAGTGCGACAGCGACTCCTTCGGGTGGTCGTAGTAGCGCAGGCGATCCTTGCTCAGCCCCAGCTCGTCCACGTACCAGCGAAGCCGCTCCTCCCGCCAGTACTTGAACCACTGGTCGTCCTCGTCCGGTTTCACGAAGTACTCCATCTCCATCAGCTCGAACTCGCGCACGCGGAAGACGAAGTTGCCCGGCGTGATCTCGTTGCGGAACGCCTTCCCCTGCTGCGCGATGCCGAACGGCACCCGCACCCGCGTCGAGTTGATGACGTTCTTGAAGTCGACGAACATGCCCTGCGCCGTTTCGGGTCTCAGATAGACCTCCGACGAGGTGTCCTCCACCGGACCCACATGGGTCTTGAACATCAGGTTGAACATGCGCGGCTCGTCCAGCGGTCCGCCGCACTCGGGGCATCTGTCGCCCGTCACGTGATCCGCCCGCCAGCGCTTCTTGCATTGGCCCAGGCACTGGCGCAAAGGGTCGACGAAGTTGGTGAGGTGGCCGGAGGCCGCCCACACCTCCGACGGCATGATCAGCGTGGATTCCAGGCCGACCACGTCGTCCCGCAGCTCCACCATGTGGCGCCACCACAGGTCCCGGATCGCCCGCTTCATCGCGACCCCATAGGGCCCGTAGTCGTAGAAGCCCGAAACCCCGCCATAGATCTCGCTCGACGGGAAGATGAAGCCGCGCCGCTTCGTGAGCGCGACCACCTTCTCCATCAATTGGTCGCGAGGGACCGTCAAGCTAGGCTGTCACTCCCCACCCGGCGCGGCCGCTGTGCGGCCCGGCCGACCTCCCCCGCGTGGCGGGGAGGTGAATTGCGAATGCATGACCATCACGCCTCGTGCAGGACGCTGAGGATGTTGCCGGCCGGGTCCTTGAACCAGGCGATGTCCGGACCTCCACCTGTCGTTGCGCCGCGAGCGATGCCTTTTGCATCCGTCAGCTTGCCGTAGTGCTCGAACTTGATGCCTTTGCCGACCAATCCATCCACCGCTTTGTCGATGTCGTCGACCGGGAAGTTGAGGATGGTGTAGGTCGCGGGCACGTGGTCGGCTTTGGAGTAAACGAAGATGGCGTTTCCTCCCGCAATCTTCAGGCGCAGGCCTTGAGTACCTAGTTCCATCTCGAGACCAAGCGTTTGACCATAAAACTCCTTGGCCGCCGCGAAGTCGTTGACTGAAAAACCGCTGAATGCCCTGGTGTCCTTGAACATCTCAAACCCCCCTCATCTGGTGTAGGAACTGTAGCGATTTCAGGCGCCGGTCCAGGTGATGCTCCAGCTGCGCCGTCAACACACCCTCGATCTCGTCGATCAGTTCACCCTCGAGCTTCAAGCGACGGTAGGTTTGAATATCGCCACTTGCCATCAGCCTGAGGACCTTGATTGCCGCGACGGGCACCAACGGCATGCCCTGAAGCGCGCAGTCGTCGCACAGGAATCCTCCCGCGGCCGCGCTGAACGCCGCCGGCTTCGCCTTGAGCGGCTTTGAGCACGAGGCGCAGTCCATCAGCTGGGGCGCATACCCGAGCAGGTCGAGCGCCGCCATCAAGAAATACGCGGACGCGCGGCGCGGATCCGTTTCGCGAGCCAGCTCGTCGAGCGCCATCACCGTGAGCTCGTAAACCCCGTCGACCGGATGCCGGTCCTCGCACACCCGCTCCGCCAGCTCGACGATCAGCGCCGCGTGCGACATGCGCTCAACATCGCCCGTGATCCTCTCGCCCGGCATCCTCTGCACCTGCGCCACCACATCCAGATCGCCTCGGCCCTTGGCCAGCAGCACGTCCACATGCCCGTAGAGCTCGAGCGACGGGCCCAGCTTGCTCTCCGGGCGCCGCACTCCCTTCGCGATCGCCCCGACCTTTCCGTGCGTGCGGGTCAGCAGAGTGAAAATGCGGTCGGCTTCCCCGTAGTCGAGCTTGCGCAGCACGACCGCCCGGTCACGATATGTGGCCAGTCGGTTCCTCCATGTCGCTCGTATCGTGCGCGTCCGCCCGCCCGTCGGCCTGGGACGGATGGGCCAGGCCGGAGGCGATGAGCGCTTCCTCAGGCCACGGCTGGTCGGACTTCAAGCGCACCGTCTCGATGCGGCGGCCCTTCACCTTCTCGACCGTCCATAGCGCCCTTCCGCCTCGAAACGAATCACCGGCGGCGGCGATCTTGCCCAGCATCGCGTGCACATATCCGCCTACCGAGTCATAGTCGCCGGACTCCTCTATCGCCAACCCGAGTCGTGAGTTGAGCTCCTCGAGCGGAAAGCCGGCGTCGACCCGCGCCTCGTGGTCGTTCAGGATCACCAGCTGATCCTCTTCCGCCGAGTCGTACTCGTCTCGGATCTCGCCGACGATCTCCTCGAGCAGGTCCTCCATGGAGACGAGCCCCGCGGTGCCGCCGTACTCGTCCACAACGATCATCATGTGGACCTTCTCGACACGCATCTCGAGCAGCAGCTCATCGACCTTCTTCTGCTCCGGCGTGAACTTGATCGGGCGAAGGATCTTGTCGATGTCGAACTTCTGAGAGCTGGTGAGCGTGTAGAAAAGGAGCAGGTCCTTGGCATGGAGCAGGCCGACGATGTGGTCGAGGTCCTCTTCGTAGACCGGCATCCTGGTGTGACGGTGCTCCTTGAAGACCTTGACGATCTCCCGAAGCGTTGCCGTCCGCTCGATCGCCACGATGTCGGTCCGCGGAATCATGATCTCGCGCACCGTCTTGTCGCCGATCTCGATGATCCCGTGGATCATCTGGTGCTCCTGCTCCTCGATCACGCCCGCCTCCTCGGAGACGTGCAGCAAGGTCAGCAGCTCCTCCTCAGTGAGGAACGGGGCACGGGCGGCGCGGCCGCCGGTGAGGGCGCGCGAGATGACCGTGACCGCCCACAGGATGGGGCCGAGGAAGCTTGCGAGCCGGTCGACCGGGCCTGCCGCGGCGAGGGCCACCCGCTCCGCGTACTGGATCGCCAGGGTCTTCGGCGTCACCTCGGCGGCGATCAGCAGGACCACCGACAGCACGAACGACACCACCAGCGCGAGCCACAGCCGCCACGCGGCGGGCACGCCCCAATGCCCGAAGAGCGAATCGGTTAGCAGCGTAGTAGAGGTCGAGGCGACGATCAGCGCCAGGGTGTTGGTGAAGAGGACGGTGGAGAGGTAGCGGTTCGGATCCGCTCGCAGCTTCTGCAGGATCGCCGCGCCCTTGCTCCCCTGCTCGGCGAGGAACCGCACGCGAAGCCGACCGACCGACGTGAGCGCTGTCTCGGTGCCGGCGGCCAGCGCGGCCGCCACGAAGCAGATCACCAAGACGATGACTTCGATCCATTCCTGAGCGTTCATGAAGGCGGGACTATCTGAAGAGCTCGCTGACGCTCCGGTTCTCGTGTACCCGGATGATCGCCTCGGCGAGCAAAGGCGCAACAGAAAGGATCGTGAGCGGCGGGCCGAGCTTCTCGGGGGCGATGGGCACCGAGTCGGTGACGATCACCTCCTCGACGTCCGCCTTCTTCAGCCGCTCGACCGCGTCCCCGGTTAACACCGGGTGGGTCGCGGCGATGAGGACCCGTCTAGCGCCCTGGTTGTGCAGCGCCTGCGCCAGCTTGGAGATGGTGCCGCCGGTGGTGATGATGTCTTCGACGACCACGCAGTCCCGGCCCTTGACGTCACCAGAGACTGCGATCACCTCTACGTCGTCATCCTCGGTGCGGCGCTTGTAGCCGAACGCGATGGGCGCGTGGAGCTGATTGGCGACCGCCTCGGCTCGGCGCCCGCCGCCTGCGTCAGGCGCGACCACTGTGAGGTGCTGCAAGTTCAGCGTGAGCAGGTGCTCGGCGATGATCCGGTGCGGCGAGAGATGATCGGTCGGGACGTCGAAGAAGCCCTCGATGGCCTCCGCGTGGAGGTCGAGCAGGAGCAGCCGGTCGGCGCCGGCGAGCGTGATGAAGTTGGCGACCAACTTGGCGGAGATGGGCTCGCGCGGCTGCGTCTTGCGCTCCTTGCGCGCGTAGCCGTAATAGGGGATGACGGCGGTTACCCTTCCGGCCGAAGCGCGGCGCAGCGCGTCGAGGATGATGAACAGCTCCATCAGGTGCTCGTTGACCGGCGGCGACGTGGGCTGGATGACGAAAACGTCGTGCCCGCGCATCGAGTCCTCGATCTTGACGTTGATCTCGCCGTCGGGGAAGCGGCGCAGGCGGGGGTCGGTGAGGGGCACGCCGAGCTTGTCGGAGATGCGCTGGGCCAGGCCGAGGTTGGCGCTGCCCGCGATCAGCTTGAGCGCGCCCCAAGGCGAGGATTCCTCTCCCGCGAACTCGACGGCGGTGGTCAATCTGCCGATCACTGTTTCTTTCGTATCACCCTAGCTGGAACTCCTACCGCTGTCGCGCCGTCAGGGACGTCCTTGGTGACGACCGAGCCGGCCCCCGTGCGCGTCCCTTTCCCAAGTTTGACGGGAGCGACGAGCATCGTGTCCACCCCGACGAACGCCCCGTCACCGATCTCAGTTCGGTTCTTGCGTGTGCCGTCGAAGTTCGCCGTGATCGTGCCGGCGCCGATGTTGGCGTCCTCGCCGAGGTCGGTATCGCCGAGATAGGAGACGTGCGGCACCCTGCTCTTCCTCCCCACCTTCGTCCTCACGAGCTCGGCGAAGCTGCCGATGTGGACGTCTTCGGCGAGCTCGGTGCCTGGCCTGATCTTCACGAACGGACCGCAGTCGGAGCGGTCGCCGATCGTCGCGTCCTCTATATGTACGTGCGGGCCGATGCGGCAGTCGGTTCCAATTTTTGTGTGGCCCTTGATGACCGAGAAGGGCTCCACCGTCGTGTCCTGGCCTATGGTCACCGTCGCGTCTATGAAGGTGGACGCCGGGTCGATGATGGTGACGCCCTCCTCCATGATTCGTTCGAGGATGCGCCGCTGCATGATCGCTGTCGCGGCCGCGAGGCGGGCGCGGTCTTTGACGCCCATCGCCTCGCTTGGATCCGCCAGCGGCACCACGTTGACCGGTTGGAGGTGGAGGAAGACGTCGGTGAGGTAGTACTCGCCCGCCTTGTTGTCGTTGGAGATCATTGCGAGCGCCCCTTTGAGCCGCCCGCCGTCGAAGCAGTAAATGCCGACGTTGAACTCGTGCACGGTTTTCTTGAGCTCCGCGCTCGCATCCTTTCGTTCGACTATCCTGTCGAACTCTCCATCCTTGCCGCGCACGATGCGCCCGTCATCGCGGCTCGCGTCTTCGACGCCGGCGAGCGTCGCAGGGCGCTTGGCCTGGCGGTGTGAGTCGACGATGCGCCGGATGGTGCCTGCCGTCAGCAGCGGCGAATCGCCGTTGACCACGAGCACGTCTCCTGTGAGGTCCTCGACCTGCTGAAGGGCGTGGGCGGTGCCGTTCGGCTCGCGCTGGTACACGACCTCCGCCCTGCCGTCGAGGTGCGCCGCGACCTCGGCGTGGTGCGGGTTGACGACCACCGTGATGGCATCCGCACCGGCCTCGCGTACCGCGTCGAGAACCCAGTCGATCATGGGGCGGCCGCAAAGCCGATGCAGGACCTTGGGAGTCCGCGACCGCATGCGGGTGCCGTGACCGGCGGCCAGGATGACGGCCGTTAGCGATGAGCTCAAATTTTCGCCCTTGCGGGCTGCCCGAAATTATACGGGCGATGATTTTCTCCACCCTGGATAGGATTCAGCTGTGGACATGACCTGATCGTGGACAAGAACCAGGGTGGGGCGGACATCCCGGCCTCGTCGAGCCGAGCCGACATCTCGCCGATGCCCGCGCCGACACCCGCACCGGCTCAACCGCAGGGCCAGTACTCGCCTGACGGCAGGTGGTGGTGGAACGGCACGGAGTGGGTCCCTGTCCAGGCCCCCGCTCCGACCGGGCCCGCCGCATGCATGGTCTGCGGCGCCACGCCGGCCATCCCCGTGACGCTCCGCAGCGTCGTCGCCATGGTCGTCGTCGGCGTCACCAGCACCTTCCGGGGCGTGTACTGCAGAGATTGCGGGCTGGCGATGTTCCGCAAGCGGATGAGCGCGACGCTGCTCACGGGCTGGTGGGGCTTCCTCCACTTCTTCGTGAACCTGGGGGTGATCGCCGGCAACCTCGGGGCCCGCGCACAGCTCATGCGACTGGCCGCGCCCATGCGCAACCCGGGGGCTCGATACCTGGACCCGGGACGGCCCGTGTTCCTGCGCGCCGGATTCATCGTCAGCGCCGCCGTCCTGCTGGTCGCCGGGAGCTTCGTCATAGTCTCGGCGACCACCCCTCCGACACCGTAACCGGAAGGCAGGGCATCTCCCCACCCGGCCGCGGGCGCGAGTCGGGTCCACCCGCCCGGCGTTAGTTGCCCGCTGCTGGGGAATACTGTGTTGCTATGAGCGAGATGCCGGCGGTGAACCTGGAGGGCATCGTGCCTTCGCACCTGCCTGTGCTGCCGCTCAAGTCCACGGTCGTCTTCCCGCGGATCTTCATCCCGCTTTCGGTCGGGCGGCGCAAGTCCTTGCAGCTTCTGGACGACCTGACCGGAGCGGAGCGCCACATCGCCGTCGCCACCCAGCTCGACGAGACGGCGGAGGAGGTCGGGTTCAAGGACCTCCACCACGTCGGCGCGATGGTGCGCGTGCAGCACATGCTCAAGCTGCCCGACGGCACCGTCCAGCTCGCGGTGCTCGGGCTGCGGCGCATCAAGCTCGTCTCGGCGCTGGCCGAGGAGCCGTATCTCAGCTGCCGCGTGGAGATGCTGCCGGAGACGCCCGATTCACTGACAGCGATCGAGCGCGAGGCTCTGCTGCGGCGCGCGACCTCGTCCTTCCAGCAGCTCGTGACGCTCTCGCCTCATCTGCCCGCAGAGCTCGCGAGCGCCGCCGGAGCGATCGACGATCCCCTGCACCTCGCCTACTACATCGCCAACCACATCCGCCTCACGACCGAGCAGCGGCAGGAGATCCTCGAGATGGACTCCGCCAAGGACAAGCTCGAGCGCCTGCTCGGCAACCTCGCCCACGAGCTGGAGGTGCTGGAGCTCGGACGCAAGATCCAGACCCAGGCCGAGGAGCAGATGGGCAAGGCCCAGCGCGAGTACTTCCTCCGCGAGCAGCTCAAGGCCATCCAGCGGGAGCTGGGCGAGCTCGACAGCGAGCATGGCGAGCTCGCGGAGCTGCGCGAGCGGATCGAAAAGGCGGGACTGCCGGCCGAGGCGCGCCGCGAAGCAGACCGCGAGCTCTCAAGGCTGGAGCGGATCCCATCGGCGTCACCGGAGTCGTCGGTGATCCGCACTTACCTCGAGCTCATCGTCTCGCTGCCGTGGAACACGTCGACGGGCGGCGAGGTCGACGTCGCCAAGGCGCGCGAGATCCTCGACGCCGACCACTACGACCTGGACAAGGTGAAGCAGCGCATCGTCGAGCACCTCGCGGTGCGGCGTTTGAAACAGGTGCGGGGGCTGACCGAGCGCGGCCGCGAGCCGATCCTGTGCTTCGTCGGACCGCCAGGAGTCGGCAAGACCTCTCTGGGCCATTCGATCGCCCGCGCCATGGGACGCAAGTTCGCGCGTGCTTCATTGGGCGGGGTCCATGACGAGGCTGAGATTCGCGGTCACCGGCGCACGTACATCGGCGCGATGCCCGGCCGCATCCTGCAGGCCATCCGGCGCGCCGAGTCGAACGACCCCGTGTTCATGCTGGACGAGGTCGACAAGATCGGCTCCGACTGGCGTGGCGATCCGTCGTCGGCCTTGCTCGAGGTGCTGGACCCGGAGCAGAACAAGGACTTTCGCGACAACTACCTCGACGTGCCGTTCGACCTGTCGAAGGTCATGTTCATCACGACCGCGAACTCCCTTGAGACCATTCCCGCCGCGCTGCGAGACCGGATGGAGGTCCTGAATCTTTCCGGCTACACGGAGGAGGAGAAGGTCCAGATCGCCGAGCGGTTCCTGGTTCCGAAGCAGCTGGCAGCTCACGGGCTGCGTGTTGGTGAGATCGGGATGGAAGAGGAGGCGGTGCGTCTGGTCATCCGCCAGTACACCCGCGAGGCGGGGGTGCGCAACCTGGAGCGCGAGATCGCGTCGTTGATGCGGCGCGCGGTGGCGGAGATGGCCGTCGGCAAGCGGTTGCGCCACACCGTGGATGCCAAGCGGGTGCGGGCCGCACTCGGCAAGCGCCGGTTCCATGACGACGTCGCCGAGCGCATCGACCGGGCGGGGGTGGCCACCGGACTCGTCTGGACGCCCACGGGGGGCGAGATCGTGTTTGTCGAAGCTGCCCTGACGCCTGGCAAGGGTGAGCTGCGCCTGACCGGACAGCTTGGTGATGTGATGAAGGAGTCGGCCTCGGCGGCCCTGTCCTATTTGAAGGACCGTGCTCTTGTTCTGGGCATCGACCCTTCCCTCTTCGAGAAGAACGACATCCACGTGCACGTGCCCGCCGGCGCGCAGCCGAAGGAGGGGCCGTCCGCGGGCGTGACCGTGTTGACGGCGATGGCGTCGATCCTGACCGGCCGGCCGGCGCGTGACGACGTGGCGATGACCGGCGAGATCACGCTGCGCGGGAAGGTGCTGCCGATCGGCGGGGTGAAGGAGAAGGTGCTGGGTGCGCACCGGGCGGGGATCCGCCGGGTGCTGCTCCCGGCGCATAACGAGGCGGACCTCGATGACATCCCGGCCGACCTGCGCAAGGAGATGCAGCTCGTGCTGGTGGACACGATCGACCAGGTGCTGCGGGAGGCGCTGACGCCTGGGCGGGATGGAGCGAAGCCTGGCGGCGCCGTGCGTATCAAGCGTTCTCCGACGCCATCCGAGCCGGTGGCGATCAAGTCGAATGGGGCGGGGGCGAGCGCGCGCGGGCGGGCGGCTCGTCGCGGGGTGAAACCTACCAAGCGACCCTAGCGAGTTAACAAGCGGGGTTCTAATTCTCGATCTGGTTGCGGATGCTGCTGGGTGCTGTGCCGCTTTCCCGTTACGAGCTTGCGCGCTACCTCCGCCGGACCATGAGCAGCGTCGAGTCGGACCTCTGGTCTGCCTTGCGTGCCAATAGGCTCGAGGGTTTCAAGTTTCGACGGAAGGCCGTGATCGGACCTCACATCGTCGATTTCGCGTGCCTGTCTTCACGCCTGGTCGTCGAGATCGGCGGCGAGATGTATGACCGGTCACCGCCCAGCGATGCAGCCCGCGCGGCCTGGCTCGAGACTTGCGGATTCCGAATCATCCGATTCACACCTGACGACATCCGCGAGCGTTTGGAGCATGTGCTGTCGACGATCCGTGGCGAGCTAGCGGCCCGCCAGACAATTAGCGTTGGGAGCGGGCCAGGATTTGCTCGTGGGCGGCGATTTCGGCAGCGTCGTCCAGCGGGGCGAGGTCCGTGATGCCACGGCGCCTGAGCGAGCTCCTGATCAGGTGGTCGGCGAGATGCGGGTTCTTGGGCAGCAGCGAGCCGTGTAGGTACGTGCCGAGGATGCCTCCCTGCAGGCATCCTTCCGTGTGGTCCTCACCGTTGTTGCCGAAGCCGATGCGCACCCGGCCGAGTGGCCTGGCTTTCGGGCCCAGATACGTGCGGCCGCTGTGGTTCTCGAATCCGACCAGCGTCGTGGGCTGCAGGTCGATCAGCGTGGTATCGACGATCACGTCGCCGATGAAGCGCCGCTTGCCGGCCTCGGTGCGGACGTCGATGAGGCCGATGCCGGGATAGCGCTCGCCATCACCGGTCTGGTAGTAGTGGCCGAGGAGCTGATAGCCGCCGCACACGGCGAGCACGCTCGCGCCCGCAGCCACCGCGCGTTCGAGCGGCGACTGCTTGGCCTCGAGGAGGTCCTGGTACACGAGCGCCTGTTCGCGATCTTGTCCGCCTCCAAAGAAGAAAACATCGACCTCATCCATGCGCTTCGTGGTCCCTCTTCCAAGCTCGATCAGCCGTGCCTCGAAATCACGCCACTCGGCGCGCTTGAGCAGTGTGAGGATGTTGCCCCGGTCTCCGTAGATGTTCATCAGGTCGGGGTACAGCCAGCCCACGGTGAACGTTTTCTTGTGCCGCGCCATGTGCGCTCTCAAGTCTCCCAGTAAGGCTTCGCCCAGCCGCGGCGCACCAACTCGGCCCGCAGGTCGAGCATGGCCGTGTACGTGCAGAGCATGTGCGCGGTCTCGCCTTGGGGTGTGGCCTCGATGAGACCGTCGATCGCCCGCGCTGGGTTGGTTTCGGGCTTCGTCGCCTCGACGCCTCCGTACTTGAGACGCACCGCGAGGTCGGGGGCCCTATTGCCGGCGGGCACTACTACCTTCGCGCGCTCGCGCAGGCGCTCGAAATCGACGTCCCAGATCCAGGAGACGTCGGTGCCATCGGCTCGGCGGTCGTTCAGCCCGATCAGGAAATAGCGACCGCCGGCGAGGTCGACGGCCGTGCGTAGCGTTTCGTTGAATCCGGCCGGGTTCTTGGAAAGGACGAGGTTGAGATGGCGTCCGTCGGCCTCGAGGCGCTCCTGCCGGCCAAAAGCGGCGCGAAAGGTGCGAAGGCGCTCCGCGATGAAACCCGGGTCGAGTCCGAGCGCACATCCGGCCGCAAACGCCGCGAGCGCGTTGTAGCCGTTGTACAGGCCACCGAGCGGCAGTTCGATGCGGACGCCGCTCAGTCCCATGGCCAGGCTGTCGAAGCCATTCAGCTCGATGTGGGTCGCGGCCAGCTCCGGCGCCGGCCGTGCGAAATCCCCGTTGGGACAGCGATACACGCCGTCGTGCCCCACGTACACGGCATCGAATATCAGGCTCGCTCCGCAGCGCGGGCACGTCCTCGCGTCTGCCGCGTGGGGCAGCTCGCGCATCGCGACATCCGGATCGTCGAGCCCGATCCAGAACGGCCTGCGCTTCAGGTTGAGACCGATCTCGGCGACGCGGGGATCGTCGGCGTTGAGGATGGCTCGGCTGTCCTCGGGGAGACGCGCGAGCGCCGCCTCGATCCTTTTGGCGACCGTCTCCAGCTCGCCGTAGCGGTCGAGCTGGTCGCGAAAGAGGTTGAGGACGATCGCCGCGCGTGGCTGGATCTCGTCGACCGCCCGCTCCAGGCTCGCCTCGTCGATCTCGAAGACGCCCCAATCGGCATGCAGCCGGCCGTCAGCGCCTGCCCGCTCCAGCGCCGCGGCGGTGGCGCCGAAGATCAGGTTGGCGCCCGCGCGATTCGACACCACGCTGTGGCCGGCGCCTTCGAGCAGCCAGGCGATGAGGCGCGCTGTCGTGGTCTTGCCATTGGTGCCGGTGATGACGATGGCGCCCCGCTTGAGGTCGGCCGACAGTTTGCGGAGGACCTTGGGATCGATGGCCCTTGCAACGTCGCCCGGCAGAGTCGTGCCTCCGCCCAGGCGGCTGAACCTGGAGAGCGCGCCGGTGGCCTTGCCCGCCCAGACCGCCGCGGTGCGCCGCATCAGGCCCAGGTCCCGACGCTGTGTGTGACCGTTGTCCAGCAGTCGAGCGATTCGATCGCGTTCAGGCCCTCTTCTCGGCCGGCGCAGCGCTTGAAGAAGGCCGACCCGCTGCCGGTCATCTGCCAGTCAGGACCAAGCCGCTCGGCGAAATCCCGAACACGGCTGTCCGCATGCTCGGCCGCGCGGCGCAGCTCGTTGGGCGGCTCGCCTTTCGTCTCGTCCCACGCAGCGTAAACGCGAGCTGTCGAGAGTTCGATACCGGGCCAGGCGATCGCGTACCAGGCCGGCTGGGTCGGCATTGGGGTGAGGTGCTCGCCCGTCCGCTCCGCGAGCGCGGATCCGCCGGTCAGAAAGAAGGGCACATCGGCGCCGATGGCGCGAGCGAGTTTTGCGATCTCGACCTGGCTTGCGTCGACGGCGTGGATGATCTTCAGCGCTCGCAGCGCGGTGGCCGCGTCCGAGCTGGCTCCCCCCAGGCCCGCGCCGGGAGGGATGCGTTTGTGCAGGTGGAATTCCGTGGGGAGTGCGCGACCCGTGGCCTGCTCGAGGGCCGCATGCGCCTTGAGGACGATGTTGTCGCCGCCACCGGGAACCGGCAATCCGTCGGCTTGAAATGTCGTGCGCTTCGCGGGCGCGGCCTCGAGGACGTCGTGGAGCGCGACCGCCTGCATGCGGGTGCGGATCTCGTGAAAACCGTCGTCGCGCCGCTTCAAGACTTGGAGGTCCAGGTTCAGCTTGGCGCGCGCGGGCAGCGCGACTGTCAACTGCGGCCGGGTCGAAGGTTTGCTCGGTACTTGACGGCGCGGTCCTGGTAGTGCTTCGCGGTCGTGCCCACCCAGTTCCCCGCCGATCCGTCCAGCGGCTTCCGAACCGTCGCCGGCACGCCTGCCGCCATGTGGCCGGGAGGCACCGACTTTCCCTCGCCGAGCACCGCTCCCGCAGCCAGCATCGAACCCGCGCCGAGCCGGCTGCGCTGGAGCATCGTCGCGCCCATCCCCACCACCGCGCCTTGCTCGACGACGCAGCCCTCCAGCTGCGCGGAGTGCCCGACGCTAGCGTCGCGCTCGATCAGGGTCGGGAGGTCGCGCGCGCAGTGGATGACCGCGTTGTCCTGGATGTTGGCGCCGTCGCCGACCTTGATCGCGGCCTCGTCGCCACGCAGCACGGCGCCGAACCACACGCTGGCGCCGGCGCCGACTTCGACGTCACCGATGAGGACCGCCGTCGGCGCGATGTACGCGTCGGGATGCACCTTCGGGCGCTTCCCGCTGAGCTCGAACTCCACTGGCCTCTATAATCCTAGCTTCGTGCTCTTCTCCCACCAGGAATCGACGCGTGGCTAAGCGAACCGCATCGGCCAAGAAGCAGGCCCGCGCCAGTGTGCGCCGGACGCTGCGCAACCGGGCCGTGCGCTCGGAGGTCAAGACGAAGATCGTCAAAGCCCGACGCTCGCTCACGGACGCCCCTGTGGCGGAATCGGAGCGCTATGCGATCACCCTCGACGCGGTTCGGGCGCTCGACCGCGCTGCCGCCAAAGGCGTCCTGCATGCCAACAACGCCGCGCGGCGGAAGGCTCGGCTCACCCGACAGCTGGTGAAGCTGGCCGGGGTGCCGGCCGCGGGAGCAGGGGCCGGTTCGGGCCGAGCTAAGAAGGCGGTCGCGGCGCCGGGCAAGCGCGGCGCTCCCCCTGTGGCGGCGGCCAAGACCCCCGACAAGAAAGCGGCAGCGAAGAAGGCCGGCTCGAAGTAGCCCCGCTCTAGAGGCGGGTCAGGAGCACGTCGAGCCCCAGCTCGGGGTCGATCTGTCCCGACTTCACCTCCCACTCGTAATCGCGGATGGCGCGCAGCGCCGCCTCGAGGCTTTCTGGGTTGGCATCGCGGGCTGTCTCGAATGCCTTCTGGATCACGAAAGGGTGCTCGGCCATCTGCGACTTGACATCGGATAGCGACTCGCCGCGGTCCTGTCGAGCGCGCACCGCGAGGACGAGCGCGACATGCCGCGCCATGCGATACGCAACCGACGTCGGCTGCATGCCGCCGCGCGCAAGCCCGCGGGCGATTTCCAGCGCCTGCGTTGTCGGGTGCGGAAGTAAATTGTCGGTCAGCTTGAAGATCTCGTCCTCGCGCCCGCCCGCGAGCAGCTCGGTCACGACCTCGCCTGTCAGCTTCGAGCCCGATGCCTTGTAAGCGGCCAGCTTTTTCAATTCGGAGTCGATGACGCTGAGGTCGGGCGGCGTGACGCGCACGACCTGGGCCGCGATCGCCGCGGTGAGGCCATGATCGCCCGCTCGCTTGGCGGTCCATGCATCGAGCGCCCTGCCTTTGAGCTGCAGCATCTCCTCCACCGTGCCGCCGGCGGAGGTCACGCTTTTCGCCAGCTTGTTGCCGCCGCCCAGGCGCCCCGCGACCGAGATCAGGAGCCGCGTCGTTGCCGGGACCTCGCCCAACGCGGAGGCCAGGCTCTCGGCACGGGCGGCGGGCACCATGATCACGGCCACCACTCGATAGGGGTCGAGGAACGGCGCCTGCAGCACCGAATCCTGGAGGCGCGCGGCGTTCAGGCCCTGCCCCTCGAGGCGGTCGAAGCCGAAATCGGAGACGAGCTCCGACCGCCACGCCTCGAGCGTGGTCCGGGCTTTCTCATCGACCAGGAAACGCTCCTCGCCGTGGAGCAGGAGGATGGCGGCGCGTTGCTTGGGACTCGCCATTGCCTCCGATCGTAACCCGCGACCTGGTGTCACATGGGAAGCGTGATGGTGCCCTCCTGGTCGGTGCGCAAGACGCTCGGGGGCAGGGCGCGCGCAAGGCGCCCTGATGCGAGCGAGGCGATGAGCTGTGCGCCGGAGGCGGCCCGCTCGAGATCGGGCGATGGCAGGCTGCGTCCGCCGGCGGGCAGCAGCAGGTAGGTGCAGGGCCCGGCCAGCCGTGCCGCCGCGACTGTCTGAGCGTCGACGTCGAGGTCGCTCAAATCGCAAAAGCTGCGTCCCGAAGGTGCGACCACGCGGAGCCCGAGGTAGGCGGCGCCGACCTGGTCGCCGGGCGCGCCGGGCTCTGGTGACAGGACTTCGAGCCTGAAGCCGGCCGCCTGGAGCACCTCGCCCGCGAGTGCGCGCACGACCCGGGCGCCGCGGGCGATCGCTTCGAAGGCTGCCGTCCGCCAGGCCGAGCCGGTGAGCTGTGCGTCAGGAATTACCACCGTCCCTGCCGCCCGATCCAGGCCGGCGAAGCCGCCGATGTGGCCGAGGCCGGGTGCGGTGATCGCGAGCACGTCCAACCTGGCTTGCCAGGGCGGGAGGATCTGGCCGAGCTCGTCCTTCAGCCGTGTGGGGCTGGGACCGCCGTCGATGAGGATGGCTCCCTGCGCGCTGCGGAAGAGCACCGCCTGCCCATCGCCCACTGAGAGGACGCTGGCCTGGGGTGGCGCATTCGCCCACATGCCCAGGGCGGCTCCCGCGATGAGGGCGGGAGCCAGGACCGCGGCCGCCAACGCGAGCGGACGGCGCCGCGGGCCGGCGTGGTCGCCCGCCATCAGCGCGCCAAGGCTTGCGTAGTAGGCCAGGCCGGCCCAGGTCGGGAATCGCACCACCGGGATCGCCGCCGCGGGGAGCCGGGCGAGCAGGTAGCCGACCTGTTCCAGGTAGGCGAGAAGCCCGGCCAGCGGAATCGCGGCGAGGCGCGCCACTTCTGGAAAGAGCGAAAGCGGACCGAGCGCAAGGCCGGCCGCCACGATCACGGGCAGGATGGGCAGGACGAGGGCGTTGGCGATTGGAGCCACTGGTGAGAGGACGTGGAAATCGGTTGCCATCATCGGCAGGGTGCCGACCTGCGCCGCGCACGTGACCGCGAACGGTTCTCTTAGCACGTGCGGAAGCCAGCGGAGGCGCCGCTCGATCGAGGGTGTGAGCAGGATGATCGCGGTCGTGCCCGCGAAGGAGAGCTGGAAGCCGACGTCCCATGCGAGGTCCGGGCGCCAGGCGAGCATCGCGGCAGCGGCCAGCGCGAGTGACGTCCACACGTGTGAGGGCCGGCCGAGGCTGGCGGCGATGATGGCGATCGCGCCCATCGCAGCCGCGCGAATGGCCGCCGGAGTCGCACCGCCCGCGAGCGCATAGAGGCCGATGAGGCAGACGGCAGGCCAGGCCGCGTACCCCCGGAGGATCGGACGGAGCGCCCCCTGCACGATGCGGGCGAAGACCGCGACCTTGAGCCCGCTGAGGACCAGCAGGTGGATGA
>WNFE01001635.1_pt1 | contig 17465 bp, 14 predicted proteins | sample 5400451 | NCBI WGS metagenome assembly WNFE01 (sample SAMN13153344, study PRJNA577476) | soil metagenome | isolation source: 200 cm saprolite under Douglas fir tree site 2 hole 2 | place: USA:California | collected 2015-04-18
GAGACCTCGTTATGAGCGCCACTGCCGCACGCCCCATCGCCATCTACTACGAGCATCCTGACTGGTTCCGGCCGCTGTTCCAGGAACTCGACCGCCGCGCCGTGCCCTACGTGCGCCTCGACGCCACGAGCCACCGGTTCGATGCGAGCGACGGTCGGCCCTCCTACTCGCTCGTCTTCAACCGCATGAGCCCGTCCGCGTACCTACGCGGGGCGGGGAACGCGATCTTCTACACGCTGCACTACCTGGCGCACCTGAGGCGCCACGGCGTGCGTGTGATCAATGGCTACGACGCCTACGTCACCGAGACGTCCAAAGCGCTGCAGCTGTCGCTGCTCCAAGACCTCGGTCTGCCCTTCCCGCCGGCGCGAGTCATCAACCATCCGGCGCAAGCTCCCGATGCGGCGCGGGGCCTGCGCTTTCCGGTAGTGCTCAAGCCCAACATCGGCGGCTCGGGGGCGGGGGTACGGCGTTTCGATGCGCCCGAGCAACTGGCGCAGGCGGCGCGCACCAACGCACTCGAACTTGGGATCGATCACACCGCGCTCGTGCAGGAATACATCCCGGCGGCTGACCAGCGGATCGTGCGGGTGGAAGTGCTGGGCGGGCGCTTCCTGTACGGCATCCGCATCTACACGTCGGGTGAGAGCTTCAATCTCTGTCCTGCCGACGTGTGCCAGACCGTGGGCGGCGCCGAGCTAGCGCGGGCGGCGTGTCCGGTGGACGCACCCAAGAACAACCTCCGGGTCGAGGGTTACACCCCGCCGCCGGAGATCGTGGCGCAGGTGGAGCACATCATGGCGGCGGCCCATATCGACGTCGGGGGCGTCGAATACCTGGTCGACGAGCGGGATGGCCAGCGCTACTTCTACGACATCAACGCCCTCTCGAACTTTGTGGCCGACGCGCCGCGGGTGGTCGGGTTCGATCCGTTCGCGCGCCTGGTGGACTACCTCGAGCGCGAGGCGAGCTGACGATGCGCTTCGGATACTGGCTACCCGTGTTCGGCGGGTGGTTGCGCAACGTGCCGGACGAGCAGATGGAGGCGAGCTGGGCGTACGCACGCCGGCTGGCGCAGCGCAGCGAGCAGATCGGCTTCGACGTCACGCTCATCGCCGAGCTGAACCTGAACGACATCAAGGGTCCGGACGCCCCGGCGCTCGACGCCTGGACCACGACGGCCGCGCTCGCCGCCGTGACCGAGCGGCTCGAGCTCATGGTAGCGGTCCGGCCAACGTTCCACGCGCCGGCGCTGCTCGCGAAGCAAGCCGCGAGCATCGACCACATCAGCGGCGGCCGGCTGACGCTGAACGTGGTGTCCTCGTGGTGGGCGACCGAGGCGCGGCAATACGGCGTGGAGTTCGATAGTGAGCGGGATGTGGGCCGAGCCGCGCTTCAGCTTCGCGGGCCGGTACTACCATGTGGAAGACGCGATCCTCGAGCCGAAGCCGGTGGCCCGCCCCCGCCCGACGCTGTACGCGGGGGGCGAGTCCGAGGCGGCGAAGGAGCTCATCGCCGGCGCGTGTGACGCCTATCTGATGCATGGTGATCCACCCGAGCGAGTGGCGGCGAAGGTGGCGGACCTGCGGGCGCGCCGGGCACGCCACGACGGGCGGCCGCTCAAGTTTGGCGTCGCCGGCTACGTCGTGTGCGCCGCGTCGGAGCAGGCGGCGCGCCGTGAGGTCGCCCGCATCACCGACGTGCGTCAGAGCGCCGCGGGATACGCGAACTATCAAGACTGGGTCGCCAACACCCAGCTCGAGCAGCAGGTCAGTCTTGAGGACTACTCGGTCTCGAACCGTGGGCTCCGCGCCGGGCTCGTGGGCACGCCCGAGCAGATCGCCGAGCGGATCCGCGAATTCGAGCGGGTGGGCGTGGACCTGCTGCTGTTGCAGTTCAGCCCACAGTATGAGGAGATGGAGCGCTTCGCCGCGGAGGTCATCCCGCTCGTGGGCGAGGTCACGGCGGGGCTGCGAGGGCCAGTGCCGGGAGACACCTGAGCAGCACCGCGCCTCGCGCGCCCGCTCGCTTCAGACCTGGAGCAAGCGAGTTACCCTGCTTCTGAGGCCAGCCGATGTCCCGCTACCGCTTCGCACGTTCGGACGCCGCCGTACTCGCCGTCGCTGGAGCGCTCGCCCTGCTCCCCGGTGGGAGCCGCGCAACACACCGCCCGACGATCCAGCGCCCCCAGTTCCTCCTCGTCGTGCACGGTGGCGCCGGCACCATCCGCCGCACCGCGATGACCCCCGCCCAGGACTCGGCCTATCGGGCCAAGCTCACGCAAGCGATCCGCGCGGGTTACGACGTCCTGCGTGGGGGCGGCACGAGCCTCGACGCGGTGATCGCAACCATCACGGTGCTCGAGGAGTCGCCCCTTTTCAACGCGGGGAGGGGTGCCGTGTTCACGAACGCTGGTACCAACGAGCTCGATGCCGCGATCATGGATGGCGTGTCGCTGCGCGCCGGTGCGGTCGCGGGCGTGAAGCACATCAAGCACCCGATCGCCCTGGCGCGGCTCGTGATGGAGCGCTCCGCCCATGTGCTGCTCGCGGGCGAGGGTGCCGAGGCGTTCGCTAAGGAGCAGGGGATGGCACTCGTGCCCCAGTCCTATTTCTTCACGCAGCGCCGCTGGGACGAGCTCAAGCGCGCCAAGGCCGCTGCGAAGGAGCACGGCACGGTCGGCGCGGTGGCCCTGGACCAGGCGGGACGCCTCGCCGCCGGCACGTCCACGGGCGGACTCACCAACAAACGCTGGGGCCGGATTGGCGACTCGCCGATCCTCGGGGCCGGCACCTACGCGAGCGCGAGCTGCGCGGTGTCGGGCACGGGAGTGGGCGAGTACTTCATGCGCAACGTAGTGGCGTATGACATCTGCGCCCGCGTGCTCTACAAAGGAGAGACCCTCGCGGCGGCGGCGGACAGCGTCATCCTGGGTAAGCTCGTGGCGCAAGGGGGAGAGGGTGGAGTGATCGCCCTCGATCGCGACGGCCACTTCGTCATGACCTTCAACAGCGAGGGGATGTACCGCGGCCACGTCGGGCCCGACGGCGAGATCGTGGTGCGGATCTACCGCGACGAATAGCGCGGTTGACACGCTTGGCCGAGCGGAATAGTTTGCTCGCCGAACGAGAGAACCACCTCGCGACCGAGGCCAGAGTCGATGCGCCACACCTTCGTCACCGTCACGCCGATCTCCGCCGTCCGAGGAGGATCGCAGGTCGTGCGGCACAGGCTGGCTCGGTTCGAGGCGCCGACGCGAGACTAATCCACTCCACCGGTTCCCGCGTCCACCAATCGCCCCACCTGCGCCAGCTCGCAGGCGGGGCGATCGGCTTCGGAGACTCGGGGAACGCGATACCGCAGCTGGACCAGGAGACGAGGTGACAGAACCCACCACGCAGTCGACCGAGCAAGGCGGCCCAGCCCAAAGCTGGTGGGCCACGGTGCGCCAGGCGCTACGCGGGTCGCGTCACGACTACACGTCGGGCTCCCTCGGCCAGGCGATCCTGCTGCTCGCCATCCCGATGGTCATGGAAATGATCATGGAGTCCGTTTTCGCAGTGGCGGACGTGTTCTGGGTGGCGCACTTGGGCGCTGACGCCGTGGCCACCGTGGGGCTCACGGAATCGCTGCTCACGTTGATCTATACGGCGGCGATGGGGCTTTCGATCGGCGTAACGGCGATGGTGGCGCGCCGCATCGGCCAGGGGAATCCGGGCGGGGCGGCGGAGGCCGCCGTGCAGGGCATGGCACTGGGCGTGGTCGCCGCCGCGCTGATCGGCGGCGTCGGGGTATGGCTCGCCCCGCGCCTGCTCGCGACGATGGGCGCGGCACCCGCGGTCCTGGCCCTCGGCACGAGGTACGCCCGGGTCATGCTCGGCGGCTGCGCCACGATCGTGCTCCTCTTTCTCGTGAACGCGATCTTCCGGGGCGCGGGCGACGCGGCCATCGCCATGCGGGTGCTGTGGCTCGCGAACGGCATCAATATCGTGCTCGGCCCGTGCCTCATCTTCGGGGTCGGCCCGTTCCCGCGGCTTGGCGTCACCGGGGCCGCGATCGCGACCAACATCGGACGGGGGACCGGTGTCGCCTACCAGCTGTACCGGCTGTGGCGCGGCGACGCCCGGGTGGTGATCCGGCGCCCGCAGCTCACCCTCAGGCCGGCCGTAATGCGCACGCTCTTGCGTCTCTCCGGGACCGGTACGCTCCAGGTGCTGATCGGCACGGCAAGCTGGATCGGGCTGGTCCGCATCATTTCGAGCTTCGGGTCGGAGGCTGTTGCCGGCTATACGATCGCCATCCGGATCATCGTGTTCGCGCTCCTGCCGTCCTGGGGGCTCGCGAACGCCGCGGCCACGCTCGTGGGGCAGGGCTTGGGCGCCGGCAAGCCGGACCGCGCCGAGCGGGCGGTCTGGCTCGCGGGGTTCTACAACATGCTGTTCCTAGGCGCGGTGGGCGCGGTGTTCGTGCTCTGTGCCGAGCCGATCGTGCGCCTGTTCACGCATGACCCGCTCGTCGCGCCGGTCGCCGTGCTGTGCCTGCGGGTGATCAGCTACGGCTTCCTGTTCTACGCCTACGGGATGGTGATCACCCAATCGTTCAACGGGGCGGGAGACACGCTCACGCCGACGCTGATCAACTTGGTGTGCTTCTGGCTTTGGGAGCTGCCGCTCGCCTACTGGCTCGCGCGCCGCGCGGGGCTCGGCCCGCAGGGCGTGGCCCTCGCGGTCACGATCGCGTTTTCGACCGTGGCGGTCGTGAGCGGGCTGATCTTCCGGCGCGGTCGCTGGAAGCTGCGGCGCGTGTAGCGGGCCGCGGGTGGGTCAGCGCGCCGGCCCGCCCACGCACCGTCCGTCCGACTGGCGCAGCGTGGGGTAGGTGACGCCCAACTGCTCCAGGTACGTGGCGTACTTCGTCGGCTCGTAGTAAAGCTTGCGCATCGCGGGCCGGTACTTCTCCATCGTGGCGACGTTCAGCTCGAGCGCCGGTTGGTCGTCGGGCCGGATCAGCGGCGCGTAGTGGATCGTCTTCGTCTGGACGGTGCGAAAGTAGTCCCACGCCTGCTGGACGAGCTCGGGCCGGAGCAGGAAGTCGAGCAGCGTCATCGCCTGGACCTTGGCCCCCGCGCTCGCGCCCTTGTGCGCGATGGGCGTCGCCATCGTGATGCCGTTGGACCAGTTGTGCCCCGGGAGGTTGGGGATATTGGACGGGTAGAGGAGCACCACCGTCGGCACGTTCCACGAGACGTCGCCAATGTCGTCGGAGAACCCGGCGTGCCGCTGCTCTTCCGTCGGGGGTGCCGGGAGCGAAGCCAGGCTCGTGTCGAGCCCTTGCTCGGCGACGTGGAGTTCGCGCTGCACCGCCTTGGCCAGCGTCTGATCGGCCGCGCTCCACGGCGGCAGGCCTACCTGCTTGATGTTCTCATACATCGTCTGCGCCACGACCTTGTTGAAATGCCCGGGCCAGGCCGAGCCGAGGATGCGCTCGGATGCAAGGCTGGTGCCCGTCATGAGGGCTGCACCACGGGCGATGGAGTCGGCGATCGCGAACAGCTCTGCGATGTGAGGCCCATCGAGCTCGCGCAGGTAGTACCACACGGAGGCGGTTGACGGCACGACGTTCGGCTGGTCGCCACCGTCCTTGATGACGTAATGCGAACGCTGCGCGGGTCGCAGGTGCTCGCGCCGGAAGTTCCAGCCGACGTCCATGAGCTCGACGGCATCGAGGGCACTGCGACCGCGCCACGGAGCGGCGGCGGCGTGCGCGCTCTGGCCCTTGAAGCTGTAGAGCACCGAGATGTTGCCGGTCCCGGGCGTGTCGCCCCACCCGGTCTCGAGCATCGAGGCGACGTGCGCGAACAGCACGATGTCCGTGTCCTTGAAATAGCCGGCCCGTACGAGGAAGGCCTTGCCCCCGCCCAGTTCCTCGGCGACGCCGGGCCAGATCTTGAGCGTTCCCGGAAGGTGGTCGCGCTCCATGATGCGCTTCACGGCCAGTGCCGCGACGATGTTCACCGCCGGCCCCGCGTTGTGGCCCTCGCCGTGGCCCGGCGCGCCGTCGACAAGCGGGAGATGGCAGGCGACACCCGGTACCTGCGACGCTTGGGGAATGTCGTCCAGATCGGCGCCGAGTGAGAGCACGGGCTTGCCGCTGCCCCACGTGGCGATCCACGCGGTAGGCAGGCCGGCGATCCCTTGCTCCACCGCGAAGCCGTTGTCGCGCAGCAGCTGCACGAGATAGCGCGACGTCTCGACCTCCTGATAACCGAGCTCGCCGTAGCTATAGAGCTGGTCCACGATCTGCTGGGTGAGCCGGGCGTGGGCGTCGACGTCGGCTGCCGCCTCGCGCTTGAGCGCGGCGAGCCCCGCCGGAGCGCGCGGCGCGGCCGGCTGCTGGGCGCGGGACGCCCCGGGCAGCACGACGGCGAGCGCGGCGAGGCACAGGACGACCGATCGGCGTGACGACATGGCGCACTCCGGGAGCGAGACGGATCCGGTTCCGAGGGGCGATAAACGTAGGGGGATCGGGTCCGTGTGGCTACGGTTCCAAGGGGCCCCGACCGCGTAGGGGTACCCTCGCCTGTTGACAGGTCCGCCCCCCACTCGGGCCGGAGCCGAAGCCCGCGCCTCCGCCAAATGCGCGGGGCGGCGGCTCTGCTCGCTCGGTCCAGTCGTCGAGCGCGCGGCGCTGCCGGCCGGTACCGGCCGGTACCGGCCGCCGCCCTAGTTCGTCAGCGGGTTGCGCTTGGTGGTCGTGTCGGGTCTCGCGGCCTTCTTCTTTTGCGGGCCCTTGGCCTTCTGCGAGCTCCTTGTGGCGGACTTGGGCTTGCTCGCGACCCGCTGGGTCGAGGTCGCGGCGGGGGCCTTGGGACGCCTCGGCGTCGCCTGCTTGTCACCGCCGCCACAGGCGGCAAGCGCGATCAGCCCGATGGCGGCCAGGATGGTCCTCGACATACGGCCCTCCCTATGACGGGGTTCGTCGAATATACGACAGGTGACCGCTTGCGTGGGCCGCAGGCGGAATCTCGGGGGCTAAAGAGGGATCCGCTCGAGCGGGCGAGTGAGACAGGTGGGGCCGCCGCCGCCCTTCAGACAGATCTCCTGCCCCGAGAACTCGTGCACGGTGACGCCCGCGCGTGCGAGGCGGGTCCGGGTCTCGGGGTTCCCGGCGACCATGAGCACCTCGCGTGGGGCCAGCGCGAGCACGTTGCAGCCGAGCGTGGCGAACTCGGCATCGGGCACGCTGACGAGCTCGATCCCACGGGCGAGGAGCGCCTCGCGGAACGGGACGGGGACGAGTGGCGCGTATACGAGGAAGAGATCGCGGTCGATCGGGCTTACGATCGACATGAGGTGGAACACGTCGTCCGGGCCCCGCCAGTGGGGCAGGGGCACGACGATCAGGTCGTCCACGCGTCCGCGCAGCAAGTCCCGGAGCTGGTGGATCCCGGCATCGTTGGTGCGATACCCCCGCCCCACGGCGAGCGTGCGCGGGTCGATCCAGCACACGTCCCCGCCTTCGAGACGGCCGTCCCCCTCGATGCGACCGTGGATGGGAATGCCTGCGGCGCGGTAGGCTGCCTCGTGGGCCCCGGGTTCGCTCGCGCGCTGCGGCTTCGTCATGTTGCAGAGGATCACCCCGCCGTCGCACACGATTGCCGCGTCCCGTGCATAGAGCGAGTCGAGGCCATCGGTTTCATGGGCGGGCAGGCAGAGCACCTCGACCGCCGCTGCCTCGAGCAGCGCGAGGAACCGCGCGTATTCGGCGACGGCCGCGGAGAGCGCGGGGCGCGCGACGTAGCCGAGCGCGCGCCATTGTTGCTCGAGCGCACGGTCGCTGTGAAACGCGTCGCGCACCGGTTTCACGGCGACCGCGACTAGTCTGCCCGCTTCGGACTGTCCCCCAACCGTCCGCATCGTGTGCTGGCCGCCCCGCCCAGGTCGCTGCAAGTTTAGCCGCGTTCCCGCCCCCTGTCATTTTCCGCGGAGGAGGTCGTCATGAGCGATCGGCCAATGGACCGTCGCGCGTTCCTGGAATACGCTACGGCGAGCGGTGCGCTCGCCGCCCTCGGGCCCGTGAGTCGCGTCCCGACCGCGGCACCCCGGCTGGATCGCGCGGCGGCGCCGCCCTTCGAGTTCGAGGAGGCGACTATCCCGGACCTCCAGGCGGGCATGAAGGCGGGCAAGTACGCGGCGCGCACCCTCGCGGCGGCCTATCTCGGGCGGATCGAGCAGCTCGACAAGCAGGGACCCGGTCTCCGCTCGGTGCTCGAGATCAATCCTGACGCCCTCGCCCAAGCCGCCGCGCTCGACGCCGAGCGCAAGGCCAAGGGAGCACGAGGCCCGCTGCACGGCATTCCCGTGCTCGTCAAGGACAACGTGGCGACGCGGGACCGGATGCAGAGCACGGCCGGCTCGCTCGCGCTCGTCGGGGCGACGCCGGCGCGCGATGCGTTTCTCGTCGAGCGGTTACGGGCCGCCGGTGCGGTGCTGCTCGGCAAGGCGAACCTGTCGGAGTGGGCGAACTTTCGCTCGACCCACGCGTCCAGCGGGTGGAGCGGACGCGGCGGGCAGTGCCGCAACCCCTACGCGCTCGACCGCACCCCGTCGGGATCGAGCTCGGGCTCCGCGGTCGCGGTGGCGGCGAACCTGTGCGCCGTCGCGATCGGCTCGGAGACCGACGGCTCGATCGTGTCGCCCGCGAACTGCTGCTCGATCGTCGGGATCAAGCCCACGCTCGGGCTCGTCAGCCGCGCCGGCATCATTCCCATCGCCCACAACCAGGACACCGCGGGGCCCATGGCCCGCACCGTCGCCGACGCAGCGGCGCTCTTGGGCGCGCTCGCCGGCGTGGATCCGCAGGACGACGCCACGGCGGCCAGCGCCGGCCAGGCGCGCACCGACTACACCGGCGCGCTCGACCCGAATGGCCTGAAGGGCGCGCGCCTGGGTGTGTGCCGCTCCCACTTCATGGGCTACAGCCCTGCCACCGACGCCCTCATGGAAACCGCGCTAGAAGCATTGAAACGCCTCGGAGCTATCGTCGTCGACCCGGCCGACATCACCACCGCGGGTCAGTTTGATGACTCCGAGTTCGCCGTGCTGCTCTACGAGTTCAAGGCCGACCTGAACCGCTATCTCCCTGCGTGGGCGCCCGGCTCGGGAGCGCAGACGCTCGCGGATCTCATCACGTTCAACGAGCACAACAAAGACCGGGAAATGCCCTACTTCGGCCAGGAGATCTTCGTCCAGGCCCAGGCCAAGGGACCGCTCACCGATCAGGACTACCTGCGCGCGCTCGACAAGAACCACCTGCTCGCGCGCACGCAGGGGATCGACGCCGTGATGGCCGAGCATCAGCTCGATGCGTTGATCGCGCCCACTGGCGGGCCGCCCGCCTTGATCGACCTGGTGAACGGCGATCCCGGAGGGGGCGGCAGCTTCTCGAGCCCCGCTGCGGTCGCCGGCTACCCTCACGTGACCGTGCCGATGGGGTACGTGGCCGGTCTGCCGGTGGGGCTGTCGTTCGTGGGGCGGCCCTGGAGCGAAGCAACGCTCATCAAGCTGGCGTACGCCTACGAGCGCGAGACGAAAGCGCGGCGACCGCCACGCTTCCTCGCGACGGCCGCGTTAGCGCTGGGCGCGGCCGGGCGGCCCTAGCTTGCGTGCGGCGGACCTCGGCGCGTGGGGGGCGGCCAGGCGGAGGATCTCGGGGTAGCGAAAGCAGCTCACGAGATGGTCGTTCACCATGCCGACGGCTTGCATGAACGCGTAGCAAATGGTCGGCCCGACGAATCGGAAGCTGCGCTCGACCAGGGCGCGACTCATGGCGTCCGACTCGCGCGTGCGCGCCGGGAGCGCGCGAAACGAACGTCGGCGGTTCTGCTTCGGGGCCCCGCCCACGAAGCCCCACAGAAACCGGCCAAACGCGCCTTCCCGCTCCTGGAACTCGAGAAAGGCGCGCGCGTTCGACACCGCGGCACCCACCTTCTGACGGTTGCGCACGATGCCCGGGTCCTTCAAGAGCTGGGTGATCTTTTTGCGGTCGTAACGCGCCACACGCTCCGGGTCGAACCCGTCGAATACCTCGAGAAACCGGGCCCGCTTGTTGAGGATCACCCGCCACGAGAGCCCGGCCTGGAAGCCGTCCAGGATCAGTTTTGCGAACAGGTCGCGATCCCGATAGAGCGGGACGCCCCACTCGGCGTCGTGGTAGCTCGTCATCAGGGGATCCCCCTCACCCCAGCAGCGCTTCACGGCGTGCCCACGGGCAAGAGGACAGCGAGCGGCCAAGCGAGCGAGCACCACCACACGGCAAGCAAGCGGAAGCAGCGCACCGAGACCTCGAGGTAGCGGTGTCGAATTGTGCATCGCACACGGCGCGCCGGCTAGATTGGACGGATGCGGTATCTCCAGGTCGTGGAAGACCATGGGCGCTACATGGCATCGCTCTTGGAAACGGCCGTGCCGGCGCCGCGCGCGGGCGAGGTGCTCATTCGGGTCGCGGCCTCCGGCGTCAACCGCGCCGATCTGTCCCAGATCGCCGGCCACTACCCGCCGCCACCCGGGGAATCCGACATCCTGGGCCTCGAAGTGTCCGGTACGACCGACGAGACGGGGGAGCCGGTGTGCGCGCTGCTCGGGGGCGGGGGCCACGCCGAGTACGTGGCGGCCCCCGTGGGGCAGGTGTTCCCGGCGCCTCGGGGGCCGGACCTCGTCGTCGCCGCCGGCATTCCGGAGGCGTTCGTCACGGCGTTCGTCAATCTGGTGTCGGAGGGCGGCCTCGCGCGCGGCGCCACGCTGCTCGTGCATGCGGGAGCGTCGGGTGTCGGTCTGGCGGCGATCCAGCTGGGGAAGCTCCTCGGGGCACGAGTGGCCGCCACGACGCGGACGGCCGAGAAGCGGCCGGTGCTCGAGGCGGCCGGGACGGATCTCGCGATTGATTCGGCACGCCAGGATTTCGCGGCGGAGATAGAGGCCCGCTGGGGGAAGAACGTCGTCGACCTGGTGCTCGACCCGATTGGCGCCGCGACGCTCGCCGGGGATCTGCGCGTGCTCAAGACGGGGGGGCAGATCATGCTCATCGCCACGCTGTCTGGCGCGCGCGTTGACGTCGACCTCGCGCTCGTGATGCACAAGCGGGCGCGGCTCGTGGGCTCGATGCTGCGGGCGCGGAGCCGCGAAGAGAAGGCAACGATCGTGGCACGGTTCCGCACTGAGGTCCTGCCCGGTTTTGCGGCTGGGGCGCTGCGGGTGGATGTGGACGCCGTGTTCCCGGCTGCCCGGGCGGCCGAGGCGTTCGAGCGGATGCGCGCGAACCGCAACGCCGGGAAGATCCTGATCGCGTGGCCCCGCGACTAGCACGCGGTAGCCGCGCAAGGGTGAGGGCGGGTATATCTTACGCCCCCGTGACACGGCTGCGCTGCAGACTGAGAGGCTCGAGCTCATCGCCGGCAGGGCGAACCTCGCCCACGCCGAGCTGCGCGACCATCGGCCGCATGATCGGGCACATCTTCCTTGAGATCACCGCCTCCCGTCGACGTGTCACGGTGAACAGTTCCCACATAGCCGCCCTAGGGCTTGCCGTGGCGCTCGCGTTCGGATGCCGGAGCGACAGGAAGCCGGCACCGCCGTCGCGCGTCGCAGCTCCCGATACCGCGCCACCTCGAGACACGACCAACCTCTACGCGGCCACGGGCGCGGACCAGTTGGCCCCGCAGGCTGCGGCGGCGCGCCCGCTCGTGTACGTCCCGAACTCGCACGACGGGACCGTGACGGTGATCGACCCCCGCGCGTACCGCGTCTTGCGAACGTTCGCGACGGGCGCGCTGCCGCAACACGTGGTGCCATCCTACGACCTCACGACGCTGTGGGTCGCCAACAATCGCGGCAACACGCTCACCCCGATCGATCCGGTCACCGGTCGGGAGGGGCGGAGCGTGCCTGTGACCGATCCCTACAACCTGTACTTCACCCCCGACGGGCGGTTCGCGATCGTCGTGGCCGAGCGGCTGCACCGGCTCGATTTCCGCGACCCGCACACGATGGCGCTCGTGCAATCGGTCCCCGTGCCGTGCAAGGGGGTCGACCACATGGAATTCACGGCGGACGCCCGGTTCGCCGTGGCGACGTGTGAGTTCTCGGGCCAGCTCGTGAAAGTGGACCTCGCGGCGCGTGCGGTGGTCGGCGCCCTGGCACTCGATCCGGACGGCCTGGGCAGCGCGGCCATGCCTCAGGACATCCGCTCTGCCCCGGACGGTCGCGTGTTCTACGTCGCCGATATGAGAGCGAACGGCGTATTCCTCGTGGACCCGGTGGCATTCCGACGTATCGGGTTCATTGCGACGGGGAAGGGGACCCATGGCATCTACCCGAGCCGGGACGGCCGCCTGCTCTACATCACGAATCGGGGTTGGAACACGACGGCGGGGGGGCGTCGCGGGCCGGGCACGATCACCGTGCTCGATCCACAGACGCAGCGCATCGTGGCGACATGGCCGGTGCCGGGCGGCGGCAGCCCCGACATGGGCAACGTGAGCGCCGACGGGCACGAGCTGTGGCTCTCCGGCCGCTACGACAACGAGGTGTATGTGTTCGACACCGAGACGGGGGCACTCCTGCACCGCATCAAGGTGGGACGGGAACCGCATGGCCTGTGCGTCTGGCCGGTGCCGGGTCGCTACTCGCTCGGCCACACGGGGAACATGCGGTAGGGAGTCCCCGTGCCAGGCGGGAGTAGCAGCGCCACGGGGAGCGTTTGAGTGTAGTTGAACGAAGCCATCGTCACCTTCACCACGGAGCACGCACGATGGGTAAGTGCAGCGCGTTCGCCGCCGTCCTCTCGGTCGTGGCGCTCGGCTGTCGGCACGCCGCCGAACCGACACTCGGGCAGCTCGCACCGGCCGTCTCGGCCTTCGATCGGACGAGTCTCGACACCACCTGCGCGCCGTGCCGCGACTTCTTCCAGTTCGCGAACGGCAACTGGGTCCGGCGTACCGAGATTCCGGCGGCGTTCCCCAGTTGGGGGAGCTTCAACGAGCTGACCGTGCGCAACCTGGACGTGCTGCACGGCATCCTCGACGCCGCGGTCCACGACACGACAGCGGCACCCGGGACGAACCGCCGCAAGCTCGGGGTCTTCTACGCCAGTTGCATGGATTCGGCCGGCGCCGAGGCGGCGGGGATCCGGCCGCTCCAGGCGGAGCTGGACCGCATCGCGCAGATCGGCTCGGTCCGCGACCTGGCCGCCGAGGTGGCACGCGTCCACCGCGTAGGAGGGGCGGTCCTGTTCACCTTCAGCGTGGATCAGGACCGCAAGCACTCGAGCGAAATGATCGCCCAAGCGGGACAGGGTGGGCTCGGGCTCCCCGACCGCGACTACTACACGAAGAGCGACACCGCTGCCGAGCGCCTGAAGCACGCCTATACCAGCCACGTCGCCCGGAGCGTCGAGCTCCTCGGATCCGAGCCGGCCGCGGCGCGTCAGGCCGCGGACCAGGTGATGGCCATCGAGACGGCGCTGGCCACGGCGTCGATGACGCGGGTCGAGCGGCGCGATCCCAATGCGACGTATCACAAGCTGACACTCGCGGAGCTCGAAACCTTGATGCCCGGGTTTGCCTGGGGCGACTACCTGCGCGGGATGGGTGCACCGCCGATCGCGGACCTGAATGTGCTGCAGCCCGCCTTCTTCAAGGCGGCGAATACGCTGCTCACCGCCCAACCGCTCGACGCCTGGCGCTCCTACTTGCGCTGGCATCTCATCGACCGCGCGGCGCCGTGGCTGAGCACTGCCTTCGCGAACGAGGACTTCCGGTTCCAGCAGCTTCTCACCGGCGTGAAGGAGCAGCAGCCGCGCTGGCGCCGCTGCGTGCAAGTGTCAGACCGCTTCTTGGGTGAGGCACTGGGTCAGGCGTATGTGGCGCAGACGTTCAGTCCGGAGGCGAAGCGGCGCGCGCTCGAGATGGTGCACAACCTCGAGGCGGTGATGCAGGACCGGCTCCATCGCCTCGCCTGGATGAGCGACGCGACCCGCGAGCAGGCGCTCGGGAAGCTCGCGACCTACGGCAACAAGATCGGCTACCCCGACCGGTGGCGGGATTATGGAGCGCTCAAGGTCGAACCTGGCGCCTTCATTGCGAACGTGCGGCGGGCGACGGAGTTCGACACGGACCGCCGGCTCGCGAAGATCGGCCAGCCGGTCGACCGCGGTGAGTGGGGGATGACGCCACCCACGGTCAACGCCTACTACCGCGGGGTGATGAACGAGATCGTGTTCCCGGCCGGCATCCTACAGCCGCCCTTCTTCGATCCCAAGGCGGACGACGCGATGAACTATGGAGGCATGGGAGCCGTGATCGGGCACGAGCTGACGCACGGGTTCGACGACGAGGGGCGCAAGTACGACGCCCAGGGCAACCTACGCGACTGGTGGACCAAGGAGGACGCCGACCGCTTCACGACGCAGGCGAACCTCGTGGTGGACCAGTTCTCGAGCTACGTCGCCGTGGACTCGCTGCACGTGAATGGGCGCCTCACGCTGGGGGAGAACCTCGCCGATCTGAACGGCCTGCGCATCGGATATGCCGCGTTCGAGCGTGCGCTCGCCGCCAGGCCGCGGCCACCCCTGCTCGACGGCTTCACGCCCGAGCAGCGCTTCTTCCTGGGGTGGGCGCAGATCTGGCGTGGGCGGACGCGCGACGAGTACGCCCGACTGCTCGTCGCGGTCGACCCGCACTCGCCGCCGCGGTGGCGGGTCAACGGGCCGCTCTCGAACATGACCGAGTTCGCGCGGGCATTCGGCTGCCAGGCGGGCGACGCCATGGTCCGCGCCGATTCGCTCCGCCCGCGCATCTGGTGAGCGGCCCGTGAGCCGGATCGCGGGGAAGCTCATCCTCATCACGGGGGCGAGCTCGGGGATCGGCGAGGCGTGCGCCCGCCGGTTCGCGGCCGAGGGAGCGCGCCTGGTGCTCTGGGCGCGGCGCGCGGACCGGCTGGAGCGGCTCGCCGCTGAGCTCCCGCGCCATGGTGCCGGCCCGTACCGGCTCGCAGCCGTGGACGTGCGCGACCGCGCCGCGGTGAACCGGGCCGCGGCGGCGCTCGTCGCGGCCGGTCATGTGCCCGATGTCCTCATCAATAACGCCGGCCTCGCGAGCGGGCTCACGAAGGTCCAGGAAGGTGACCCCGATGACTGGGATCGGATGATCGACACGAATGTCACGGGGCTCTTGAACGTGACCCGCGCGATCCTGCCCCACATGGTCACGCGGCGTCGCGGGCACATCGTCAACCTCGGCAGCACGGCGGGCCATATGACGTATCCCATGGGGAACGTGTACAACGCGACCAAGTTCGCCGTGCGGGCGCTCACCGAGGGAATGAACCTGGACGTCGCCGGCACGCCAATCCGGGTCTCCGCGGTCGACCCCGGGTTCGTGGAGACCGAGTTCTCGGAAGTGCGGTTCCACGGGGACAAAGAGCGCGCCAAAGCCGTGTACCAGGGCTTCACGCCGCTCAGCGCAAACGATGTGGCCGACGCCATAGCCTACATCGTGAACCTGCCGGAGCACGTGAACATCCTCGACCTCGTGATCGTCCCCACCGCCCAGCGCAACGTCTACGTGGTGGATCGAGAGCCGCGATGAGCGGGCACACGTAGTGAGTGCCCGGGCGCCTATCGGTTTGGTCGCGATGCTCGCTGCGCTCAGTGGCTAGAGCAGCGGCAGCGCGCCGCCCGTGCCCGCAGGGCGAACCTCCGCGTGCTGCATACCATCTTCAATGGAGTGCCCCTCAACGTCATGGTCGACGGCCGGGCGGTCGCGAGCACCCTCGCATTCGGCCAACTCACCCGTGGGATCGCGCTCTTGCCTGGGGGCCACACGCTCGACCCGCAGCCACCCGATACGATCCGTCACCTGTCGCTGGTGTTTACGGCGCCCGGCGGTATCACCTACGACGCCTTCGTGATCGATTCGATCGCGGGCGCCAATGCGGCGGCCGAGCTAAGGGGAGCGAAGGGGCCCGGCGCGAGCTAGGCCTGGCCTGCCAGCGTGACCGATCCTACCTCAAAGATTCCGCTTGAGTGGTTGTACGCGCGCCAACGCGAGATCGCGCGAACGCAGAACCGCTACTTGCTCCTCCTGCTCCTCGGGTCGGCGTACACGCTCGCCGCCCACCTCACGCCCGGACCGACCATCAACGTCCCATTCCTCGGGCTGGGCGTCGGGCGCGCGCTCGTGGAGACCTTCGCGGTGACGGCCCTCTCCGTCCTCCTCCTGGCGTTCTACGGCACGGGCGTCAGGTTGACGCACGCCCTGCGAGATATACACGAACGTTTGGGCGCCGAGGGGGCAAACGCGGTGGACTGCCTCGTCGACGAAACAGCGAACGTGCTGGACTACCTCGGTACCCCCGCGACTGCGCCGACGCGCGTGACGCGCTTGCAGTCCCTGCTGCTCTACCACCTCCCGCTGCTCCTGGTGCTGCTGTGGACCGGAACGCTGTGGTGGGTCCAGGTGAGCAACCGCCCGTACTTCCCGCCGTGGCTCATTGTCGCCCATGCCTTCAACGCGCTCCTCCTGCTCGGCGCGGTGACGCGAACCGTTCGGATGGTGAGGCGGAGGGTGCTGGAGATGTACGGGGATACGCCACGGTAAGCAGAAAGCCGAGTCCCGGGGCGCTGGTTTGCAGCGTCGTTCCCTAGAAGGTCCCCGGCGAACTCAACCCACGATGTGAACGCCTACTGGACCGGGCGGCCTTAGACAAAGAGATCCGGGAGGAGCTCCGCGCCGGCCACGACTTGGTACTTCGCGAAGTCGGTCACCCCCTCGCTCCGCAGAATCGCCTCGTCGATACAGAAGTTGCCGGTGAACTCGCGGCTCGGCTTCGTGAGAACGGCGTAGGCGGCGTCGGCCATGATCTCCGGCGTCCGGCTGCCCCGGATCGCCTCCTCGCCGCCGAGCAGGTTCCGGACCGCCGCGGTCGCGATGACCGTGCGCGGCCAGAGCGCGTTCACGGCGATCCCATCGGGCTTGAGTTCCTCGGCCATGCCTAGCACGCACAGGCTCATCCCGTATTTCGACATCGTGTAGGCGACATGCGGCGCGAACCAGCGCGCGTCCAGGTTGAGGGGCGGCGAGTTGTTCAGGATATGCGGATTGCTGGACTTTTTCAGGTGCGGGATGCACGCCTGCGAGCACACGAACGTCGCCCGCACATTTACCGCGAACATGAGATCATAGCGCTTCATCGGCGTGTCCAGAGTGCCGGTGACGCTGATGGCGCTCGCATTGTTGACGAGGATGTCGATGCCGCCGAACGCGGCCACGGTCTCGGCCACGGCCGTAGCGATCCGACCTTCGTCGCGGATGTCCACACCGCAGGGCAACGCCCGGCCACCGGCCTGCTCGATTTCTTTGGCGGCCGTGTAGATCGTGCCAGGCAGCTTCGGATGCGGCTCGGTCGTCT
>WNFE01001393.1_pt1 | contig 17456 bp, 16 predicted proteins | sample 5400451 | NCBI WGS metagenome assembly WNFE01 (sample SAMN13153344, study PRJNA577476) | soil metagenome | isolation source: 200 cm saprolite under Douglas fir tree site 2 hole 2 | place: USA:California | collected 2015-04-18
GACGGCTCAGCCCCTCTCCCTAATTGACCCGATTCTTCCGTACGGTTACGGGTTCGCGTTGCTGGACGACAAAGGTGTTGTTTTGTTCCATAGCGACAAGACCAAGAATCTGCATGAGAATTTTCTGCAGGAGACCGACTGGAACCAGCAACTGCAGGCGGCTATGTTCGGGCATTCAAACCAGCGCTCCCTCCTGATCACATACATGGGGAGGGATTACCAGGCGCGCGTCATGCCTATTCCCAGTGTGTCTCAAGCACAGTGGTCTCTAGTCGTTTACAGAGACCTCGCTTCCGTTCGCACGCTCAACCTGCAAGCCATAATCATGGCGGCCACTTTGCTACTGTTGATTTTTGTTCTACCTGCCGCGGCCGCTGTGATTTGGGCACTTATTCTCCGACCGCAGTCCGCGCCCGAGTGGTTATGGCCCAATCAAGCCCGCATGCTCACTTATGTCTATCAAATTGTTGTTTACGCGTTACTGATTGCCCTGTTCTTGTTCCTGGGATTCACCGGCTCGAGCGAGCAAAACCTATTTGCGTGTGTTGCCATACCATACACAGCTTTTCTGCTGACGGCTTGGTGTATTCGAGCATACGCACCAGGGAGAGAGAAAGCGCCAGCGCGGAGAATGCGGAGATCTTACTCATGGTTGACGGTGATTTCGATTGTCGGAGCCGTGGGTTTTGTGCTGATTTGGCGGACCCACCTGCCAGCATTCACGTGTCTGGTTGCCCTTGGGGTGGTCGCTATAGTGCCACTGCTTGATCCGCTGCGACGCTATCTCGTCATTACTTCGAAGCGATACTTTCATCGAAGCGCAGGGGGCGAGCAGTCCCGAGGTCCGAATCTGAACTTATCCGGCTATCGGGGCGGTTACACGTTGAGCCTCGTTATGCTCCTGCTTTTGGTGGGCATCCTAGTGCCAGCAGCGCTATTCCGCACCAGCCTAGATATAGAGCGGGGATTGGCTGTCAAACAAGCACAACTACATCTGGCATCTGCGTTGGACCGACGCCTAATCTCAACAAAGGAGCGGTGTGCCACCGATCAACTAGGTTGCTATTCCTGTAAGCAGTTTGGGATAGCATCGCCTCAGTGTGGGAAAACAAAAGGACAATCAGAGAATGAAAAAACATCGGCAGAGCAGAGATTCGAAAGACCGCCTTGGAGCCAGATCGTCGTTGACCCAATGTCTCCCGATAGCGGCAACTTGCTGGTTTCTCCCTGTTCATTGCCTCAACACGGCAGCGAACTCTATAGCCGCCGGTTCCAAGACCTGATTTACTGGTTTCACCACGACTATAACCAGATCGCCTCAGAGACGCTGGGGATGATTTCGGACCGTGTCGATATTAAATCCTGGGATTCCGAGAGCGCACAAAAGCGAGAGCCCGCCGGCAAGGTCGCGGAATGGTCTTGGAAAAATGATGGGTCGAAATTAACTCTGCGCTGGCACGGCCTTCACGTTCCCTCAAACCGCGATACCACATCGGACAACCATGATAATGACCTGGCCGCATCCTTACCACGTCAGGAAACCGCACAGAACCCACAATCCGCTTCCGCTTCGGCGAAGCAGACTGATGCTAGGCAGGAAGAGCCGGAGCCGGAGAATGATTTGTTAATTACATCTACGATCCCAAGCCCGTCTTGGAGCCATATATTTGCAGGCGTACGAATTGCTATGGCTGTGATCGTAGCAATTGGCCTCATGGCCTGGGGGCTTGTGCGAAAGATTTTCCTTTTTCATATCGACCCGCTCAAAATGACCGGGGCGATGAGGGCTAATGAAGCCATCCGTGATGGGCGCAATGTCGCCATCCTTGTGCCGCCGGTCTCGGACTGGAGCCTGGAGCCGCCGAAATGGACGATCGATCTGGCGGAGATTCCAACCGGGCCAAAATGGGCCCAAGATTTCGATTTGGATACGATACCGGTGAACACCGTAATCGAGATTTGCCACTTCGAATACAATTCGGGGGGCCCTGAACTCGATGCGCAGAAATTCATTCTCCTCGAGCGACTAGCGGCGCGGAAGAACACCCAAATAGCTGTCATTATGACAGTGACTCCTTCTTTGGAAGATTATGGCCGCATGTTCCCATTGTTCGAGGTGGTCGATCTCCGCGAAGAGCCTTTCTACTGGCTGAAGCTGTACGAGGGGCCGGCGCAAGACCTGATTTTGAAAGAGTGTAGCCCGATGCCGGCACTGTGGCCGATCGGCGCGCAACTGGCCAAAGACATCAAAACGGAAAAAAATCACTCAGAAGAAACAATTGCTTCCGAGGTCCTGGAGCGTGCTGATGGGTATTACCGCCTGGTTTGGAACGAATGCTCAAGTGACCGGAAATTTGTTCTCGCACAACTTGCCGAGGATGGACTGCTGAATCCCACCAATGAAAGAGCCATTCGTCAACTGGTACGCAGGGGGCTTATCACGACAGACCCGCAGTTCCGCCTGATGAACGAGAGCTTTCGCCGGTTTGTGCGATCCTCCACATCCGTGGGTTTGAAACAGGAGTGGTTGCGCGAATCACGTCGCAGCGGTTGGGGAAAAGTGCATGGCGCGTTCTTCACTACTATGATCCTCCTCGGCGCATTTCTGCTGACCACTCAAAACGCATTATGGCAATCGTCCGCAGCTTATGTCACGACAGCCTTGGGTGCACTCGGCACACTAATCAAGTTGTTTAATACATATCGCGGCGGCGGAACTTCCGAGAAGGCTGGGTAATACCGCAGGAATCGACGGCATGCATCATGACGAATGCCAGCAGAAACCGAAGCAGAGTATACTGAGGCACCCCAGCCGTGCGTTCCAATCGCAATAGCGGTTATGGCTTACCCCCTGCCGACACTGGTGTCCCGCTGCTCGATTGGCTTGCCAACGCTTCTACATTGTTTGTTCATTTGGAGCGCCGAATCGATCCCTTCTTTCGCTCTGTGTTCGACAAGCTCTTTCGCGAGTTTCTGACCAACGTAACTACCGCCTCATTAACATGCGACGGAAAGACGATCGCCTCAAACTAGCCGAGGAAAGGATCCAGCCGGATGAAGAGGCGCATCTTGCCTTTCGACCGTCATATGCGTCACGACCACTATTCTTGCTGGTTCCCAAAGTGCTCCCGTGCGGGCTTGGCTTTTCAGGTAAGTAGTTGATGTCAAAATGAGTTGAGAAGAAATCGTAACTTGAGTCCTACTGATCGGCCGTCAGTCGACGCGAAAGCACTTCGATGCCGATGGTCGAGGTCCTTTCTTTTGATCGGACTCGTCGGCAAACGCGTGTCATTCTTCATGTAACGATGATGTAACGATAAGCTGTTCCTACTGCTCCCACGGGTGTCTTAGAGGTATTTGCAGCACCACCTGCGCCCTCTAAGTTCTTGTAAAACCGTTAAGGGCGTGCCCTTTCACGGCGCAGACGCGGGTTCAAATCCCGCCGGGGACGCCAAATCAATAGCTTACAGGGGAAATGTCTACTCTCTGTTGAACAAGAGGATCGGAAACCGTGAGTGACCTTGACGGTTGACTGCCAGTCAGTCGAAGGCTGCGGTTTTACACTACCCCAGCAAGAATGAAGTCGCGATCCCTAGCTGCATTCGCACGAGCAACCTTGAAAGCTCTCCTTCGCCTCTTTGGTGATGATTGGAAGTAGCCCGAGAGCTGCTACCGGGTCCGCCCAGGACGCGTGTGCGAGCGCGTTCAGCAGCAAGCCCGCGAGGGCGATCCATGACAGGTAACCGCAGATTGAGCTTTGCGCCGCATCTGCTCGCAACGCTGCGCTATTCGTGGCAATCCCAAGCTGACGTTTCCGCCGGGCAAGCCAGGGCATGACTAGGGCGGCCACCAAGAGAAGTCCGATCCCCAGATAGCTGGGCTCTGGCTTTGATCTGGCAACAACCAAAACATAAAGCGATTGCACCGCAATGTACGCTCCGAGTGCGACCAAGAGCCAGCCGGTGATCCTGCCTGCTAATTTCTCCGTGACTCGGCTCGTTGAATGAAACCGCGCCAGGACAACCGCTGCCGAAAGCAGCTCGATTGCACTATCGCCCCCAAACGCTGCAAGGGCCACACTGCGCGCGCGAAGCGCTGCAACTACGGCAATTCCGACCTCGATCGTCATCCAGCCGACCGTAAGCCACTGAATGCGACGAATTGCACTAGCAGTCTCCGGATTTGGAATGGTCAGCGATTCAGTCATGATGCGTGGTGTTCCGATGGAACTTCGTTCATCATCTTTAGCATCTTCGTCCCGCCCGTTCGGAAGAACCGGATTATCAGCATGGCGGCGAGAATCAAGAAGATAATGTTGAGAATCGTCGTGTAATTCCAGTGGATTGCAGTTTCCACGATTTTGGCATGGCGCTCAGCAGGGACGAGCCCTACCGTCTTGAAAATCAATTCGATTGCGAGCGCCGCTGCCGCCATCGAGGCGTACATCGTCACGAACAGGAATAGGCTGACCTTAAGGCCATAGTATTTGCGATAGATATCCAGGATCGGCAGCACGATCAAGTCGGCGTAAATAAACGCGAGCAGACCACCGAAGCTGCTTCCCCCATTCCACAGCACGGCGGCAAGCGGCACGTTTCCGACCGAGCAGACGAACGACAGTACCGCCACAACAGGACCGGCGATAGGACCCCAGAGCATGCTCAGCGTCGCATGCGAAGTGAAGAAAAACGCTTGCCATCCCCCTTGTGGCACAAACACCGCAAGCACACCTGCGAGCAGCAGTCCGCCGGCAATGTCCTTCCAAATCGAGACCCAATCCATCACGAAATAGTGGCTGATCGCGGTGCGGCCCTTCTCAGAAAGCATGCGCCGGAACAGTGGGCCTTCGGTGACCGCCATATCCATTTCCGCATGACCTTCCATGATGCCCCGTATGCCTTTGTTCGCTTGTTCCCGTGCGTGCTGGACCATTTCCGGCTTGAGAAATATCCGAAATAGCACGGCCATGATCGCGACCATCAGCGGAGCACCCAAAAACTCCGCCACGGTGAACTGCCATCCGAGAAGGATCGCCATGATGATGCTCAGCTCTACGACGAGATTGGTCGAGCCCAGTTCGAACGCCATTGCCGCGGTGAAGTTCGCACCCTTACGGAACAGCGCACGCGCGATTGCCACTGCGGCGTACGAGCACGACGAAGATGCCGCTCCGAGCGCGCAGGCGACCGCGATCGTCTTGGGCCGCTCATCGCCGAGGATTTTGGCTATTTTCTGTTTCGACACAACCGCCTGCACAGCCCCTGAAATGAAAAATCCTAGGATCAGCGCCCACAATATTTCCCAGAACATAGCAAATGCCATGTAAAGCGCGTGGCCGGTCTGGTGGGCGACATACATTACTCCTCTTTAAGGGCGATTTGATCGTTGCTGTCCCAACTCTTTGTTAAGCGACTTGCGCCAAGCCTTGATACGTGTAGGTCATTGGGCGCGGTCCGGGAAGGTAGAACGTTTTCAGGTCGGAGATCTGAAAGCCTGCCTCTCTGATCAGTTCGTCAATCTTGCGATTGAGGTGGCAGCCGCCTCCGATCCGCTTCCAGACTGGCGTTATACGATCCTGCCAGACGACTACTCTCGGATCGTGAGCGCGCCCGTGCTCGACGAAAATCAGGCGGCCGCTCGCTTTTAAAACTCGCTTCATCTGCTGAAGTGCGGGTGTAGGATTCGGGATCGAACATAAGGTCCACGTCATAACCACCGTGTCGATGCTTGAATCGCCGAGCGGGAACGGCTCTTCTGCGGACTGGCGGACGAATTCGACTTCAAACGGGACGGCTGAGACCCTTTTGTTCGCCATTCGCTGTAGTTCAAGTGACGGATCTATGCCATAGACGCGTTGAACATCCGATGAATAAAACGGCAAATTCAGGCCGGAGCCGATGCCAATCTCTAATACGTCGCCGCGAGCCTGAGGCACAGACTCCGCCCGAAGGCGAGTCGTGTCTTTGTTCCTCATCGCAAGATCGATCAGGCGAGGCAGGACGTATCTTGCATAAAAGCCCACAGAGTGTCTCTTCCTCGGTGAAAAGAAGAAAACCTTACTCCTCTATTGTGCATGGTACCAACTTACTCTACTGGTCATTGATATGGCTCAAGACGATTGCGTGCTGCGCGTGCAGACGTCCTGCTGAGTGTGAAACAACGGAAATCTCATGTCGGCCAGATGTCAAGCCGTCGATGTCAAACGTGACGACGCGGAGTGATTTGATCATCCTTTCGACCCTACTCGCCATTCGGTCAACCTTCCTGTCGTTCTCAATGAAGATGCCTGCTGTGTCTCCTGCGAGCTCTTCTAGGTCACGGCCGTATCTCAAAATTGACTTGGGGCCACGGATGCCGTGATCAGCAACGATTGCGGTCAAACAAGAGACATGGTGTGTCTCCGCGGATGCACGCAATTGTTTGTAGTTCACGCTGCTACCATGGTCATTGCCCTCTGCAATTACGACCAACACTCGTATTCCAGGACGCCCTGAGAGCTCCTGAATCCCCAGAGCCATAGCATCGTAGATTGGTATGTCGGATTTCTTTCCTGTTTCAGCATTCAAGGCGAGAACCGAATTTATAGCAACTGAACTCTCGGAAGTGGCTGCCACGTGTGTCGGTCGATAGCCAGCTCTAGTCACAATGAAGTCGGTTGTCGAATCGGAGAACCCAACGATGAGGGAAGCGGCTAGGTCTTTCTCTCGACCAAGTACTTTGGGTTGATCGGGACCCGCGTCAATTACAAGCGAGATGCTGATGTGGGCCTCATAGCCGCCGATCACAGACGCGATCCTGGCGCTCCGTCCGTCTGCGGAGATTTTGAGATCTTGTGGGCTAATTTGGCGGTCCGGTGACTCCATGCGCACAACGATGGTGTGCTGGGTGTGGTTCGTCCGAACAGCATTGGCGGTAAACCATGAGCTGCCAAGGCCAACAAACAGAAGCCAGAGGAACCTAACATGCGGTCGCGTTTTGTGATTGCGCTTTGACACACAGCACCTCAACTGCTCAGGTGGGCTGCGAGTGGCGTAACATGTTCCCCGGCACGGCGGCTTTCAACGCCGTGTCGTACGCCTCAATCGGAGTTCTCGTGGGAAAGGGGTTTTGCGCTGATCGTGCGCTTAAGAATGACGTAGACATCGTTAACCTCGACTCCCCATGGGATCAATCGCCAGGTCAGCGTCAGAGTTGCTTCTTCAAGACAGGTTGCTTCTCAGCTGCTGAATCGCTTCCTGAAGCCTATTCAAACGGTCGGCGAGGGCGCGACGGTCTTCCGGCAACGTCGGCTTTCTCATTAATGGACAACAGAAGGAGCTACACGATGCGCTCGGCAACACTTGTTCTACTGCCGAGCGCATCGGCGCCTCCCGCCTCGTCAATCGACGGACTCAAGGAACTTGATCGTCCCACTATCCTGCGATCCCTCGTGTTTCACCGTGACTAGCCAGTATCCCGGCAGTGGAAAATTCACATGCGCGCAATAGTGGCCCACAGCAAGGCGATCCACCCGAGCCACAGCCAACAGTCGTGTTGACATCGTAGCCTCGGCGCTTACTTCTGCTGGATCAGTCGGATGGCCATCCTGAACACTCCTGAAGTCAATGCAAAAAGTGTTTGTTCCTTTGGTGGGTGGGATCTGGTCACTAGAAACGCTTATGTCGAATTTCTTGGTTGTGCGCGAAGCAATCACCCCGATCGTTTTCGGACAGTTCTGGCTTGACAGTGTTCCAGAAATGAGCTTGTTCCCTAGTTCTGTCAAGTCACGGCAATTGGGGGAAACTCTTTGTGGATTGTTGACGGACTTGTTCAACAGTTGCGCTTCCTTTATAGCTACGATCTCCTCTCGGAGTTCGTCGACCTCCTTCTCCAGCTGGAGGCGTTCAGCTAAGACACGCCGACCCTGGGGAGTCGTCGGCAAGCTCGCCTGTGCTTTAATTGCAGCCAATTCTTGTTTGGCGTTTCGGAGCCTTTGCTGAACGCCTTTCATGTACGAAGATTGCCCACCCGTTACCGAATCAGCCGGTTGGAGACTCTGGCTGGCCGCTGGTGGCGAGATCGCTAGCGAGAACGCACCAGCCAGTAGATAGGGCCATGCGCATAAGCGCTTCATAGAGCTATCCTTGGTTCTTGTGCATCGTGTTACAAAAAACTTGGGGAAACGGTTCGAAACGTCCATACGGTTTCCCCTCTTGCTCGTTACTTCGATGCCGTTTTTGCGGGCGCGACGGAATCGACAGTCACGGTTTCGCCTGTGACTGTGCCCTTCACAGTCGCTTTTTCGCCCGCCAGTTTGTCCACTTCGGCCTCATGCCCATCGAGCGTGTAAACCTTTGCGCCCACCACCAGCGCATACTTCTGCCCTTGCTGGACGCACATGCGCGTGCATTCGGCGGGGCTTTTGTCTTTAGCCATGTGGTGGGCCCCACACATGGAATCACTCACGATTCCAGTTAGTGTTTTCGGCGTGGCGGACGATTTCCCCGCTTTGTTTTCAGAGCCGGCCGGCATTTGCATCTGAGCCGCTGTCAGAATGGTGGATAGTATGAGAAATGCAACAGTGTTCACTATTTTCTTAGTCATCGATATTTCCCTCTTTCGTTGGTTTAGGTTTGTACACTCACATCACGATCATTGAGTTGAAGTCTCCACGGTCGCCCATTCCCCTTGAATGATGGCTGCGCGGATTTCCTGGGGCGTCTTGCCTTGCCGATGCATCTGGCGTGCAAGCAGCGATTCCTTGATGCAGATTTTGCAACTGACCGCGTGGTCCGTTTTGAAACAATCCAAAAGACCGCGGTGGCCTTTCCGCTGGCAATAGCAATAGCAAGGCTGCTGAGCCAGAACCCCAGGAATTTCTTTCGCAGTTTGATAGGCTTCTCGCACGTCCGCTTGGCGAAAGTTCGTCGGCTCAAGCACTGCTCCGGCTTGTGTCGCGGGCTTCGGCGGGGTTGCGCGCGTGCCCCAGAACAAGACGCCTGACACAAGCGCGACGGCCGCAGTGCCGATGCTCAGGATTGGCCAGTGTACTGATAGCCAAGACTTTTTTAATTTACGTTTCCGACCCATTTCTCGCGACTTCCTTTACTCAGCTACTCAGCCGGCTCCGGCCGCAGCGTCCCTCGCCGCAGCGATCGTTCCTTCATCAACACGAAGAAAACCGGAACCAGGATCAGCACGTGAATCGTGGATGTAATCATCCCGCCCACCATGGGAGCGGCAATCGGCTTCATCACGTCCGAACCGATACCACTCGCCCAGAGGATCGGAATCAAGCTGGCGAGAACCGCGCTGACTGTCATCAGCTTTGGCCGAAGCCGTTGCACCGCGCCCTCAATGGCCGCCTCGTGAATGTCGGCTTCTGTAAGGGGACGATCTGAAGCAATGCGCTTATCGAGGGATTCGTGCAGATATACCACCATCACGACTCCCGTCTCGACAGCGATGCCAAACAACGCAATGTAACCGACCCACACGGCGACGCTAAAGTTGTAGCCAAGCAGCCACTGCAAGATCAGCCCACCAGTCATGGCGTAAAAAGTCGGGAAGATCAGCACCATCGCCTCGGTTAGCGAGTGGAAAACCATGTACAGGAGCATGAAGATCACGAAGAACACCACCGGCAAAATAAGTTTCAGGCGCTCTTTCGCGCGCAGTTGGAACTCGTATTCACCCGACCACTGATAGGTGTAGCCGGCGGGCAATTGCAGCTTCTGGCGAAGCATTTGGCTCGCCTGGTTTACAAAACCGCCGTAGTCGGTTGTGTTGAGATCGATGTACACATAACCGGTCAACTGGCCATCTTCGTCGCGGATCATCGCCGGGCCGCGTGAGAAGGAAATGCTCGCGACTTCGGAAATCGGGATCTGCGCACCGGAGGGTGTCGCAATCAAGACCCGGTTAAGCTCTTCGAGGTTGTCGCGGAAGTCGCGCTGGTAGCGCACATTGATGGGATAGCGCCGGCGTCCTTCGATGTTTTCGGCAACATTCATGCCTCCAATGCCAGATTCGACCGCTTGTTGCACGTCCGCAATGGTCAAACCGTATTTCGCTGCTTCTGGACGATTGACTTCAACGTTGATGTAAAAGCCTTGCGAAACCCGCTCGGCGAAAATAGAACGTACCTGCGGCAACCCCGAGAGAATCTGTTGCACTTGTGCCCCGAGTTGCTGGATCTGCTCCAGATTCGTGCCCTGGAGCTTCATGCCGACCGGTGTCTTGATTCCGGTCAGCGCCATGTCGAGACGGTTTTCGACGGGCATGGTCCAAGTGTTGGTGAGACCTGGGAACTGAAGCTTGGAATCCATTTCTCCAATGAGCTTCTCCTGCGTCATGCCCGGCCGCCACTTCTCGCGCGGTTTTAGCATGACGGTTGTGTCGTACATATCCAAAGGAGCATTGTCGGTTGCGCTGTCGGACCGTCCGACGGCACCGAAAACCGTCTCCACTTCTGGAAAGGATCGGAGAATCCGGTCTTGTTCCTGCAAAAGCTGTGAGGCTTGCGTGATCGAAATTCCAGGCAAGGCCGTAGGCATGTACAGCGAAGAACCTTCAAACAATGGCGGCATGAATTGGCTGCCCAGCCTGAACATCAAGGGAAATGTCACCAAGAGAAAGGCCAAGTTCACTAGCAACGTCGTCTTTCGATATTTCAAGCACAGCCGGAGCACAGGCAGATAGACCGCTTGTGTCAGTCTTGAAATCGGGTTTGCCGACTCCGGTCGCAGCTTTCCCCGAATGAAAATGACCATGAGGATGGGGACCAGAGTGATGGCCAACAAAGACGAAAAGCCCACGGCCAGAGTCTTCGTCCAGGCCAGCGGACGGAACATGCGCCCTTCCTGGGCTTCCAGCAGGAACACCGGAAGAAAGGAGACGACAATAATAAGGAGAGAAAAAAACAGCGCCGGCCCCACTTGCTTGGCGGCATTGATCAGAATGCGCACGCGCTCCCGTTCAGCGGCCTTCTTCGTGGACTTAATTGCACTCGCATCTGTCTCTTTGTGAAGCACGGGCCCGTTCGAGTAATTCGTCTCGCCGAATGCCTCTGCTCCCGCCGCCGGGCATTCGGAAAGATGTCTATATCCGTTTTCCACCATCACAATGGCGGCATCCACCAACACACCAATCGCCAATGCCAGCCCGCCCAGCGACATGATGTTCGAGCTGACGTGCAGGTAGTACATAGGAACGAACGAGATCACGAGCGCAATGGGCAAGGTGAGAATCGGGATCAGCGCGGAGCGAAAGTGGAACAAGAACACGATAATGACCAGGGAAACAATGATGGCTTCTTCGATCAGACTGCGCTTCAAGGTGTGGATGGATTCGCTAATCAAGCCGGCGCGGTCATAGCCTGAGACGACCTCGACTCCCGGCGGCAGCGATCCTTTGATCTGAGCCAGCTTTTTTTTGACGCCGTCGATCACGTTCAGGGCATTCAACCCGTAACGCATGACGACAATGCCGCCCACGGTTTCGCCTTCGCCGTTCCATTCCGCCACACCTTCGCGGATATCCGGGCCGAAGGAAATCGTACCCAGGTCCTTGAGCAAGACAGGGGTCCCGTTCTTCGCCATCACCGGCACGTTTGCCAGATCGTCGAGCGACTTCAGATAGCCTAGGCCGCGGACCATATATCGCGTGCCGCTCAGTTCGAGCACTCGTCCGCCGACTTCATTGGTGCTCGACTTCACGCGATCAATAATGGTGGACAGCGGAATTCCATAGGCGAGCAGCTTGTTGGGATCGACGTTGACCTGGTACTGGCGCACGAAGCCGCCGATGCTGGCCACTTCGGCCACTCCCGGAACAGTTTCTAGCTGGTAACGCAGGTGCCAATCTTGCAGGCTTCGCAGGTCGGCGAGGCTATGCTTATGGCTGCGGTCAACCAGCGCATATTCATAAACCCATCCGGCGCCGGTAGCATCCGGACCGATCGCAGGATGTACGTCCGCGGGAAGCCGCCCGGCAATCGTCTGTAGATATTCCACGACCCGAGAACGGGCCCAATAAATATCCGTCCCGTCTTCGAAGACAACAAAAACGTACGAGTCATTGAACATGGTCTGCGCGCGTACCGCCTTGACTCGCGGCGCGGCCAGGAGCGCAGTGACGATCGGGTAGGTAACCTGATCTTCAATGATGTTGGGCGGCTCGCCTTCCCACTTGGTGTGAATGATCACCTGAACGTCAGAGATATCGGGCAGCGCGTCCAGCGGGATGTGTCCCATGGACCAGATCCCGGCCAGCGTGAGCAGAAGTACGCCGGTGAAGACCAGGAAACGGTTGTGAGCGCACCATTCAATGATTCGGGAGATCATGCTACATACCTCCCGTGGCATTGACTGTCAGCTGCTTGTTGGCAATCGTCTGCCCATTTTGTTGCGCGCGGATGCTCACTTGCCAAGTGCCGCCGGAGCCGAGGTTACCTTTCCCTTCATACACTCCGCCGCCTTTATCGGTAGTGTTGATCGCAGTTTTCATCGCGGCCATTCCCATGGCAGGCATCGCCGCCATATAAAAGGTCACGGTGACATTCGCCCCCGCAATTGGCTTCCCGTCTTGTCCAGTCAGTTTCACACGCACGATGTTGCTGCCTTTATGCGGAGGCTGGGGCTCTGTCGTCAGTTCAGCATTCGCCTGCTGTTGTGCAGGTGCATTCATCGAAGCCGCCTGACCTGCACCAGGTGGCGGAGGAACAAAGGCTCCAGCGGCGGCCTGCAGTTGCGCTTCGGAATCGATCAGGAAATTCGCGGATGTGACAATCTGTTCGTCAGCCTTGAGGCCTTTACTGACCACGATCTGATCGCCGACCTGCGGCCCGAACTCCACTTCGCGTGGCTCGATGCTGCCTTCACCCTGATAGACAAAAAGCAGGTTCTTGGTTCCCGAGTGAAATGCCGCAGAGGCCGGGACTACCAACTGACGCCCCATCGGTAACTTGGCGCGAACATTTACGTACATCCCCGGCCTCAGCTTCAGGCCGGGATTCGGGAAGACTAAGCGTACCGGCAGGGTGCGTGTGTTCATGTCTATTTGTGGGAGCAGGTAATCCACTCGCCCATTGAAAACACGGCCGGGATAGGCATCGACGGTGATCTCTGCCGAATCACCCGGCTTGATTTTTCCTGCATCGCTTTGGAATACCTGGGCCAGGACCCAAACATCGGAGAGATCCGCTACGGTGTACAGCATGGTTTCAGGCTGCACGTACATATTGGGCAGCGCCTTCTTGTCGGTGATGTAGCCCGAGACCGGAGAATAGATAGTGAGGTCCGTAATGGGCTTGCCGCCCTGATCCAGCTTCTCGATTTCGCTAGGAGAGACTTCCCATTGCAGCAGTCGTTCTTTGGCAGCGGTCAGGAGTGATGCAGCCCCTGAAGCCACTCCGCTCACCCCGCTCCGCTGAAGAGACTCAGAGTTTTTCTTTGCGATCAAGTACTCCTGCTCGGTGGATACCAGGTCAGGGCTGTAGATCGTGAACAGCGGCTGACCTTTGCCGATGAAATTGCCGGTAGCGTCGGCATAGACCTTACGAATCCAACCAGCAAACCGGGTCTGCACGTAGGCTTGCCGCCGTTCGTCAACCTGCACATTGCCGTAGAAACGGAGTTCCGAATTGACGGGCTTAGACTCGACCTTTCCGAGGACAATCCCAATGCTCTGCATGCGCTGAGGTGTGAGTTGAATTGGCGCAAGCGGAGTCTCCGCCATATTGCTGGTCTGCATCTCGCCGGCTGATCCAGGCCCGGACTCCGACATGCTCCCCGAAGAGGTCTGCGCCATCCCCTGCGTAGGGTCATTTGCGGACCCGGCAGCATGCTGCGACGCTGTTCCGACAGAGCTCAAACGCCACCACAGGACAGTGGCGACAACGGCAAGAGTTATCGTGGAAATCAGCGCAATCCAAAAAGCTCTGCGATAGACGTTGGGTTCTGGGTTGGACATGAATTGTCCTCTCTCATTGGTCTTGGTTGTGAAGTCGCGCTCATTCATGGCACATCCACCCCCGTAAGACGCTCCAGTTCGGCCAGCGCCGACTCATGCTCCACCAGTTCACTGCGATATTCCAGATCTAGGTTCAATACGTCGAGAAACGACGAAAGCAGAGTCTCGAAGTCTTGCCGGTTCGATTGATAAGCAGACATGGCAGAGCGGAAGGTAGCTTCCGATTGCGGTACCAAGCCATCGGTGTAAATCTTGAGGCGCTCTTCCGAAGTTTTTGCACGCACGTACTGCTGCTGAACTTCTGAGAGCACCCGCTGCGACTCAGAATCGAATTCCCCCCGCGCCTGCTCTTGCTTTTGCTGCGCTTCTGCTAGTTCGGCCTTCTGGCGTCCGCGATTGGGCAGCCGGATGCCAAACGTCGCCATGTAGTAATCATGGAACTCGCTCGCGGTGTGCTCATACGTGTAGCCGACGTTGAAGTCAGGACGAAAATTCTTGTGTGCCAGTTCCACTTGCGTGTCCTGCTGACGAATGGAGGCTTGTTTTGAACGCACGTCAGGGTTTTGCTGGCGAGCTCGTTGCAGAAGGTCAGTTGCGGTGTACTGAAGAGTTCGCGAGGTGAGAGTCTCGGCAATGAGGTCCTCGGACTCCTGCGGACGTGCCAACAGCTGCTTGATCTGAGCTTCAAGTAGGCCTTCTTCCTGATGATGGTGCGCGATCTCTTGAAGAATCTTGGTGTGCTGCAACTGTGTTTTCAGAACATCCTGCTGGTTGCCCTGGCCCACGCGATAGCGTGCCTCAGCCGCTTGCTCCACCTGATTCAAGAGCTCGTCACATTTCAGCAAAACGCCCAGGGTTTGCTGAATGTAAGCCAGTTGGAAATACACCGACTTGAGATTTCCGATCACCATCCTGCGAACTGAATCCGTTTGAGCTTCCATCGAGTCCGCTTCGGACTGAGCAACACGGGCACGCAATGGACGCTTGCCTGGATAGGGCAGGTCTTGTGAGGCGCCGAAACCGATGTATGCGAAATCGCTATTGCTGTACCCGGCGAAGGGCCGTGGGCTGCCCACGCTGAACTGCTGTACCGACAGCTGCGTCTCGGGAAGCGCGGAAACCTGCTTGGGAACATTTCGGGACGCCTGCCACCCATGAAACGATGCTGCAATCTGCGGGTTCTTCTGCTCCGCCTCTTGCACCAGCTCATGCAGAGAGGTTGGAGTGCCCATGTGTTCGGCCATGGCAGGAGATTCCGCCGCTGGAAGCTTCGGCTGAGTGGACGATTCTTGGGCATCAGCATTGCCAATAATCGCCACTGCTCCAGCAAACAAAACAGCCAGCATTAATCGATTACGAGTCCAAACGAAGTAGCTTCGGTACGAGCCAATGACTTGCATCTTTCCTCCGCAAACTTGAGTCGAGTGTGGACGCACAAACGTGCAGACGCACGAATGCGTTTAGCAGCTCAGAGGAAAGACGATCAGACTCTCAGGACAGTTGTCGGGACAGAGGACAGGCCGGGTGGGCCGTGTGGGGCGGACGCGATTTTGGTGATGCACAGCAGTGGCGAATCGCCCGCCGCTCGGAACGTCGCAGGCTGGATATGAAATTCGGCCAAAGAAACATTCAGCTGGAAAGAAGAGGACTTCAGGACCTCGAACTTGCTGGGTGAAGCCTGCGGCTGGCAGCAACCGTGCGACTTCGCCATGCCGGAATGGCCGCAACGCTCCGCCATACGCTTGCAGCAGTCGCGCTCTGCTGCCGTCATAGTGACCCCTGGAACGGTGCACACCATAACCGGCAACGCGCCAAGCAGCATTGCCAAAAGCGCAACACCGACTTTGGTCCCGAGTCTCACAGCCATAAGTCTAATCCTGACATTCCTTAGAGGCAACGAATCTAGAGAAGTTTCAAATCTTCGGTTTGATTTGGCCTCTATGGATGAGTTCGCAGACAACCTGCGATTGGTTACAGTCAACGCTAAAAAATTCCCCGGAAGTGGTTTTCCAAAGGCAGATCGAGTTGGACGCTTCCAGACACTCCGCATAACTAATAGAAATTGCATGCTTTACAGCTTTCCACGCTCGGCGACTTTAGCCATCTTGACCGCCGTTTTAGCTTACAATATAACTTATCTACTAAGCTAATATGCGAGCGTATGCGATGGGAGCTACCCGAAAGAGCAAACAGGATTTGGCCGAGGAGATCGTCGGGCGACTCGCGCGCCGACACAGCACGGCAGTTGTACTGTTTCACCACGCAGTCGCGGAGCGCCTGGGGCTCGGCCCAACCGATCACAAGTGTCTCGACTTGTTGCGCGAGCGAGGAGCGACAACTGGCAGCGAACTGGCGTCAATCACTGGCCTGACCACCGGTGCGATTACTGGGGTCGTTGCGAGATTGGAGCACGCTGGATATGTACGGCGCGAGTCGCATCCACGCGACGGGCGTAAGCAGATCCTCTACCCAGCGCTACAGCAATCGCCCGTCCAGGATGTGATCGAGCCTTTGCGAAAAGATGTTGCCGCGTTGTTGGAAAATCTCGATACCCGACAGCTCACTGCCATTGCCGAGTTCCTGACTCAGAGCACCGACTTAATCTACCGTCACGCAGCACTGCTTCGCGCTCACAACTTGTACGCCCCACACTCTGCTGATGCGCACCAACCATTGATAAGAACACAGGAAATGAAAATACAACCATGACACCCACGGTCCGCAAGTTGACCATCACCGCGCATGTCGCGTTCTCGGTTGGTTGGCTGGGCGCGGTCGCCGCCTTCCTGGCTCTCAGCATCGCCGGCCTGACCAGTCATGATGCTGAAATAGTGCGCGGCGCTTATCTCTCGATGGACTTGATCAGCAGGTTTGCCATTATCCCGTTGTGTTTCGCTGCGCTGATCACCGGGCTTCTTCAGGCCCTAGGCACCCCATGGGGCTTGTTCCGTTACTACTGGATCGTGATGAAATTCGGGCTGGCCGTTTTTGCCACGATCGCCCTGCTGATACACCAATTTGCGGTGATGTCGGTGGCGGCGAAGCGCGTATCAGGAGCTGCGATAGAAACATTGTTCAGCGCCGACCTCAGTGCTTTGAAGGCCGAACTGTTGCGCGCTCCTAGCCTCTCCATACTGTTGCTGCTCGTGGCCACCACACTGGGGGTGTACAAGCCATGGGGCCTGACCCGCTACGGGCGATGCAAGCAGCAGGAGCGTCGTAAAGTACAGCAGCAACCTGACGACGAGACTCCGTTGGGAGTCAAGATCTTCTACGCCATGATCGGTGTCCTTGTTTTGGTCGTCGTCGTGCTGCACCTTACCGGTCATGGTTTTGGTAGCCACGTTCACTGACCCTGGAATGCCATCGTGTCTTCAGTCCCCGCCTTTCGTTGGCTGCCTTGACTCTATAGCTAGGTTTAGGGTTTAAGCTCATCCTATGCAAATAGGCGAGCTTGCAAAGCGGTCTGCCGTGACTGTGCAGACAGTTCGGTTCTATGAACGACT
>WNFE01001469.1_pt1 | contig 17437 bp, 8 predicted proteins | sample 5400451 | NCBI WGS metagenome assembly WNFE01 (sample SAMN13153344, study PRJNA577476) | soil metagenome | isolation source: 200 cm saprolite under Douglas fir tree site 2 hole 2 | place: USA:California | collected 2015-04-18
AACTGGTCCCTTATCTACCATCAGAAACAGGACGCGGCCTGATTCGCGGCCCCTAATCCAAAACTGAACTACTGTATGTTACCTAATACTACGTTGTTTATCAATTGTATGCAAGGGTATAGCCATGTAGGGTTCTCCCACACATCGGGAGCTGGCTCCCACGGACACCCACAAGGGGCCCCGCCCTACACCCACGCCACCCCTGTCCCTACGACCCACGATTGCTGGGAGAACCACAAAGCGGGGTGGCTCCCACGGACACCCACAAGGGGCCCCACACCACTCCACACCTCCCCTGTCCCTACGACCTAGGATTGGTGGGAGAACCGCCATGTAGGTGTGTGGGTGGGACAAGGCGGGGATTGGCCCACCCTGTCCCACCCACATACTCACAAACTGTAAAACCTACATTTCTTTGTATTCACCCTCGATGGTATCGTCTCCAGGGCCACCCTGCTTGTCGGTTGGGTTTTCCTGAGTTGTACCACCACCAAAGTCTGCTCCACCAGAACCACCGGCGGCGCTACCGGCTTGGTAGAAAGCCTGCTCCAGGGATTCACGCGATGATTTGATGCGCGCCACATCATCGGTCGAGAGCGCAGCGCGAACATCGGCAATCTTGCTCTCCAATTCGCTCTTCTGCTCAGAAGAGAGCTTATCGCCCAAATCACTAATGCTCTTTTCCGCGCGATAGGCCGCGCTATCGGCCAGATTGCGTTCCTCAACTTCTTCCTTGCGGCGCTTATCTTCGGCGGCGTGCGACTCTGCATCGCGCACCATACGGTCAATCTGATCCTTTGAGAGGCCACTGGAAGCTACAATGGTAATCTTCTGCTGGCGCCCGGTACCCTTATCTCGAGCGGAAACATTCACGATACCGTTAGCGTCGATATCGAAAGTTACCTCGACCTGAGGGATGCCTCGTGGAGCGGGCGGAATACCATCGAGAATGAAGCTACCCAGGGAACGATTGTCCCTGGCAAACTCACGCTCGCCCTGCAGGACATTGATCTCTACGCTTGGCTGGTTGTCGCTGGCGGTTGAGAAAACCTGGCTCTTCTGCGTCGGAATAGTGGTATTGCGCTCGATCAGGCGTGTAGAGACACCACCCAGGGTCTCGATACCTAACGAGAGTGGAGTGACGTCAAGCAAGAGCACGTCTTTGACATCACCGGTCAAGACACCTGCCTGGATTGCGGCGCCAACAGCCACCACTTCATCCGCGTTCACACCGCGATGTGGATCGCGATCGAAGATGCGTCGGACAAGGGTTTGTACTGCAGGCATACGCGTCTGACCACCAACAAGGACTATCTCGTTGATATCACCCGGGCGAACATCGGCATCGGAGAGCGCTTTCATCACAGGACCGCGTGATTTCTCAATCAAGTCCTCGACCAACTGCTCAAGCTTCGAGCGAGCGAGTGTTATGTTCAGGTGCTTGGGACCGCTGGCATCTGCCGTGATAAAAGGCAGATTGATTTCGGTCTGCAGTGAGCTAGAAAGCTCTTTCTTGGCCTTTTCAGCCGCTTCTTTCAAACGCTGCAAGGCCATGCGATCCTGTCGCAGATCGATGCCACTCTCGCGGCGAAACTCATCGGCGAGCCAGTTGATGATGCGCTGATCGAAGTCGTCACCACCCAGGTGTGTGTCACCATTGGTGCTCTTGACTTCAAAGACGCCATCACCCAACTCAAGAAGAGAAATGTCGAAGGTACCGCCGCCCAGATCATAGACGCCGATACGCTCATCCTTTTTCTTATCAAGGCCATACGCCAGTGAAGCGGCGGTCGGCTCGTTAATGATACGCAGCACTTCCAACCCAGCGATCCTGCCGGCATCCTTAGTCGCCTGGCGCTGGGCATCGTTGAAGTAAGCCGGTACAGTGATAACGGCCTGTGTTACACGCTCGCCAAGGTACGCTTCGGCATCAGTCTTAAGTTTCTGCAAGATCATGGCCGAGATTTCAGGCGGGCTGTACTGTTTGCCTTGAACCTCTACCCATGCATCACCATTACCGGCTCTGACAACCTTATAGGGTACCAGGCGCCTGTCACGGTCCACTTCAGGATCATCGTACTTGCGGCCCATGAAGCGCTTGATAGAATAGACTGTATTTTCAGGATTGGTGACAGCCTGACGTTTCGCCACTTCACCTACAAGACGCTCGCCATTCTTGTTCATTGCCACAATCGAAGGCGTGGTACGTGAACCTTCCGCGTTAGGAATAACGACAGGCTCTCCACCCTCCATAACTGCAACACAAGAGTTAGTTGTTCCCAGATCAATTCCAATAACTTTTGGCACAATTGCCTCCTACATTATAAAGATTTATTTTGTTGTTCGCGTAGGGAGATTCCTACCGTTCCGTTTGCTCTACCTAATCAGGTATAGTTCATCACTCTACTCATCGAACCCATATACTTCGGCAAGCAGATCATTCATTACCTGAGCCATATAGCGCACTACAGCAATGGCCCGTCCATACTGCATGCGCGTTGGGCCAATTACACCCAACAAGCCGCCGATTCTACCTTCCTGTCCGTAACGAGCCACTACCAGGCTGACATCCTTCATCTCGTCCCATTGGTTCTCACCGCCAATTAGCACCTGCACACCATCGGTTTCGCGCAGGTGAGACGCGAGAGCAGGCAGGAAACGGTTCTGTTCCAGTACCTCCATCACCTTACGCACGCGCTCACTACGCTCTTCTTCCGGCCCTATGCGGCTATATTCAGGCTGTTCAAGTACATTCAACACGCCTTCGCGATAAAATACATCGCCTAGGGGATCGCCGTGCTGCTCGAGGATGCGAACGATAGAGGTACCTATCAAATGCTCTACGGCTGAAAGATCGTGCTCTCCCAGGAGAGTCTCCATCTGCTTCGCATTTTTACCCTGGAAGAGTTTATTCAAACGATCTGCCGAGGCGCTGAGTTCTTCCTGGTCGATGGGGGTTTCCAACAGCAGCCGCTGCTGTTTCACCGTGCCATCCACTAAGACCAGCACCAAGTGTGCAGAGAGGTCAGTCACCGATAGCACCTCGAAATGCTTCAGCCGCCCAACATCGGCGCGCGGAGAAGTCATCACCGCCGCGCTGTGGAGCAAGCGCGCCATGACCGAAGCTGTCAGGCGCACCCATTGATCCAGTTGATCCTGTACCTGGTAGAACTGATGCCGAATCAGGCGCTGTTCGTCTAGCGAGAGCGCCGACTCTTCCATGAGGTGCTCTACAAAGTAACGGTACCCCAGGTCGGTAGGAACTCGCCCAGCCGAGGTATGCGGCTGGTAAATCAAATGCGACTCTTCCAGCCCGGCCAGTTCATGACGAACAGTGGCGGAACTGAAATTCATGGCATATTTGCGCACCAGGGTTTCGGATGCAACTGGTGTTGCGCTATGAATATACTCTTCAACAAGCGCACGCAGGATTTGCTGCTTGCGCTGGCTCAGTGGTATCACTTGCTGATACATCCTCAGAACATAGAGCTATCTTCGTATGATACTTCATTTGTCAATGATGATTGCTAGCAGTCTCACCTGGAGACTGCAAGTACAGAATAGCACTCCGTAAGGGGGATTGTCAAGAGAAAAGTCGTGTCATGATACCTTTGATCTGTTGATTCCGTATTACAAGCAGAGAGTGATACGGATTTGCGATCCGATATATAGCTTTGTATCGGCTTCTGTGGGCCTCTTTAACAGGAAAAAGATTATGCGTTTGACCGCAGATTCGTATGAAAGGCAGATTTCATTGATATTGAAATTACTGGTACACTCTATATTTTGATTTGCGGGAAAAAACTAAGGGATGACCATGTCCATGTTGGAAGCCAGCCCACAGCTAATGCCGATAATCAGAGAGTTGCACGAGGGATATGTGTCATACTCATTCAACAGAAAAACGAAGCCAGGAGGTTCTAATGCATCAATCAGTTGCCCAAGGTTCGTCCAATCATGTCTGGTTGTGGTCATGGCTACGCCTGGACACCCCAAAGCAGCTCTTCATTACCAACTCGCGTGCACGCATCTTCCTCCTCTCCTTTGCGATGCTCTTCTTCGAGTTGCTGTGCATCCGCTGGATTCCATCCTATGTCCGCTACCTGAGCTATTTCAACAATTTTATCCTGCTCGCATCGTTCCTGGGGATCGGCCTGGGGATGCTTGCAGCGCGACGCAGGCGCTTCTGGTTCCTGCCTTTTCCATTGATGGTACTGCTGCTGGTCATCATCGTTGGAATGAACCGATTCAACCTACAGATTAATTCGACCCAGGTGCTTTATTACGGGGCTGGTGAAGCGCAAAGCGCCAAGGCAGAGAACTTTATCGTCTTGCCTATCATCTTCGGGATAGTGACTGCCTGCTTCATCCCTCTGTCTCGCTCGTTTGGTCAGTTGTTTACGCAGGTTAAGCCATTAACCGCGTACACCTTCGACATTATTGGTAGCCTGTTAGGAATCGCCTGCTTCTCCGCCATGTCCTTCTTCTCCTTACCGCCGATCTTCTGGTTTGCCATCCTGTCATTGTTGATCCTGCTGCTGAGTAGCAAGCAGACGGTTCTAGCAGCAGCGGTGGTACTCTTCGCGAGCATATACGTCGTGTGGCGACTCCAGCTTGGCGCCTACTGGTCGCCATACTACAAGATACTGCTTCACCCCGCCACTCCGAGTGGCTATATCGTTGATGTGAACAATGCTGGAGGGCACCAGTCGATGATTCCCTGGCAGTACAAGGAACCTTTCTACCGGCGCGTATACCAGATCTTCCCAGGTAATTCGTTCCATCACGCGTTGATCCTTGGTGCGGGCAGCGGGTCCGATGTCGACACAGCGCTGCACTACGGAGTTCAATCCATTACGGCAGTGGAGATCGACCCAACGATCGAGCAACTTGGTTTCCGCTTCAACCCGGACCATCCCTATAGTAGCCAGCATGTGAAGGTCGTCATCAATGACGGACGAGCCTTCCTGGAGAACACTAGCGAGAAGTACGACTTGATCATTTTCGCGTTGCCTGACTCGCTCACCCTCACCTCGAGTAACACCACCCTGCGCCTCGAGAGCTTTCTGCTGACGCAAGATTCGATCGAAGCGGCACGAACCCGCTTAACCAGTAATGGCGTGCTAGTACTCTATAACTACTACCGCGATCAGTGGTTGGTAGAGAAGCTTGCTAATATGGTGGGACACGCCTTCAACCAGGAACCATTTGTCTCGACTTATGGCGGCTGGGGACGTGCGGCGGTTATCATGGCGGGGCCAAGGCTGGCAACGCTGCCAACGGGCGAGTTCGGTCCATATCACGAGCAGGACCCGGCCAGCGGGAATCAGAAGTTGCGAGTTATCGGCGAGGGCTTCTTTCCGCTGACCAATAATAGTACCCCGGCAACCGATGACTGGCCATTCCTCTACCTGATTGATCGGAGCTTTCCTGTGCTCTATATTGAAGGCCTCGCCATGGTTGCAGCGTTCGCAATAGGGGGTACTCTAGTGTTCGCGCCTAAGAAGGTGCTGCGTCATTTCGACTGGCATATGTTCTTCCTGGGTGTCGCTTTCATGCTCCTGGAGGTCAAGAGTCTGACCACATTCTCGCTCCTATTCGGCAGCACCTGGCTGGTCAACTCGCTGGTCTTCTTCGCCATTCTAAGCAGCGTGCTGCTGGCTGTGCTGGTCAACAGCAAGCTCAAGATCAAGCGGATCTGGCCGTTTTACCTGCTGCTGTTCGGCATACTCGCCCTTAATATCCTGCTCCCGCCCGAAACGCTTTTGCTAGGCAACCCGGTCGCCAGGTACCTCCTCGCGAGCGCCCTTGCCTTCGCGCCGGTGTTCCTGGCGAACATCATCTTCACGAATTCGTTCCGGGACAGCGAGACCGCGGACATAGCCTTTGCCTCGAACCTGCTGGGCATCATGACCGGGGGGGCGCTGGAGTACTTCAGTATGCTGATGGGCTATCGCCTGCTGCTGCTACTGGTGATGGTTTTCTATGCCCTCGCGCTGCTGCTCCGTAATCGTCAAAAAGCGCGGGCAGCGGAGCCGACTTTAACGTTTTCATCAGGAGAGCGAACATCCAGCGAGGGCCGATAATGGCGTTGAACAAACTAATCCAGCTAGCGGAAAAGCCAGCGAGGCCGATCATGAGTTTTAACACATGCATCCGGGTAGGTGGTGGGTTTCTCACTGGCCGATCATGAATGTTGACGACCAAAACCGGTCATGTGTCTGCCCCTATCCTGATGACTGGTGACGACCGAATGGGGGAATGTAGGGACAAGGGGCGGATGTGGGGCAGGGTGGGGGCCTTGTGCTTGTCCTGGTGGCAACGCGATCCATGGGGGACTGTGTGGAGCAACCAGGCCGCACCCCAACGAGGACAAGCACAAGGCCCCCTCATCCACTCCACCCCGCCCCTTGTCCCTACAGGACGCGGGCGGGCATTTTCTCTCATTCCCCGATTCGGTTGTCACCAGTCATCAGGATGGTGACCTGTACCTGACCGATCTTGATTGTCAACATTCATCATCGGCGCTGGCCGCGATACATCGGGGCCAATACACATCAACCTAAGCAAAGCCCATCAACATCCGGCCTGCTGCCTCTTCCCAGGGCTTAGGTTGATGCACATTGGCCGCGATACATCGGGGCCCTACGAGTGTGACGTACCCGTTCACGATACCCGGGGTATTTCGTGAAAGTGCATCATCGGCCCTACAGATGATCCGATGAATGTATCAAGGGACATCGTTGCGCACCTACAAGGAATCAAACAATTAGCATGAAAGCTTATGGGGTTGGTGTAGGTGTCGGGTTCCCATACGGGTTGCTATAGCCGTTTCCATTAACATTATTGGTATTAGTATTGGTTATGAAGCCGCTCTGCAGCGGGACATCAGTCTTGAGCATATAGGTCTGATAGCCGCTGCCGGCGAGTCCATTGACTGTATTGACAGATTGCTGGATCACACCAGGAGGAGGCAAAAACTGATCTGGTGGAAAACCGAGATCGCAGCCGGGTTTACATTTGCCGCTTGCATACTCGATTGCATCATGCCAGATGGGAGCAGCACCCGTGATACCAACTACATTTTTCATATAATCGCCATTGGCATTACCTGACCAGACGCCAACCACTATATCAGGTGTATAGCCAATTGTCCAGTTGTCCTGGAAATTGTCAGAGGTACCAGTTTTGGCTGCCACGTCACGACCATCCCAGTCTTGCATAGTAAGTACAGGATCACCCGAGAACTCAATAGCTCGCGCCTGGTTATTCGAGAGAATCGAAGACATCAGGAAAGCTATCTGTGGGCTGATGACCCGTGTGCTGGGAGGACGAGTGGGGTCATAGTGGTACAGGTGATGGCCATAATTATCCCAGATATCCAAGATTCCTTGCGGAGGGACGCGCATACCCTGGTCGGCAAAGACCTGGTAGGCACCTACCATTTGAAGTAAGGAGACATCAGCCGTACCAAGCGCAAAGGAGGGTCCAACGTCTTGCCGAACGGTAATATTGGTATGGTGTTTCATATTGTAGTTGACAACATCCTGATCAATATCGGTAATGCCGAAACGCCGGGCCATATTGAGTACATTATCGAAGCCAGCAAACTCCAAGGCCTTGATCGCCGGAACATTAAACGAGTTGGCCATATCAAGTACGATATTGGAACTCATATTATGATATATCCCACCATAATCGGTGGGGTGATAGGTAGTTACGTTAGGGTCTCCACCGACCAGCGTGCTGTCAGTTGGGAAATAGGTTTTCATATCCGGTAGCACGATGCCGGGGTACCAACCCATTTGAAAAGCTGTCGCATATACAATGGGTTTGAAGGATGAACCTGGTTGACGAGGGGCGAGCGCGGCATTGACATTGCCTGCAATATCGGGATTAGTAGAGGTATATTCGGCGCTACCATCCATCGCCAGGACCTCACCTGTCTTCGCGTTCATGACCACAACCGCAGAATCATTGACATTATGCACCGTATTGAGCGGTCCCGAGTCACCTACAAAGATTTGCCATTCCTGGTCGCGAAGGTGATGACGCACATTTTGTTCGACATACCTTTCCAGGTTATAGTCGAGGGTTGTGCGAATATTAAAGCCACCGGTCAGGAACAGGTGAACTCCTAGCCCCTCGTCTCCATTGCCCAGGGCAATCTCTAACTGACTGCGAACCCAATTCACGAAATGTGGAGCGTTCTGAATAGAATGGAAGCCTGCGAAGGTCATCTTCGCAGTCATGGACTCTACTTGCTGGACTATGTCAGGCGTAATGGGGCCATTGTCGGTGGTCTGGTCGCCGAGAGCTGTATTCACATGCATATTGAGCGAGAGCATCTGCTGCAGCACATAATCCTGGCGAGCCAGAGCAAGCTTTACATTGTCAGGACCCAGTGTCGGATCATAGGTAACCGGATTCTGTGGCATGCCTGCCAGGAGCGAGGCACGCGCCAGGGCCAGGAGTGGGTCGTGCTTCTTTGTAGCAGGATTGTAATCGAGGTTAGCTATGGCAGGAATGCAATTAAAATTCTGGTTGCATATTGGTTTGAGACCAAAATAGTCCTCCACGGCGGCCTCGACACCAAGCTCTTGCGCACCAAACGGGGAGACGTTGAGGTACATTTCCAGAATCTTCCACTTGGGATATTGCTGCGTCAAGCCAATCGCCAGGGCTGCTTCGGGAATTTTTCGTTGCAGCGACACCTCTTTATCATTCGTGAGGTTTTTGATCAACTGCTGGGTGATGGTACTACCGCCACTCTGTACAGAGCCAGAAGAGGTGTACTGACCGGCGGCGCGGAGGATGCCCTGGGGATCTACGCCCGAATTATCCCAGAAGGTCTTGTCCTCCGCGGCAATCATGGCATCCTGCATTACCCCTGGTATGTAATTGAACGTAATAGGAATGCGTCGCCCCTCTCTATTGTCATATGCCACGTAGAGGAGCTGGCCATTACGGTCATAGATACGGGTGGTCTGGTCGATCTGCTGATTTGCTAATCCCTTAAGGCTCCGTTGCTTGTACTGATAATAGCTATAGGCAGAGACAGCACCCGAAGAAATGGCCATCAGCAGGAGAAGCAAGAAAATAGAGAGTGCTATTGTCCAGATTTTTTTACTATTGGGCTGGGCTTGCTGCCATCGCTCGCGGCGATGGCGCATTAGCATGGCGAGACGTACAGAGCGAGAGCGTTTCCAGGGCTTTGATTTTGGAGGCAGCGGTGGCGTGGAGGGACGATAGAGAACCAGGGGATTTTGATCGACGTTCTGGCCACGAACTGCTGCCATCTTGCCAGTCAAGCGACGTACTGTTTGTATAGCATTCCCCAAAAAGGAGTGTGAAGGCCACTGCTGTGGTGCAGGCCACGCAGGCTGTTGAGGAGGAGGTAGCGGTGACATCTGAGAGTACGGAGGCATTCCTTGCGGCGCTTGCCCCACAGAAGGAGAATACTGAGGAGGTCTTTGGACCGACTGCTCGGAGTAATTACCAATCATGCTGTCTGTACGAGGACTCCCACCTTGCTGGGCAGGATGATTACTGTTGCGTTGTTGATTCCAATAGTTATTACTCATACTTTTCCTTCGTAATACTTAAACTCACAAGCTAAGCCCATAGTTCCCATACACATATCTGCGCTAAAACTCCTGCCTGGCTACGTCTACCTTCTAATAAAGAATGAGGCACTTGGACCGATTCAGGTAAAAAGCGGTCTACGTATGGGAACGAATGAATAGGAGCGTATTAACACGGCAATCTATTCAGGCCACATCAAAGCGCCAGAATGTGCAAATAGTCCTGATGGAAATCAGAACGAGGCATGTACGTTTGTACAGAAACATCCAATCATGTACAATAAGGGCTATGTATAGCTATTACCATTATAACCTGATGCTTAGATATTAATGAGGTTCCAATATTCCTGGATTGAGAGGAGCTAATCAATGCCCCTTCGTCGCTTGTATTTCCCTCTGCCAGTAGCACTTTGCCTTTCTATACTTTTTCTTTCGTTTGTCATTACTCCCAGGTACGCGCACGCGCTAGCTTCACCCAGCGGCCCAATAACAATCACCTCTCGAACATACGTTGTACATTTTCCTAGTTCGATTGAAATTAACGTAAGCGCAAACGATCCTATCAGTACTATCGCCAAGGCAAGCATCGACATTGATTTGAGTGTAGATGCGCAGCAAGAAATACATACCATACCCATTAACCAGGCGGCACATACAATATCCCTATCATGGCACGAAGATACAAGTGGCGGCCATTTCATACCACCGGGAACGCAGGTCACCTACTTCTGGCAATTTTGGGATAGCGCGGGGAACACGCTAACCGACACACAACAACAATTTTATACGACAGACACCCGTTTTAACTGGCAGCACCTGACACAGGGCATGTTACAGGTCAACTGGTATAATCGTTCGCAGGATTTTGGGGAGGTGGTACTAAGCCAGGCTAACACCAGTGTACAACGCATTAGCGCCAATCTTGGTGGAGGGCTGATCCATCCAATTAACCTGTGGGTTTATGAAACCGATCAGGATTTCCATGGCTCGCTCGTCCCAGGCTCCTTTGAATGGGTAGGAGGTGAGGCATTGCCATCGCTACATGAAGCCTCCATTGTGGTAATCAGTACCTCAGACGATACTCTTGTGCGAGATATGCCGCACGAACTGACACATCTCATCTTTCATCAACTTATTGAGCAAGGCATCTTTTCTCCAACATGGTTTGACGAAGGTTTTGCCGTCTATAACCAAATCTATCATGAACCAGATATGATGGCACGTTTCCAAAAAGCCCTTGACACGCATTCATTGCTTCGGTTGAGTGAGATCACTACAGGTTTTCCTGTCGATGCCGATCAAGCGTACCTGGCCTATGCCCAGAGCTGGAACCTGGTGGGGTATATGTACAGTACCTTTGGTCAGCCCAGGGTGGCGCGGCTTATCAAGCTAATGAATAACTCCCAAACAGCTTTTGAAGAAGACTTGCAGCAGGCTTTGGGAGTAGACGAGGTACACCTGGAGAATCAATGGCGCCTTCACCTGAATCAACCAGGGATACCTACTCCCGGTGAGTTGACCCCAACGCCGAAACTGACACCAGTAGTCAGGCAAATGCAGAGCGTTACTACCACTGATACAAGTTTCTGGTTACTTATTGGCCTTGGTTTATTGCTAGTGCTGGGTTCTCTCACCGGCTTGATCCTGCTGTTATTTTTCAGTTTGCGGCATCACAAGGCTGTGACAAGGATGCCCAACACTCCCTATCCACCAAATTGGCAAGAGGCAAATACGCCTGTATCGCATTCATACACTGATCCATCAACATATATGCGCACTTCGATGTATGCCCGGCCATACTCGCAACCCGTATCACCTCTTCAGGGACTAGAGTATCCGACCAATGTCCCTCGAAAGCAGGCATCGCAAGAATGATAGCGACAGATAGGATAGAATATAGATCAGGTACCCATTAAGAAAGTTTAGAATATAAAAGGATGTTTGATTGAGATGGAAGTGTTTGACTCCCCCTCCCACTATTATCCCTCTGACGCCATGTCACTGGATGAACTGGCCTATTGGATCGCATTCAACCGGGTTTCCGGCATTGGGCCTGTCAGCTTCAAATTGCTTCTCGATTACTTCCAGGATGACCTGGCAGCGGCATGGCAAGCCGATAGTAAAGAGCTGGCACAAGCAGGTCTTACACAGAAGGCCATTGAAAATGTAATCAAGCTGCGCTCGACCAGTACACCTCAACAGGAACTGGAAAAACTGGAGCGTCTGCGCATTCGTGTGATTACCTGGAAAGACAAAAGCTATCCATCGCTGCTACGCGAAATCGACGATGCGCCACCGGTACTTTATACCTATGGCAAGCTCACGGAGGCCGATCAATTTGCCCTGGCCGTGGTGGGTACACGCAATTCGACGACCTACGGTCGCCAGGTGACCGAACGCATTGTAACCGAACTGGTGAAAGGCCAGGTTACTATCGTGAGCGGCCTGGCGGTGGGTATCGATACCATTGCGCACACAACCGCTTTGGACGGGGGCGGACGCACTATAGCTGTCCTGGCATGCGGGCTGGATATCGTCTATCCTCCGACGAACCGGGGATTGGCACGTCGCATAGTTGAGTCCGGACAGGGTGCGCTCATAACTGAATACCCGCTCGGCATCCAACCCGAAGGAGGGAACTTTCCGGCACGCAACCGCATCATCTCAGGGCTTTCACTCGGTGTCCTGGTTGCGGAAGCTCCACCAAAAAGTGGGGCACTCATTACAGCGAGCTTCGCTCTGAAGCAGGGCCGCGAAGTCTTTGGGATCCCTGGAAGCATCCTTTCAAGCAAAAGTGCTGGGGTGAACAAACTTATCCAGGATGGTGCGCGACCGGTGATGGATGTCAGGGACATCCTGGAGGCGCTTAACCTCTTTTTGATACCACAGCAGGTTGAGATGCAGGCCGTGCTGCCCGACAACGACGAGGAGCGCAAGCTGCTGAAGTTGATCAACCATGAACCATGCCATGTCGATGAACTGATTCGTGAGTCAGAGCTGCCGACAACCACCGTGACATCAACCTTATTGATGATGGAGCTAAAAGGGATGATCCGGCAGGTGGGAGGAATGCAGTACGTTTTGGCAAGATAGATACGTGGTGAGCAGATGATCTACCTCGACCTCTTACTCAAGGCAACCAAAGGAATCCTACGTTACCCTGGCCAACAGAGCCATTTCGATGCCTATAGTCATGACAGCAGGCAGCTAATCCCTGGCGAACTATTTGTCGCAGTACGCGGTGAACGCAGCGATGGGCACGATTACCTGCTTGATGCAGTGCACCGAGGCGCAACAGGGCTACTGGTAGAGGAGCGATACATCAATTTGCTTTCAGAGGAAGCACAAACAACTCTAGCGCAGGCAAGAGTTGCCACCATTGTCGTAGAAGATACACGCATTGCCTTGCAGCGCTATGCCCGTTTCATTCTGGACCACTGGCATCCCACGGTGATTGCCGTCACTGGGAGCACAGGCAAGACCAGCACTAAGGAAGCAATCGCGGCCGTCCTTTCCAGCAACTTTGCCACCTTCAAAAGCTGGCAAAACTATAACGACTTGCTGGGATTGCCACTCTCGCTCGGGCGCCTGGAAGAACGCCACGAATACGCTGTGTTGGAGATGTCCTGCGATCTTCCAGGCGAAATTAAAGAGCTGTGCCGGATTGCACGCCCATCAATTGGTGTCATCACCAATATCAGCCCGACACAACTCCAATATTTTGGCACTGTCGAGCGATTGGCGGCAGAATTATGTACACTGCTTACCTTTCTTCCACAAACAGGTACAGCGGTTGTCAACGCTGATGATATATTGATATGCAATATGATCTCAAATCTGGGAGATCAATTGGTTGCCCCAATCAAAATCTTTTCGCCTTCAAAAGTCCAGGGCGTAGAGGTGACATGGGATGGAACGAGAGGCAGATTGCCAATCGAGGATGATAGAGCATTTTCACCCACAGAGGGCGCGATAAAGCGGGCCCCGACGCTCGCTTCTCACCTTTTAGGGGCACATCAGATATCTACAATGCTGGCGGCCTATGCAGTTGGTCGGCATTGTGGTTTGAATCCGCAAGAAATCGAATACGCACTGGCAAACTTGCGCCCTATGCCGGGGAGAATGAATCCGCTCCAGGGAGTAGAGGGAGCAACACTGCTTGACGATACGCACAATGCCGCGCCTGCTTCAGTCATCGCAGGATTGGAAACATTGAGGGTGCTCCACTCCAGTTGTCGCATAGCTGTTCTTGGCGATATGCTGCGCCTGGGCTCCTACGAGGAAGAGGCTCACCAGGTGGTAGGAGAGAAAGCAGCCCAATGTGTGGATTACCTGATTGCACGAGGTGAACGAGCCGTGATAATAGCCGATTCTGCCCGTAAGGCGGGTTTAAAGGCAGAACAAATTATCATTACCTCGACACATGAAGACGCGGCAAAGGCAGCGCGGAATCTAATCGCCGGGGCCCACTTTATCGCGCCCTCGCGGGGTAGGGAAGATTCAAATTCTTCGTCCTCACTCCGCGAGGGCGCGATAAAGTGGGCCCCGACGGTTTTACTCAAAGGCTCTGAAGAGACGCGGATGGAACGAGTCACCGAGTTACTGATGGCTCATCCTGAACAGGCACGCGAAGACCTGGTGCGACAGACGCCCGGTTGGAAGCAAATTGTAGTTATGCGGCCTGAACGTCCTACGTGGGTTGAAATTGATCTGAGTGCTATCGCTAACAATACCCGGCAGATTCAATCATTGGTTGGGCCAGGTGTACGCATTCTTGCCAGCCTCAAGGCTGATGCTTATGGCCATGGAGCGTTGAAGGTAGCTCGCACAGTGCTGCACAACGGCGCGAGTATGCTGGGAGTAGCAACGGTGAGCGAGGCTGTACCGTTACGTGAGGCAGGCATCAGCGCACCTATCCTGGTGTTTGGCTATGTGCCACACTGGCAGATGCGCGAAGCAGTACGCCTGGGTCTGACTATTACGCTGTATTCGATTGAATCTGCCCAGGCACTCTCGCGTATGGCACTGGCGTTGAGAGAGGCAGTCAAAGTACATGTAAAGGTCGATACGGGCATGGGACGCCTTGGTATACGTGCGGAGCAAATTACAGAGGTGCTGCGGCTTATACACGAGATTATTGACTTGCCTGGTCTGGAGTTGGAGGGTATTTTCACGCATTTTGCCATGGCCGATACGCGAGATCAAACACACGCACGCATGCAACTCGTACGCTTTCAACACGTCTTAGACGTAATAGAGGGAGAGCATATGCGTCCACCATTAGTACATGCTTGCAACAGTGCTGCGATCCTCAGCCTGCCTGAAGCGCATTTCGATATGGTGCGGCCGGGGATCGCCTTATATGGGCTAGACCCCTCTTCTGAGGTACGCCTACCAGGAGGATTTCGTCCTGCTCTCTCATTCAAAACGCAGGTGGCCCAGGTCAAAGTCATTCCAGAGGGCGAGTGCATCAGCTATGGATGCACCTACACAACGGAGCGAACTACGCGCGTGGCGATCCTTCCCGTGGGCTATGCTGATGGCTTCCGGCGGGCCCCCACAAACTGGGGCAGCGTGCTAATTCATGGGCAAGAAGCGCCGCTTCTGGGGCGGGTCTGCATGGATCAGTGTATTATTGATGTCTCGCATATTCCATATGTTCGCATGGGTGAAGAAGTCGTACTGATCGGACGTCAGGGAGAGGCCAGCTTAACAGCAGAGGAGGTAGCGCAGCGATTGGGTACAAATAATTATGAAGTTGTCTCAGAGATTCTAGCTCGTGTGCCACGAGTTGATTGATACGTGTGGGGAGATGAAGATGCAATCGGACAAAGCTGAGAATAGCTCTGATGCTTCGGACTCTTCTCAGCTTTTTGCTATTATTATTGCCAATCCGTCATCTGGAGCTTTTCCGCCTCATACGCACCACTTTGACGAAGCGCTTGCAATCCTGCACAATCATGGGTGGAGAGTTGATCTCTGGTACACGAACGCGCGAGGCGAAGGAGAGAAACTGGCGCGGAAAGCGGTCGAGCAGAAAGCTAACCTGGTTATTGCAGCGGGTGGCGATGGAACCATTAACGAGATCATTCAGGGATTGGCAGGCAGTGAAACAGCGTTAGGGATACTTCCCAGCGGGACTGTCAATGTATGGGCACGGGAATTAGGCATTCCATTAGACGACATGGGAGCATGTGGAGTACTGTTGAATGGCCAGACACGTCGCATTGACCTCGGTTATGTGAATGGCCGCTATTTTCTGCTAATGGTAGGGATTGGATTCGACGGAGAGGTCACCCAGGCAGTCGAACGCAAACCGCTCAAACGTTTGGGGGTTCTCGGCTATGCTCTCGCCGCCTTATGGCTGGGTCCCGGGTACAGGAGCTTCTCTGTCGTCGTACAAATCGATGGATACATGGTGAAAACTCGTGCCCTGCAAATCATTATCGGCAATACGCAGCTGTATGCAGGCGGGATCAAGTTTACCTGGCAAGCAAAATGCGATGATGGGCTACTCGATCTGTGTATCGTACGCAAGCGCGATTTCTGGGGACGCATCGTAGTATTATGGGATTTTTTCTTGCGCAGGGAGCAGCGTCGTCTCTGGGTGCGCTACGATACCTTTAAACGCATTAAGATAGATACGCCGGAACCAGTTGCATTTCAGATCGATGGTGAAGCGGCGGGTCATACACCAGCGATATTTAGCGTGGTCCCCGGCGCCTTAAAGGTTGTCGTGCCCCAGAAGACGCCGGAAGGGTTATTTTCGGAAGTGTGAATCGTACGAACAGGTAATATTTGAGTTTCGCCATTGCAAACATCACTCACTAACCGGAGCAGGTTGCACAGGTGAAGACACCGCTGGTTCATTCTCTCCACCTAGCCGGCGGCGGGCAGTCTCACGACGACCTACGGCAGGCACATGCTTAGTTGCTTGCGATTGCCCTGAGCCGACTCTACCAAAGAGGGCGACATGGCAGATCATTCTTCGTGAAGTCTCGATACGTAGTGGAATTCGTCCAAGGTGAGGGACTTCGACTCTGTACGCCGTTATTGTCAACTCAACTAGGTATTATTACCTAATGGAATGCTGTGAAATTCTGTAACGCACTAACGTAATTAGCATAGTAAGCCGGTAATCAGCTACATTGCTATCAGGGGGGAGCAATACCGATTTATGCATACCACAAGCGTTCTAACGAACTCATTTCTTCTTCAGTAGAGGTTGGAAGGGAGGCGGAGATGCATTTTTGCTTTATCATTGAAGCTCGATACCGGCATGAGCAGATGCCTCTTGCTGTTGCACGTCAACTCGTAGCATGGGGGCACGACGTTGACCTGTTGGAACCGCAAACTACGATTACCTGCCTGTTTGATCTGGCGAAAGAGATGTACGATGCTTACGTCTTGAAAACGGTCTCAGATGGCCCAGGCCTGAGCCTTTTAGAGGCAGCCGAAGTGGCAGGTATCCCTACCATCAATCATTCGCGCTCGATCCGGTTAGTACGCGACAAAGCTGTCGCTAGCGCCTATGCTCATGCTCAGGGATTGCCCATTCCTCTTACCTACTTTGCTGTGCATCCTGAGTTGCTCAAGCAGATCCCAACGGAAAACTACCCGCTAGTGGTAAAACCTACCAATGGCAGTTCCTGTCGAGATATTTTTCTCCTAGCTAGCCCGGCTGATCTCGCAACATTGCAGTTAGTTGAAACAAAGGCCCGTTTTTTCCTGGCTCAACAATATGTAGAAAATAACGGATTTGATAGTAAGCTGTACGTTGCTGGGACAGAGGTCTTCGCTGTAGCGAAGAGATCCCCGCTTCACCCTGAGGTGCGGGTAGACAAGCGGCTTAT
>WNFE01002528.1_pt1 | contig 17434 bp, 14 predicted proteins | sample 5400451 | NCBI WGS metagenome assembly WNFE01 (sample SAMN13153344, study PRJNA577476) | soil metagenome | isolation source: 200 cm saprolite under Douglas fir tree site 2 hole 2 | place: USA:California | collected 2015-04-18
CGGTCGCGTGCTGCGGTGGCGCGGAGCCACATCGGCCAGCTCCAGTACTCGGAGTGGCCGGCGAACAGCCACGCGACCTGGGGATCGGGGCCGCGACCGAGGTGATAGTCGGAGTCGGTCAGGTAAGCGACGTCGTAGCCGGTTTCTTCGAGCCAGCGGATCAGCAGGTAGTCGATGCCCAGGAAGATATCGCGCACGACGTGCTCACCGAGCGGTCGCGCGAACGAGACTTTCACGGCGCGATTCGCGCGGGCTTTGGGCCGCCCGCGCGGTCAGCAGCTGCGCTTCCTTGCGTCCGCTACTATTTCGCCCGCAGTTTGAGCGCCGTCCGGCAGGCTCCGCCACCCGTCTCCGGTACAGGCATGGCAGCGTCGTCAGGCCGCGATCAGCAGGAGTGTACCTGGCTTGGGTCGGAGCACGAGACACGCGGCGCGCAGTTGGGTCCCCTCCACTGGAGCATTCATCTATGAGCCCAGCCTTCCTGTATCGCATGGCGTCCGTCCTCTTGGTACTCTTTGCCGCAGGCCACACGCTCGGCTTCCGCCGAGTCGATCCCCGCTGGGGCCTGGACGCCACCATCGGGGCCTTGAAGGCAACCCGGTTTCAGGTTCAGGGCTTCACGCGATCCTATTGGGACTTTTACACAGGGTTCGGATTCTTCGTCACCGTGCTGCTGTTGTTCGCGGCAATTCTCGCCTGGCAGCTCGGGGCCCTGCCGAAGGACACGCTGCGGAGCTTACGCGTTGTAAGCTGGGCTCTGGCTCTCTCCTTCGTGGCGGTCACCTTCCTGAGTTGGCGCCATTTCTTCATCGCGCCGCTGGTCTTCTCGGGCGTCGTCGCCGTCTGCCTCCTCCTGGCCGCGTGGAGCCTTCGGACAGCTTGACCTACGAGGCAGCTCGGGATCAAGTTCGCAGCCGAGCCGATCACGCGCTTGACGCTGACGAGCGCGCTCGTTCCAAACGGAAGCCATTGAGTCGTGCCCTGGCGGGCACGGGACCGAGGCGGGGCGCCCGCAGGGCGTGCCACTGGATGGGGTTGTTGAGTATGATGAAGGACGAAGATGGAGAGTGCGACGCCGCGGCCTCTGCCACCCGACCTCATGGAAGAAATCCGCGCGCTCAAGGCCGAGCGGCGGGCGGTTATCCTCGCGCATAACTACCAGATCCCGGCGATCCAGGACCTCGCTGACGTCGTAGCCGACTCGCTCCAGATGGCGCGGCGGGCGACCGCGTTCGACGCCCCCGTGCTGGTCATTTGCGGCGTGCAGTTCATGGCCGAGACCGCGGCGATCGCGAACCCCGACAAACGCGTGCTCATCCCCGACCCCGAGGCCGGCTGCTCGCTCGCCGCCACGATCCGACCCGAGGAGGTCCGGACGTGGCGTGGCGAGCATCCCGACGGACTGGTGGTCGCCTACGTCAACTGCAGCGCGGCGGTCAAGGCCGAAGCGGACTACTGCTGCACCTCGGGGAACGCGGTCGCCGTCGTCCAGTCCCTGCCCCGAGACGTCCCGGTGCTCTTCGTCCCCGATTTCTTCCTCGGCACCTACCTGCGGCGCGTGACCGGGCGGGAGCTGGACGTCTGGATGGGGGAGTGCCATGTGCACGCGGCCCTGACGCCCGACGTGCTCGCTGCAAAGCGCCAGGAGCACCCAGACGCTGACTTCCTCGTCCATCCAGAATGCGGCTGCGTGACGAGCGCCATGTACTACGCCGAGGCAGACGGTGACCTCGCCGCGGGGCGCACCGCCATCGTGTCGACGGAGCAGATGATGCGGCACGCGCGCCAGTCGAGCGCCCGCAAGTTCGTCATCGCAACGGAAACCGGGGTGCTGCACCGGTTGCGGCGCGAGAATCCCGGGAAGGAGTTCCACGCCGTCGCCGAGCAGGCCGAGTGTCGCTACATGAAGATGATCACCCTCGAGAAACTGCGGGACTCGCTGCGCGACCTGAAGTACGAGGTCACCGTTCCCAGCGACGTCGCGCTCCGGGCGCGCCGGGCCATCGATCGGATGCTGGCGATTGGCTGACCCGCTCGGTCTCGAGGAGGTGCGCCGCGCCCTGGCCGAGGATCGCGCTGGCGAGGACGTTACCACCCGGTTGCTGGGCGCCGCCGGGGACGGCCCTGCAGTCGCCCATTTCGTCGCCGAAGGTCGGTTTGTCGTCGCCGGCCTGCCGATCGCTGGCAGCGTGTTTCGGGAACTCGATCCCAGCGCCTGCCTCGAGCCGCAGACCCGAGACGGTGCGTGGGCTGAGGCGGGGGCAACTATCACCACGGTGCGCGCGACCGCGCGGGCGGTGTTGGCGGGTGAACGGGTGACCCTGAATTTTCTGCAGCGCCTCTCCGGGATCGCCACGCTCACTCGTCGGGCCGTGGACCAAGTGGCAGGGACACCTGCGCAGATCACGCACACCCGGAAGACGACACCCGGGCTGCGGCGCCTTGAGCAGTACGCCGTCCGAGTGGGTGGGGGCGTGGACAACCGTGCGTCGCTCGCCGATGCCGTTCTGTGGAAGGACAATCACTGGGCGTTACTCGCGGCCCGGGGATCGGCCCTGGCGGATGCGCTCGCTTCCGCCCCACCCGGCATGCAAGCGATCGTCGAGGTGGAGAACGAGGTGCAGCTCGAGGAAGCGCTCGCCGCCGGCGTGCGGCACGTCCTCGCGGACAACCAGCCGCCGGAGCGGATCGCTGCCTGGGTGCGCCGGGCAGGTCCAACAGTCACAATCCAAGCGTCGGGCGGGATCACACCCGAAACCGCGCGAGCCTACGCGGAGGCGGGCGCGACGCTCATTTCCATGGGCGTCCTGACGCACTCGCCTCGCACGGCGCCGATCCGGTGCGACTTGACGGTCAGCGCGTGATCGCCGACGTGTCCGTCTAGACCGCGGCTGCCGGCGCCAGCGGCGTTCCGCCGGCCACGCGACGCGCTCGTTCCCCCTTCAGGACCCGCAGCGGACTGTTGTCGTGGTCCGCGTGTTGCCGCCCGGGCCGACGGCAAAGCGGAACTCGAACGTCCCGCGACCCGGGGCGCTGGGCGGCAACAGGACTCGACGGGTGACGAAGGCCGTCGACGTGACGGCATCGCTCAGGGTCCCGTCGTGCGTCTCGAAGACGATCGCATGGTACGTCGCGCCGATCGCCTGGCCCGTGGTGGGATCGGTGGGCGTCACCTGCAAGCGACCCGCCAGAAACGCATTCGGTCCCGCGGCGCAGAATGGCTGCGGGATCACTTGGTCGAATCGCTGGATCCAGCGGCGGTGTGCCACGAGCGGCTGCGCCGGGACGCTGTCGCGCAGGTTCAGGACGGTGGCGTGGCCACTGCTCGGAATCGCGACGGGATCGGTTACGTCGTTCACCGGGCCGCCGATCACCTGGCGCAGCGCCGTCGGAATGCCGTTGTAGATCACGGCCGGAATGGTGCCGAACGGCGCGGGGTTCAGCGGAGCGGTCGTAAAGAACGGCAACGTCGGATCGAGGAGACCGCTGCGCACGAAATCCGCCACCACAAACTGCTCGGCGAGCGCCCAGCTGATCGTCTGGTGATCGAGTGTTCCCGGGATGTAGACCTCGAACGGCGCGCCGCCGACCGTGGCGCCCCCGACGTCGAAGAACCGCAGGTGAAACCGGGCCTCGCTGTAACTGCCGCATTCGAGCATGATCGGGCTCCCCACCCAGCCGCTCGCGGCGGCGTAGGCGACTTCCGGCTGCACCTCGGGCTCGTCATGCCAGGTGCAGTTAAAGGGAAACACGTTCGGGAACCCCAGCGCCGTCCGGTCGCCATCGAGCTGGAGCAACGCCGCCCGCAAGCGGCGCGGATCCGCCTGGCCGATCCAGATGAGATTCACCGGGTCCGACGGCACGCCGAAGCCGAAGCCCGTGAACGGCCACAGATCAAGCGTTTGGCTCGGCAAGGGGACCGAGACGAGGGGCGTGGGAGCAGGCGCCGCATCGCGCGCGTTCTGGCGGGCGATCCGGGGCGCCTGGACGCGCGGACCAGTCGAGCTGCTGGCGTGATCTTCGCACGCGGCCATCGCGAGCAACACCACGAGGACCGCCATCGGACGAGATGTGAAACGCGCGTCGCTAAGCCACCGAGTGCATCGCATAGCAGCCTCCTCCAGTCGGGACGCACCAAGCTCGGTTCCACCCGTTAAGGACGAGTCAAGACAGGCCGCCCCACGCCGTTACGGGACGCCGCCTGCTCGCTCAGCGGACCCGCGGGTAGACCGGGAAGAAGGAAGCGCGTCACGCCGCCCGCAGGCCGTAGCGGTCTCGCACGCCCGCGGCGATCCGCTCCGCGTTCGCAAGAATCGTGAGGCTCGTGTTCACAGCGAGCGACGAGGGGATCGCCGCGCCGTCGCTGACGAACAGGCCGGGGTAGCCGAATACCGCCCCGTCACTGTCCACCACCCCGTCGGCGCGGCTCTCCGCCATGCGGCAGGATCCCACCTGATGGGCCGTGGAGAAATGCACGCCCACCTCCGGCATCAAGTCCTGGTCGAGGAAGTCGGTTTCGACGAGCCGACATCCGTTCCGCACGAGGATCGACTCGAGCAGCTGCTTCGTGACCGCGTGGTAGCGCTCGAGCGGCTCCGTCAGGGGCAACGCGACGCGCGGCTCCGCCCCCGGCTCGAGCTCGAGCCGGGCACCGGGCGGGGTCAGTCCGAACGCGGCGAGGACGATCACGCGAGTGCGCAGCCGGCGCATGAGCTCCACGTTGGGCTCTCCCCACCAGGCCCCGCTCCGGCGCCCGCCTGCCAAGCGGAGCCGGGCCCCCGAGGCGATCATCAGTGGCAGCGCCTTCACCCCGTGCACCGTGATCCCGTGCGACTCGAGGAATTCGTAGCTGATCATGCCGGGATGCGTGCGGCCTGTGAACATGTCAGCATCGGGGAAGGAGTCGGGCAGTAAGCCCGCCACCTTGACGCTGCCGTTGTAGGCGATGTTGCGGCCCAGGTGGGCGGAGAGGAGCGGCAAGTGCGGCCGCGAGCGGCCGAGCAAACGCGCCGTCCCCACCGTCCCGCCCCCTAGGATCACGACCCGGGCCACGAACCGTACCGGCTCGCGCTCGCCCGTGCGGCGCTGGCAGCGGACCTCGTAGCAGTAGGGGACGGCCGCGAGGGTCCGTGCCCGGACGCGACCGTGCGCGAGGGGGACAATCGCGACCGCCTCGAGGTCCGTCTCGATCGTGGCGCCCGCCGCGACCGCCTGGGGCAGGTAGTTCAGGAACAGCGATTGCTTCGCGCCGTAGACGCATCCCGTAACGCAGAACCCGCTCCCCTGACAGCCGCGCACCGCGTAGCGAGCGCGATCGACCGAGTAGCCGAGGTTCTTCATCAGCTGAGCGAAGACGAGCCCGGTCTTCGGCACTTCGGCGAGCGGGATCTGCGAGACGTGCAGCATTCGCTCCGCGAGATCATAGAAGGGGTCGAGGGCGTGCCGGTCGAGCCCGCGCGGCCAGAGGCGCCGGCCCGTCGGGTCCGTTTGATCGAAGACGAGCGAGGGGGCGCGCAGCGACACCATTTCGTAGAACCCCGACCCGCCGCCCAACGCCTCGGCGTAGGTGAGGCTCAAGTGGTCGCCCGGCGTCCCCTTCAGATACTTGAGGAGATACTGGGGATCGGACGTCTGGCGGAAATCGGCCGTCTGGACCTTCGGGCCCTTCTCGACCATGATCACCCGCGCGCCAGCTTCCGCGAGGCGGAGGGCCGGGGCCGCGGCGCCGAAACCCGTGCCGATGATTAGTACGTCGGTCTGAACGGTCTGCATGGTCGCCTCACGTGTAGTTCCCGTCCGCCGTGCGCGCATGCGACAGAAAGCGCTCAGCGTCGGGGTGGGTGATGTCGGTCAGGGAGTGCCAGTGATAGCCGCCCTCGAACCCGATGCTGGGGCAGCCCTTCCGGTCGCCGTAGATCCCTGCGTAGAAGGCGATCTGGGCGAGGACGACCGCGCCGTTGTAGAGCTTCCGAGTCGTCGCGTCCGCCGCGAGGCCCTCCGCGATGACCGCCGTACGCTCTGCGAGCTCGAGCCGCTCGAACGGCCGGCCCCCGAACGCCCGCCCGGCGCGGCGCGACAAATCAGCCGTGAAGAACCCGGCGTATTGGGCGAACGGGTAGGCGGGATCCAGATGGGCGCGGACTAGGTCCGGATCGTCGGGCCGCGCGCCGGGAATCACCGCCGTCACGAAGGCACGGAGCACGCGCTCGACCAGGGTGTCGTCCTCGTCGAACGACTGGGGGTAGGCGCTCACGAGCACGCGGAGCGGTGTGCAGGCAGCCGTGCAGCCGACGGCTAGGAGTGCGAGCTGCCGCAGGGCTTGGCGACGAGGGATCTTGTGCATGCGCATCTTTCATTCGAGACGCGCACACGATACCGGGGGCCCGTTAAGGCCCACTGAAGTGGAGTCAAGCGATCGTGAAGTGCCGCGCGGCGGTGGACGCCGCCCTCAGCCAGGCGGGGCCGCGGCGCCCGCGGCCTCCCGGATGCGCTCCCGCTGACCTGCGGCGACCATGTCGCGGTCGATCACATCGCGCACGATCCGCGCGACGAACGCATAGCCCCGCGGCTCGCTGCTCAAGAGACGCTGCCACTCGAGCTCGTCGAGCGCCACCGCGAGGGAGTCCGCCGCTAGGCCCGATGCGCGCCCGAGCACGGGCGCCGGCACGCGCAGCCCGAGTACCGCCGCGGCGACGAGGACGCGTTGGGCGTCGCCCGAGAGATTGCTGAACAACACGCGGATCGCCGCGACGACCGCGTCGGGCAGCTCGCCGGGCGGGGTCTGGTCGAGCGTACGCAGCGGCTCAGGCCACGCCCCGGGCACATGCCGCAGGTCGAGCCCCGCCGCCACGGCTTCGAGGAGCGCCACCACTAGGAGCGGGATCCCCGCCGAGTCGGTCGTGACGCGACGGGTGAGACGGTCCAACTGGACGCCGTCATAGGAGGGAACGGCCCAGCGCGCGAGCGTCCGCACCGCGTCCGTCGACAGCGCGCCGATCTGCACGGCCGCACCCGCGAGTTCGCGCCCGATCCGGGCGCGCAGCTCGTTGAGCTCGACCCGGGCCGGGTGCGGCATCGCGGTGCACACGAGCAGGACCCGCGAGCGTGCTAAGTCCCGAGCCGCTCGGCCCAAGGCAAGCAGCGACTCGCGGTCGAGCCACTGCGCGTCGTCAACCCAGACGACGAGCGGCTGCTCGTCGGCCACAGCCTCGAGCACCTGGGAGAAGGCGCGGCCGAGCGCCGGCCCTGGCGCGGCCTCCCGCAGCTCAGCGAGCACTGACGGGGGCGCCGCGAGCGCGCCGGGTGCCTCCACCAGCCCGCCCCGCGCTAGCCCCAGCACCCCGCTCCAAGCGTCCTCGCGGTCCGCCTCCACCGCGCGCACGGCGGCCACCGTGGCCCCATCGAGGCGGGCGCGCGCGACAAACTCTTCCGCCAGCCGCGTCTTCCCAGTGCCCGCGTCGCCCTCGATGACCGTGAAGGCCGGGTGCCGCTGCTCGCGGCACGCGGTCCACGCCTCGACCAGGCGGGCGAGTTCCCGACCGCGCCCCACGAGCGGGGCCCGCTTCCCGACACCCGCACTTCCGGCGCGCTCCGGGAGCCGCCAGGTGCGCTCGAGCCGCACCCGCTGCGCGAGCCCCTGCGTCTCCGCCGTGAGCTCCGTACCGACCTCCCGCTTGAGCCGCGCGGCGAACGCTTCGTAGCGTTTCAATGCTCCCGGGCGATCCCCGGTGAGCGCGAGGCCCCGCATCAGGGCCCGTAGCGCCGTCTCCGACTCTGGATCGAGGGCGAGCGCCCGCTCCGCCTGCTCGAGCGCCCCCGTGATGTCACCGGTCGCACCGAGCTCGTCGGCCCGGCAGAGCAGCACCTCAACCGAGCGTCGCCGCCAGTGCTCCCGCTCGGCCGTCATCCAGTCGTCGAACTGCGATGCGCCCGGGATGCTGAAGCCCTCGAGGAACTCCCCCCCGATCAGCGCGACGCCAGCGGCGAAGCCCCTGGCGGCGACGCACCCGTCGAGCTCCTCCGTGTCCAGCCGGACGCCGCCCCCTCGGAGCGAGATCTGGGTCCTGTCGGACTTGACGGCGGCCGCGCCGGCATACCTGCGCAACAGACTCACCGCGGTATTGAGCGAGCGGCGCGCCTTGGCTTCGGGTTTGTCGCCCCACAAGAGCCCGATCAAATGCTCGCGAGTGCGCGTCTTGCGCGGCGAGCGAGCGAGATAGACGATGAGTCCCAAGTGCTTGCTCCATTGCAGCTCGACGGGTGTGCTGCCGTCCTCGAGGCTCACCTGCACGGGGCCGAGCGTGCGGCAAACGATCATGGGGCGCCCGGGCAGTCGAGCGCGCGCAAGCGGTGCGCGGCGCTGTCGGCTCGCGCGCGGTAGAGCGGTTCACCCGCCGCCCACTGGCGGGCGACCTCACCGTACGCCCGGCAGAGGTCCCCGCGCTCCCCCGCAGCGCGCTCGAGCAGGCTCGCTCGCCGCCACGCGGCCAGCGGCGCAAACGCCCAATCCACTTCCGCCGGTTGGGGAGCACGCGTGGGATAACCATGGAGGTCCGAGTTTTCCGGCCACCGGACCTCCCGCGCGGCCTGGGCCGGGCGGCCCGTCCGCTCGAACCACTCCGCACGAGCGAGGTGGAGCGCCGCCCGGAAGAATGCGTCCTCCCGGCCCGACGCCGCGAGCTCGCTCAGCCGGTCGGTGGACTCAAGCGCCAAGCGCGTGTAGCCGCGGCCGGCGATGGTCGTGGCCCAGAGGAGCGCCGCCTCGGGCGCCGCTCGAGGATCGACGATCGGCGCGAGCCCCTCGGGCGGGGGGTCGGGGCGCGGAGCGCTCGCCACGCTCATCATCGCGAGCATCCAACGGACGCCGGGCAACGCGCTGTCCCGGACCAAGGACGCCCGCAGGGCGGGCCCGCGGCCGGTGACGGAGGCGGCGCCGCGATCGAAGAAGAGCGTGGCCCACGTGAGCTCGGTCGCGAACGGGCCGAGCTCGGAGAGCCGCCCGGCGAGCCCCCGGGCGAGCGCGAGGCCAGAGTCCGGCCGCCCGAGCCCGACCAACGCGAGCGCGCGCGCGATTCCCGCCGAGCGCTCGAAGCGCGGCTCACGCAACAACCGCTCGGCGAAGGCTAGCTGCCCCTCGTGGCTCCCAAACCCGGCGAGGTAGCGCGCCCCTGCGTCCAGATCCCGGATGCCGGCCGCTTGCGCACGCGCCGCCACCACCTCGGTCCGCCGCATGGCGTCCTCACGCCCCAGGAACCGCCACGCGAATGCCACTTGCAGCAGCGCGAGCGTGGCGAACGACGGTGGATCGCTCGGATTCCCCGCCTGCTCCGCGCGACCGAGCGCGAGCGCCGCGGCGCCCGAGTCCCCCTCGGCGATGTGCAGCCATGCCAAGTGTTGCAACGCCGGCACGAACGCGGGGTCAAGCGTGAGGATCGCCTCGAGCGGCCGCGCGGCCTCGCGGCGCGCGCGCCCGACGAGGGGCCCGCGATGCAACAACTCGTCGCCCAGGCGAAACTGGCCGAACAGGAAATCCTTCCAGCCCCGGCTCAACGCCGCGAGCGTGTCGAGACGCGCGCGCAGCGGCAGGCGCTCGGCCCGAATCAACGTCCGGTAGTAGACCGGGAAATCCGCCACGTGCGCGCCATAGCGCGCCGAATCCCGCGGATCGTCCTCCAAGTCGAACCAGCGCCCCACCTCGGCATGCCGCCAGTAGCAGATCCAGCACGTCGGGTCGAGCCCAGCGGCCGCGGCGTAGGCAGCGCGAGCCTCGCCCCAGCTGCCCCGGGCGAAGGCGCGCTCGGCGCCGAGCAGCGCGAGCCGACCGTCGGGGGTCTTCGGCAACACGAGCAGCGGCAGCGAGGGGTCGAGCAGCTTCGCCGTCCCGTACAGCACCGCGGCGACCGAGTCGGCGAGACTGTCGACCAGCGCGGGCCACTCCGCCGCGAGCCCCCGGGCTCCGAGATCCCCGATCCCCGTGACCGCACTCGCCAGGTGCACGCGGGCGCGCCCGGCATCGTTCTCGATCTCCACCCGCACGACGAGCCCGCGCGCCCAACGGGACCAGAGCTGCTCAAGCCGCGCCGTACACCGCGCCGAGAGCTCCGGATAGGCACTCAGCCGGTGCGCCAAGCCACAGGTGACCGAGTCTCCGAGCCAGGCCGGCAGGTTCGGCGCGGTCTTCGCAGCCTCGAGCGACAGGTGGAGCGTCGGGGGCGGGACCGGCCGCAGCAGCAGGCCGAGGGCCGTGAAGCCCAGGGCGATAGCGATCGCGTTGCGTTGATAGGGCCAGATCCGGGTGCGCCAGAGCCGGCGCCGGAAGTTGCCGGCGTCCGACCAGCGGTCCTTCGGATCGAGCTGCAACGCGCGGGCGAGCACCCGCATCACGCGGCGGGAGACCGCTGACCAATCCCCCTTCGCAGGCGGGTCTTTCTCCCAGCGGCGGCCGGTGAACGCTTCGTAGATCACCATCGCAGCGGCGTAGAGATCGCTTGACTCGTTCGCTTCGATGCCGCTGAACAGCTCCGGCGCCATGTACGGCGCGGTCCCCACTCTGAAGTGCGGGTCCGTGAGCGCCTCACGCGTCACTTGCTTTGCGATGCCGAAGTCGGTGAGCACGGCACGCCGACCGATCCAGAACACGTTCGACGGCTTCACGTCGCGATGGATCACGCCGGCGCGGTGCGCCACTTCGAGCGCTTCGAGCAGGTCGCGTCCGAGCTTCAGGGCGTCGTGCTGGGTCAAGCGCCCCCGCATGACGAGACGCGCTTGCAAGGTATCGCCTTCCAAGTACTCCATCACATAAAAGTGGAGGCCGTGCCGCTGATCGACCTTGTGGACCACGACGATGTTCGGGTGGTGGAGCTTCGCGAGGATCTGGGCCTCGCGCTCAAATCGGGCCGCGGCGTCGGCCGTGTAGAGCTCGGGCTGGAGGACCTTGACGGCGACGAGGCGATCGAGCGCCACCTCTCGCGCGAGACATACGGTCCCCATCCCGCCGCTTGCGAGCTCGCGCATGAGCTCGTAATCGGGCGCTAGGGCGGCTCGCAGACGCTCGAAGAAGGGTGACGCCACGTACCCCCGGGGCTAGAGAAGATTCGAGCCCGCGAGACGAATGTCAAACTGCCCCGAGCGCCAGGTCGCACGGTGCAAGAGAAAGAACACCCCACGAATACCGCCTTACGCGCCCCCTCCCACCGTCGTCCGGAGCGCATCTCGCCAGCTTTATCCCCACTTGACGGCTCGAGCGCACACTGGGTGCGTCCCTAACGGAGTCGCTTCCATGCGTCGCGCCGTCTGGCTCGTCATCAGCACATCCCTGCTCCCGTTCGTCCACCCGGCGGCGCAGCAGCTCGGGCAGCGCATCCGCGTGCTTGCGACGGATGTCACGCCCGGGCGGTGGGTCGTCGGAGATCTCCTAGCACAAGATGGCGACTCCTTGCGACTCCAGGTCACCCGGCGGGCTCCACCGATCGCGGTCGCGCGCACCTCGCTGAAGCGACTGGAGGTCCGCCGGGGTCAGACGCGAGCCTGGCTGGCCGGCGCACGCCTCGGCTTCGGCCTGGGCGTCATCGCGGGCGCCGTCAGGCACGTGAGCAGGGAGCATTCGCGCGAGTGTGATGGGTGGTTTACCAACCTGTGTGATGACCTGTACCAGGGGACACGCGTGGTCGAAGCGGGACTGATTGGCGGTGCGCTTGGTGGGCTACTGGGTGCGGCGCTTGGCTACGCCGTGAGGACCGAACGCTGGGAGGCGCTGCCGGTAGGTCGCGCTCGCGTGGCCGTCGCTCCGAGCGGGACGGGCCTCGGGCTCTCCTTCGCGTTCTGACGAGTCGCCCGCCCAGAGCCAACGGTATCCTGGCGCGTCGCCCTCGTCGGAGGTCAAGGGATAGTTCCGATTCTGCCACCACTCGAACCCACCCGCCGGCGGCCGCACCGCCCTGATCCCCTGGTGTCCGGCGGTCGGAGAGGTGAACTACCGCTGGCTTATTGACTGGCCGCCTCGCGCAGTCGATCGTCGGCCGTGAGTAACTCGAGATCAGCGATCCGCTCTCGCGCGAGAACGTACGTGGCGAGGTGCAGTGCCGCGAGGGTTCGGAGCCGCTGACCCGGGGCGACCTCCGCGGCGAGACGACACACCGCTGGGCTCAGCTCCCAGATGTCACAGCGCCGCCACAGTCCGTTGAGGTCGCGCCTGGCGTCGGCGAGTTTCGCTTCCGACACGGTGTGGAGCGCGCGGATGCGCACCAGCGCCCGCGCCGCCTCGACCTGTGACAGCCGGGCCGTTAGGCGGCACCCCGTTCTCAAAAGCCCTCGCTTCACACGCATTGACAGCGTGAGACCTGCGGCGCAGAGTAAGTGCTCCTTGCTTTCCGAGAGTCCCTCATGAGACAGCCAGGCATTCTTGCTCTCGCGTTCCTCAGTCTCATCGCGACCCCTGCCGTAGCGCAAGTGAAGTTCTCGGCGACCCCTGTCCTGCAGAGTGGCACAACCGCCGGGGGCACCTCCATCGCCTATCCAAAGACCGACAGCGCCGAAGTCACCGCGTTGATGCTCAACATCGGTCCTGGGGGCGAGACAGGCCGCCACATGCATCCGTACCCAACCTTCGTCTACGTGCTAGAGGGAGCGATCGACGTCGAGATGGACGGAGGTGGGGTTCAGGGCCACAAAGCTGGAGATTCGTTCCTCGAAGTCGTCAACACCTGGCACAACACCAAGAACAAAGGGACGACGCCAGCAAAGGTACTAGTGGTCTTTGCTGGCGTGCACGGGAAGCCGAACGCCGTGCGGCCCTAGCAGGGTCTGCGATCCTCGCAAGATCTGGCAGCCCGCCCACCGTCGTGGGTGAGGCCGAACCATGCCACGCGCGCACGACCATAGAGTGTCCTTTGCGACGGGGGGGCCTGCCAAGATGCGGTCACTGCCGCGGTCTCTGTTGTTCGAACCTATGAATGCCGTAGGCGGGGATCCGTGGCTTTGGGCTCCCGGCTTGCACTGGTTGCGGCGGTCGCTCAAGCCGTTCTTATTACACGGTGCGCTTGCAGCTTGAGCACAGGCCCGTCAGGCCACCCCATGAACTCATCCGGTCGGTCCCGGTCGCTCCGCGCTCTGCTCCTTGTCGGTGCCACGTACCTCGTCGTCGGCATCACCTTCGCGGCGCTCCCGGCTGCGTCCAATCAGATGCGGGTTACGTGGCGGCTCGCCGCGTGGGTGATCAGCGCCATCGCGTTCGCGGCGCACATCGGCTACGAACACGTTCGGCTGCGGAGCTCGCCTGGCACAACCGCGTTACACGCGTCGTTGGCGGTCGCCCTGGGGGCCTTCGGTGTTGCGGTCGCGGCCAATGTTCATGCACAGGCCGCCGCAACCCACCAGCGCTCCGTCGCCCTCGCGCTCGTGCTCTGGCCGGTCCTGACGGCGCTGCCGGCGTTCGTCGTCGCGCTCGCCGCGGCTGCCGCGCTCGCCCGAACGCGGCCGCCGCCCTGAGGCCCACCGCCCCGGACCGCTGCTACCAAGGAGCCGGCTAGTGATTCACAGCCCGACCGACGCGGCACACCAGACGCACCCCTCATGACGCATTCGGGCCACACCGCGCACGAGCAGCCGCATCACGGCTCGCCCGAGCAGCCAGGCGCCACCGCGCCATCGCACGGCACGCACGGGACACCCACAGGACGCCACGCGGGCCACTCGGTTGCGCTGTTTGCGCGCCGCTTCTGGATTTCGCTCGCGCTGACCGTTCCGATCGTGCTCCTGAGCCCGATGATCCAAAACTGGCTCGGCCTGGGCGAGCGGCTGCGGTTCCCGGGCGACCAGTACATCGTATTCGCGCTCGCCTCCGCTGTCTATTTCTATGGCGGGTGGCCGTTCCTCACGGGCCTCGTTGGCGAATTGAAGCGAAAACAGCCCGGGATGATGACGCTGGTCGCGATGGCGATCAGCACGGCCTACGTCTATTCGACCCTCGTGGTCGTGGGGCTCTCGGGACAAGGCTTCTTCTGGGAGCTCGCCACGCTGGTCGACATCATGCTGCTCGGCCACTGGGTCGAGATGCGCTCGGTCATGGGCGCGTCTGGAGCGCTCGAGGCCCTGGTCCGGTTGCTGCCTGCCGAGGCGCACCGGCGGCGGGCCGATGGGACGGTGGAAGACGTGCCGGTGAGCACGCTCACCCGCGGGGATAGGGTGATCGTGAAACCCGGCGAGCGGATTCCGACCGACGGCGTGGTCGTCGAAGGACGCACGACGGTCAACCAGGCGCTGCTCACGGGAGAGAGCCAACCCGTGGAACGGGGCGAGGGCGACGCGGTGATCGGCGGCGCGGTCAACGGCGAGGCGGCCATCGTCCTGGTGGTCGAGCGAACGGGGTCCGAGACCTATCTGGCCCAGGTGATCGAGGTGGTGCGCCAGGCGCAGGAGTCGCGGTCACGTACCCAGGATCTGGCCGACCGCGCGGCCTTCTGGCTCACGCTCATCGCCCTCTCCTCCGGTGGCCTCACGTTGGCGGTCTGGCTCTGGAACGGGCGCGACCTGGCGTTCGCGGTCGAGCGCATGGTCACCGTCATGGTGATCGCCTGCCCACACGCGCTGGGGCTCGCCATCCCGCTGGTGATCGCCGTATCCACGACGCTGGCCGCGCGCAACGGCCTGCTGGTGCGGGACCGCAGCGGATTCGAGCGCGCGCGCGCGATCACGGCCGTCGTGTTCGACAAGACCGGCACGCTGACGCAAGGCCGGTTTGGCGTGACGGATATCATCCCGCTCGACGGTAGCGCGTCGGACGACGTGTTGCGTCTCGCCGCAGCGCTCGAGAGTCGATCGGAGCACCCGATCGCGGCCGGCATCGTTCAGGCGGCACAAACGAGGCAGCTGGTGGTCCCGACGCCGCAGGACGTCAGGGCGATCCCGGGCAGGGGCGCAGAGGGCGTGATCGACGGTACGCAGGTGCGGGTGGCGAGCCCGGCGTACCTGAAGCAACTCCACCTCGCGGTAGACAACCCGCGCGTGCGCGACCTCGGCACACAAGGGAAGACGCTGGTATTTGTGCTCGTGGACAATCACCCGATCGGCGCCATCGCCCTGGCCGATCTCGTGCGCGTAGAATCGCGGGCGGCCTTAGCCCGCCTCAAACAGCTCGGCATACGGACGATGATGCTGACCGGGGATTCTGCGGCAGTGGCCCGATCGGTCGCGTCACAGCTCGAGCTCGACGACGTCTTCGCTGAGGTACTGCCCGATCAGAAGGCGGCCAAGATCCACGAGGTTCAGGCCCGCGGCTTCGTGGCCGCGATGGTCGGGGACGGCGTGAACGATGCCCCCGCCCTGGTCGCAGCCGACGTCGGGATCGCGATCGGCGCGGGTACCGACGTCGCGATCGAATCGGCTGATATCGTGCTGGTGCGATCCGACCCGCGAGATGTCCCGGCCGTCGTCCAGCTGGCGCGCGCCACGTACGCGCGGATGGTGCAGAACCTCTGGTGGGCGACCGGCTACAACGCACTCGCCATTCCGCTTGCCGCCGGCGTGCTCTCCAGTTACGGGATCGTGCTGTCGCCGGCCCTCGGTGCCGTCCTGATGTCGCTCTCGACCGTCATCGTGGCGATCAACGCGCGCCTACTCGGGCGGTGGCAACCGGCGAACTGAGCTCGCCGTCCGCTCAGGGATTCGCCAGCAGTTTGCAGGGGCTTGCCGCGAGCAGCCGCTGATCGGCCGTGACGAGCGCGAGATCCAGCAGCCGGGCCGTAGCCACCAGGAACCGGTCGGCCGGGTCCTGGTGCGGCAGGGTCACACGCCGGCTCTCCAGCGCGACGGCATGCGTGAGCGGTGCCTCCCGGAGCGGGCTGACGCGAAGCGCGTTCTGCACCCAGCTCCCCGGGTCTCCCCGCACCGTCACGCGACCCCGTTCGATCAAGAGGAGCAACTCCCAGACCGAGATCGGTGAGAGCCACAGTTCAGCTTCAGGGTCTTCGAGCGCGGTGCGCACCTGGGGAGAAAGGCGGTCGGGTTCGAGCTGGCTCCAGACCCAGATGTGGGTGTCGAGCAGCAGCCTCACGCCCGCATCGCTTCCCAGTCAGATGGGTCGGCGGCGGGTGCTACAAGGTCACCGGTGATCTTCGCCTGGTCCTTGAGCTTGCCGAGCCACGGCTCCGCTGGTTGAACGGGCGTCGGCGGCACGATCTCCGCCACCGCTTCGCCGAACTTCGTGACGACGATCGGCCGGCCCGTCTCTTTCACCCGCTTGAGCACGGCGAGGCAGCGGGCCTTGAACGCCGAGATAGGGATCGTATCCTTGATCATAGGCACTGAATGTACCATGGTCATTGACCATGGTCAATGAGCCAAAGCGGCGCTGACTATTCCGAACAGACAGGACGCCGTGATTGTGCCGAGGATGCGCAGGAGCTCCGGGAACCGGCGAAGTGAGCGCGCCGCCGTACGGGCCTTCCATGCGGGATCCACACTTACACGGTCAGGGCGACCGCCCAGATCCCGGAGCCGGCGCACCGCGTCCAGCTCCCTCACGAGGCGGCGTCGAGCGGCCGCGCGTCACTCATTCGTGATGAGCCTTGAGGAACGTCACGATTTGCCAGCGTTCGAGCTCGGGGAGCTTGGACCAATCGGGCATGCCGCGGCGGACCACGCCGTTCGTCAGAATCCAGAAGAGCGCGCCCGGCGTTGCCTGCCGGACCGGTTCCTCCATCAGGCTCGGCCCCCTCCGCGTACCCTCGCCTCGTTCCCCGTGGCATTCGGCGCAATGCTGCTCGAAGAGCTTGCCGCCCGCCGCCACGGCATCGGGGTCCTTCTCGAGCGGGTTGCGCTCGGCTGCCGCATGCGCCGGTACCGTCGCCAGCTCGGCGTAGTGGTCATGACTACCGTGAAGGTCGCCGCGTCCAGCAGAGTCGGCCCGCGGACCACCGCGGCCTCCGAACAGGCGGCCAACCATGTCCCCAAAGCCAGAGACTTCTCGCGACACGGCCCAGCGCACCAGCACGCGGTGACTGTTCTGGTTGAGGCCGAAGGCGGTTGACGCGCGTAACGTCCAGCCCGAAGGGAGATTCCACGCCGCGGCGGGGGCGAGATAGTGGGAGGTCCCGGACAGCCCGAACGCCTGTGCGTCCCCGAGGCCGCCGTACAGTTCGACGCCGAGGATGAAGTTCTCCGGACAGAAGGTGCAGCGCGTCGGAGACGCCTTGAGCGCCAGCGGCCGGCTTACGCCCAGGGCATAGCCGAACTCCCAGGGATTGGTGCCCGGCGAGAGGTTCTTGCCCATGAGCGGGTTCACCGCGACGTTCCAACCCTGGAACGATTTCGAGAGCAGCAGCTTCAACTCCAGTTCGTGCTTGTGTTCTTGACGTAAGACAGCGTTGCGCTCGCCGTAGTCGGATTCGACATCGTGGCCTTCGACTTCCTTCAGGATCTTGTCCGCCCCATTGAGTTG
>WNFE01005151.1_pt1 | contig 17431 bp, 15 predicted proteins | sample 5400451 | NCBI WGS metagenome assembly WNFE01 (sample SAMN13153344, study PRJNA577476) | soil metagenome | isolation source: 200 cm saprolite under Douglas fir tree site 2 hole 2 | place: USA:California | collected 2015-04-18
GTCGCGACGCTCGACGATCTGCGCGCGGCGCGCGCCAAGGCCTCGCTCCAGGCGCAGGGCATCCTCGGCCGCCCGATGGCGCCGATGCTGGTGATCGGCGGCGTCCACGACACCCAGGTGCCGATCGCCGACATCGACCTGCTGCTGCACAGCGGCGAGACGCCGAAGGAAGCGTGGATCAACCCCGCCGGCGGCCATATGGGGCGCGAGGCCAAGGGCTGGACCGACCCGGCGATCTTCCAGCGCATCACCATGCCGTGGCTGCTGCGCGCGCTCGAAGTGAGGGTGGAGTAGGTCGCCCGCGCCCGAACCCTCTCCCGCCAGGGGAGAGGCTGCAACTCGCTCCGCCCCTTCGCCCAAGGCGGACATCTGTGATCCAGGCCGAGCGCATCTACAACGCGGTAGCTCTCAGGAGGCGCCTTCGGCAGGCTCGAAGCGACGTTTATCTTTGAGCACCGAGGTCGACAGCGTCTTGCGCAGCGAAGGCTCATCGGCGCACGAGAGACGGGCATGTTCCAGGCCATCCGCGCCGACAAACACGGCTTCGACAACCCAAATCCGTGCCTGATTGCCCCAAAGCCGCAATTGAACGTCGCGGAATCGCTGCCCTTTCTTGATGATCGGCGGCTCAGCCATGGCTCGATGCGCGCCCCAAAGCTCTGTCGCGGTTAAATCGCGCCCTTAGACGCCAGACTCAGTCATGCTGCCGGCGCGGGAGGCCGCGTTGCCTCTCATCGATCGCATGGCCACTTTCCGAGTCACCGGCGCCCAAGTCGCGCAACAGGCTAGATGAGGAAGAGAAAGCGCGTCGCAGACGTGACCGCTGGCACTACCAGGCGACCCACGGGGGCGCTGAGGTCGAGTGGCTTCAGCAGCATCTTCGTCGCCATATCGTAAGGGAAATGGCGCTTCGCGAGCGGCCTGAGGCTGGAGCGGAATGCCTCATAGTCGCTGCTTTGAAATCCCGCATTCGGATGGCGTCCGAGGAGGACATGCTTGAACGCGTAGAATGCGTCCTCTCCATCGACCTCACCGATCCGCCTCCAGAGCGTGCGCAGCACGGCAGCGCGGCTCGGGCGCTCGCGTTCGCGATAGCGCAGGAAAAAGCGGTAGAAGTGCTTATAGTGGCGCACCTCGTCAGCGCTGATCTCCGAGGCGATCTGGCGCAGCACCGGCTCGGGGCTCAGTTCTGACAGCGCGCGATAAAAAGCCGCGGTGCCAGTCTCGACGACGCACCGGGCCGCCATCTCAAGTGCCCGCGTCTCTGCGAGCTGATCGACTGAGCAGAAACGCGTAAATTCGGCGAGGAAGCTGCGGTAGGCGCCATGCCAATCGAACTCGGGCCACGCCGTCTGCACATAGCGCCTCAGCGCGGCGCCGTGTTGTAGCTCCTCCTTCTCCCAATCGAGCTCCAACCACTCGACGATCTCTTGGTCGTCGCGGAAGAACTCGACGAGATTGCGGGTGTAGATGTCCGAGGTGATCTCAACAAAGGAGGCGGAAGCGAGGATGTAAAACAGCAGTGCGTCCTCATATACCTGCTCGCGCGCAAGCGCGTGATAAGGCACCGCGTCCATCGACCACAACGCGGCGCCCGGGTAGCCGGCAGGTCCGACCGTCATGCAGCCATCTCCTCGGGCGGTCCCTGAGACCGCGCGATGCCCCCGCTGACAGCGGGGCGTTCTTTCATGGGCGCCGCGGCTTCTGGTCGAGCCACCGCATGGCGTCGCCTTCGGTAAAGCCGAGCTGGCGAATGCGCTTCACTGCCTCCTCGCGCGTCAACGTGACCTTGCTCTTGTCGCGCGCGAGGTGAGCGCGATACCGTTCCACGATCTCGTCAAGCTCGGCGCGAAGGCTTTCATATGAGGGCGACATGACAGTGCATATGGCGTCGCGTCAGGCCATAGGCAATCGCGAGTCGATAAGAACAAGCGGAAGGCGAGAAGGGAGTGACGGCACCAACGTCCAAAGGAACTTAGTCTCAAGCCGAGGCCCGGAAAATAAGCTGTCGGAGACGACCTGAGACAGCGGAACAGGCACTCGACTAATCTGCGGCTTTGGACCAGGATAGGCGTGGATGTCGGCCTCGGTGCGGCCGTGAAGTCGATTCACTTGCTGAGACACGCCAAGTCGAGCTGGAAAAAGCGCGAGCCGGATGATCATGACCGGCCATTGAGTAAGCGCGGCCGTCGCGTGGCGACGGCGCTCGCGCATTATCTTCAACGATCGCCGCTGGCACCAGATGTGGTGCTTTGCTCGTCCGCAGCGCGTGCACGGCAGACGCTGGACGTCATTGGCACAGCGCTCAGGCCGTCGAAGGTCGTGTTGGACAGGACCATTTAATGAAGCTGACCTGCGCGAGCTCTTGAAATTGCTCCGGCAGCTGCCAGAAAGCGCCGAAAGCGTCCTCCTTATCGGGCACAACCCAGCCCTGCACGAGCTGGCGGTGACCTTGGCGGGTGTCAAATCGGTGGGGAAACTGCCGTCACTCACCGAAAAGTTCCCTACCGCCGCGCTGGCCAGCTTTCAATTCGACGGTTCGTGGACAGCACTGCAGGCTCATCAAACAACCGTTATCGGCTATCTCGCGCCCGCGGCCATGAACGACGCCCATTGAACGCTCGCGCAGGCCTGCATAGCCAGCGTAAGGCCCGCCGACGGCGCCGCCTCTGCCGGCGCCAAGCCCCTCAAACGTCGCGCCTGCGCCAGAACCCACTCCGGGTTTGCATTGACCGCGTCGGACGACGATCACCTCCGTTAAACGCCGAAATGCGCCGTCCGTAGGATGCGGTGCAGGTAAGCCGCGGGCTTGAACAAGACGCCAAGTCGGGTATCCGCGGTCCGCTGCTCACGAGCAGCCAGTCTGCCCGCCAAGTCGTCCAGCATAGTCTCGCGCGCCTGATGGAGTACCCGAACCACAAGCGCATGCGTCGTCAGCGGATGGTCGTTGAACATCTCGATCCGCAGATAGTCCCGGTCGGTCACCTGCTTGATCGCCCGCAGGATCGGTGCCTTCAGCACATAAGTCGCGTCTGCTGCCTCCATGGCGCCGAGGATGCAGCGCCGTCCATCGAAGGTCTGCAGTCGCTTCTTGCACCAGCGCCTCTCGTCGCTGAGCAAGTCGATTACCTTGTCCATCTTTCCGAGGGCCTCGACACGGCCTTCATAGCCCGTACCGTCGAATGGCATGGCCTCCTCCTCGCCGAAAATGTGGGACTGACGCCTTCTGAGGGGCGCATCTGAAGTATTCTAGTCCTTACCCAGCCGCGTCTCGATGTCTTTTATCGGCATACCGGCGGATTTCCTCCGCGTGCCGATTGGCCCGCCGTATGACGCGGGCCACGCCTTTCGGGCGCTCCGGCGCAAGCATTTGCAAGAGCCGCCGCTGACGGCCGGGCAGGATGTCCCGAGCGAGGACCCGGCCCCGGACCAAAAACTGGAGCAGCGTCAGGCGGGCCGCGACCGCCCTTGCGGCTATTTGCCGAGTTGCCGGCATCGCTGCGCGAACCGGCGACGCTGTTCTCCGTGCACGAGTGGTCGCACCAAGACATTGCCGCTTTCGTGAGGGATTGACCCGCTACACCCTCCCCACCGGCGGCGCGGGCGAGCCGACGGCGCCGGGGAGGCGCAGCGGCGGCGCTGTCAGGAGGAAGCGGTTGCGCTGGTGCGCCTTGAGCCAGTCGGCGAGCGCGGAGAGGTACCAGATCGCGCCGAGGACGACGCCGAGCTTGAAGAGGCAATGCGCGTGCAAGGGTCCGCCTCGCAGGGGCGCGAGGGCGACGCCTCGACCGCGTCATTGTCGGCGATGAGCGAGACGAGGCCGCTCCTGGTGATCCAGTTGAGGAGGCGCTCGTCGCGCCCGTCGAGCGCGGCGCAGGAGTGGTGCAGCAAGGGGAGAGGAGATGTTGGATCCTCTCGAGAACCTGCGCGATTCCTGCGCCGGCGGCGACGCCAAGCCTATGCGGCGCGCACTTGATTGAGGAAGCGGGCAACCTCCGTGCGCAGCGTCTCGGTGAGATCGGCAAGCCGGCCGGTTCCGGCGCGCATCTCGTCGGCCGAGAGCCCGGTGGTGATCGCGGTGTCGCTCACCGCCTCCGCGGTGCGCGAGGCTGCGGTCGCGCCCGACGCGGCCTGGTGGATGTTGCGGGTGATCTCGCGCGTCGCATGGCCTTGCTCCTGCACGGCCGAGGCGATGGCGGTCGAGATCTGGCTGATCTCGCCGATGGTGCCGCCGATGCCTTGAATGGCTTGGACCGCTTCGCGTGTCGCCGCCTGGATCCGCGTGATCTGTGCGCCGATGTCGTCGGTCGCCTTGGCCGTCTGGCTGGCGAGGGACTTGACCTCGGACGCGACCACGGCAAAGCCCTTGCCGGCGTCGCCGGCGCGGGCCGCCTCGATCGTCGCGTTGAGCGCGAGCAGATTGGTCTGGCTGGCGATGTCGGTGATGAGCTGCACCACCTCGCCGATGTGCTGCGCGGCCTCGGCGAGACCGCGCACCGTGGCGTCGGTACGCGATGCCTCGTTGACCGCCTTGCTCGACATCGCCGCGGACTGCGACACCTGGCGACCGATCTCGTCGGCGGCCGCGGCGAGACTTTCCACCGCCGAAGCGACGGTATGGACGCTTGTCGTCGTCTCGCTGAGGACGCTCACCGCTTCCTGCGCCCCGTTGCGGTTGCTGCCGGCCGCCGCCGTGAGCCGTCCCGAGGTCTCCTGCATCGCGCGTGTCGCTTCCGCCACCTTGTCGACGACCGACTTCACCGTCGCTTCGAACCGCTCGGCCATCTCAAGCGTGATGCGACGGCGATCGGCCTGCGCCTGCTCTTGCAGGCGAAGCCTTTCGGTATTGAGCTCGGCCTCGCGCTGGCTCGTCGCCGCCATGCCATCGAGCGTCATCTGGCTCGCGCCGAACAGCCGCGTCAGGTACTGCGTCACCCAAATCAGGACGCCGGCCGCCGTGATGACGATCGCGGCGTGGAGCAGCACGCGCCAGAGGTTGGCGCCGTCGCGGAACACGGCGTAGGGCAAGATGAAGTTCAGGCCGAGATGATGAAGCGCCGTCGCCGCCCCGGCCGACACGATCACCCGCCAGTCACAAAAGGCGGCCAGCGCCGCGTAGACGGTGAAGTAATACATGTGCATGTCCGGCTGCAGCTCGCCCGCGGCGAGCCAGACCATCAGCGATACGATCGTGATGAGCGCGAGGCCGATCACATGGCGCGCCAGCGCACTCTGCTGGTCATGGAGCCAAGCCGCTGTCGCCACGCCGACGGCGACCCCGCCCATGAGCAGCGCCGCCGGCCATTCGGTGCCGTTGAGGATGCCGATGGCCGCGAGCAACGGAAGATGCAGCCATAACGCAATGACAAAGAACCGTCCGGCGCTGGCGCGGAGCTGAACCAAGCTTGAGATCTGCATCGTCTCCTCCGAACGTGCGTTCATACTGTCCGAGAACGCGATTTCACGAGGCAACCACCAAACGCCACCGGATCGATCACCGCCCAGGCGCCGACGGCATAGAGCCGGTTGATCAGCCCGGAATTGGCGCCATGGACGACGAGAATGCTTTCGATGATGCCCTCGCGCATCACCAGCCCATCCGCAGCCAGAACGCGGGCGAAGGCGTCGTCGCGCGTTGTCCAGGGCGCGAAAATCACCGCCACCTCGCTGGCATCGCGCGGCCGCGACTCGATCCAGGCGACCGGCGCCACGCTGGCCAGCATCATCACGGCCGCTGCGAGCGCCGCCTGCCATCCCTTGAAGCGCTTGGCAGACACGGCTCTGTCCTGCGACTGGGATCGGACCATCGAGGCTGCATTCTGGCAGAAACGGGTGAACCGCCGGTTAAACGTTCCGGAAATTTCGCAGGCGGATCACTCGTTTCGAGGGTGACATGCCGTGCCGCTCGCTCTCGCATGGCATCGAAACGCATGCGTCCCCTGCGTCCACGGCGGAGCGAGGACGAGCGCCATCGTCCTGGCGAGCGGTCTTTCGGGTTGGGGTTTCGTCTTAGGAAGCGCTGGCCGTCGTCGAAGTCGGGCGCGCACCTTGCGATGCGCGCCCGCTACCGATCGCAATCCGTCACTTGTAGGCGGCTTGAACGCCCCTGTTCCTGGGGTCGCTTTCGTCTTCATGCTCGACGCATTTGAAGCTCGATGCCTGGCTCGTGTCGCCGGTTCCGATATAGACGCCGCGTTGCGGGTAGGGGCACAGCGGCCGCTGGAAGGCGACGCCCTGCGCCGGAACGTTGTTCATGTAATGCGTGGCGATGATCTTGTCGGGAGCGACGCCCTGCTCCACCCAGCGCTCCAGGGCCTTCACCAGGTCGTGGTCCGCGTCGATGACCGGCCCGTTGCTGGTGCCGTTTCCGAACGCGTTCGGACCGGCTCCACCGCTGCAATGCGCCATGCCGGGGACCATGAAGACACGATAGAAATCGTGCACATCCCCCATTTCCTTCGTGACTTTTCGGTAGTAGTTGAGCCCGTTCTCCGGTGCGATCGCGGTGTCCGCCCATCCGGCATATTGGATCAGCTTGCCGCCGCGGCGCTCGAACTGCCTGAGGTTCGGATTGACGGCGCTGACGATGGGAGCAATGTTCTTGGTGGCGGTGGCGAACTCCTGGTCGATGTCGATGCCGAGATAGGCACAACTCGTGACCCCCAGCACCAGGTCGCACGAGAACCCGACGCCGAGAGTATTTTGAGCGCCGGGGGAAGTCGGCGAAGTTCCGGTTATCCAGGCGCTCCAATCACCCGTGGCCGACTCGCCGCCGGGCTCGTAACCGGGGAAGAGCAGCTCCCCATGCGCGCTGTGCGCCCCGCGATAGATCTTTTTCGCCGCTTCGACCTGAGCCGGCGTCAGACAGGTCGTGGGGTCCTGGCCCTTGTCGCACTCGGCAACTTTCGGGTCGAAATGGCACGCCCTCGGGTCGTTGAGGAAGGCATCGGTCGGAACGCCGCCATCCCTGCCGACGCATTTGGCCAGCGCCTTGCTGCTCAGCACGCCGAGCAGGCTCGCCGGAATGTAGGCATCCGGAACGCCGCCGGTTTGCGGACCGTTGAGGGTCGCCTCCATGTCCCAGTGATACGAGGCGCCGAACTCGCCGACGAAGTCGTTGGTGGGCGATCCGACGATGATGCCGTCGAAATCGTCGGGAAAGCGCTGCGCCTCCTGCAAGGCTTCACGACCGCCGTCCGAGCAGCCGTTGAAATAGGAATAGCGAGGGCTCTGGCCCATCAGCGCGGCGACGATGGCCTTGGCGTCGTCGGTCGTCACTTTGAGGGCGCGATACCCGTAGTCGATCAGGACATCCGGCTTGCCGATGAAGCTTGGGGCCCCGCTCGGAGGACCGGACGTGCCGTCATCCGTCGCCGCGGCGGCATAGCCGCGCGAGACCTGGTTGGCGATGTTGGACAGCGAAATCGAACCGGCGAAGCCGCCATTGCCGAGCTGCTCGTATTTGCCGTTCCAGCTCCCGTCGGTCGGTATCCAGACCTCGAAATGGATGTTCGAGCCGCTGCTCGGCTTGACCGTGCCCGCCACCCGGCAGAGACCGGCGGGAGCTACCGTGCTGCCGGACACGGTCTGGCCGGCAGTATAGGATTGCGCGAGCGTGATCGTCGTGTTCGGCAGCGACAGGCTGGTGAGGCTGGCGCAGGTTGCGGCGGCGGCCGCAGGACCCGCATAGAGCGCGACCGAAGACAGCAGACAGGTATTCAGAATGCGTCTGGCCTTGCGACGACGTTCGGCGACGGTATTCATGGCGCTTACTCCCTTGAATGGTCTTGCCTGACCGGGGTTTCGCCACGCGCCACCGTTTTTTGGGCCGCTCCAAAAGCGCCGGCCCTGTTGGGTCCTATTCGACAATAAGTGAAATTGACAGTAACCAGACTCGATCTGCAGTGCAAGAATGGGGGATGCTGACAGCCGGCGCGGGCGGTTTTCAGTCGCGGTTTATGGGTTCATCGCCGCGGCAAAGCCGGCTTGCGGGAGAGGATCGCGCGAGGGATTCGGGGACCACTACACCGTCCCCACCGGCGTCGCCGGCGAGCCGACCGCGCCGGCACGCCGCAGCGGCGGCGCGGTCAGCAGGAAGCGGTTGCGCTGGTGCGCGCGCAGCCGGCGGTCACCACCAGAACGGCGATATGCACGGGCATGAACAGGAGCGGCAATCCGAACAGCACCGGCAGGAGCGACAGCGCAGCTATAGGCACATGCACGGCGAGGACGAAGCCCATCGCTTTCTGCAAATTGTCGTGCTTCCGGTAAGAGAATGACGGCGCTTGTAACGGGCACGCTCCCTACGCACACTGCAACCACCGCCGACAAGGACTCTCCGTGGCGGCCGCAGCATCGTCAATCGCGTCTGTGAAGACGACATGCCGCGGGAATCCAAAGCGGACGTAGAAGCGCCGCTTTCGTAGCAGGTGATAACGATGTCTGTGCCGACGCACTCGGTCATCGACACGCGACGCCCACAGATGTTCCCGACGCTGGAGCTGACGGAGATCGAGCGTCTCCGTCGGTTTGGCGAGGTCCGCTCCTACGGCGCGGGTGAAGCGCTGGCGAAGGTCGGCGCAGTGGGCCACGGCCTCGCTATCATCTTGGCCGGCCATGTCGATATCACCCAGCACGACCAATGGGGTCGGCGCACGCCCATCGTCACCCACGGCCCCGGCTCATTCATGGGTGAGCTGGCTCAACTGGCAGGTCGGCCCGCTCTGGTGGACGCCTACGCGCAGGGACCGGTCGAGGCTTTGATCATCCCACCCGAGCGGCTTCGGGCGTTGCTGGTTGCGGAGGCAGAACTCGGGGAGCGCATCATGCGCGCCCTGATCCTGCGCCGCGTCGGCCTGCTCGAGACCGGGGCCGGCGGGCCGGTGATCGTCGGGCACGCCGGGAACGGCGACGTGCTTCGGCTCGCCGGCTTTCTCTCACGCAACGGCCATCCGCATCAAAGCCTGGACGCCGACACCGATCCCGAGGCGAAGGCGCTGATCGAACGCTTCCACATCGACGCCGGTCAGTTGCCGATCGTGCTGTGCGCCGGCGGACAGCTGCTGCGTAATCCAGGCGAGGCCGAGCTCGCCCGCTGCATCGGGCTGGTGGGGCCGATCGACCCGAACCGGGTTTATGACGTGGCCGTCGTGGGCGCCGGACCGGCGGGCCTCGCCACCGCCGTCTATGCGGCGTCCGAAGGGCTCTCCGTCCTGGTGCTCGACTGCCGCGCGTTCGGCGGCCAAGCCGGCGCCTCCGCCCGGATCGAGAACTACCTCGGCTTTCCGACGGGGATCACCGGCATGGCGCTGATGGCGCGCGCCTACAACCAGGCCCAGAAGTTCGGGGTCGAGATGGCGATCCCGGACGAGGTGATCGGGCTGCAAAGGCCGGATGATCCGGACCACGGCCGCTTCGTGCTGACGCTGTCGAATGACGAGCGCGTCAGCGCCCGCTCCGTCGTCGTCGCCAGCGGCGCTCGATATCGGCGGATCGATGTCGAGAGCCTCGACGCCTTCGAGGCTTCGAGCGTGCATTATTGGGCATCGCCTCTGGAAGGGAAGCTCTGCGCCGGGCAGGAGGTGGCCCTGGTGGGCGGCGGCAATTCGGCCGGCCAAGCCGTCGTTTATCTGGCGAGCCGGGTCGCCAAGGTCTGGCTCCTGGTGCGCGGACCGGACCTGGCATCGAGCATGTCTCGCTATCTCGTCGATCGCATCGCCGGACTGTCCAATGTGGAGGTGGTGACGCGGGTCCAGGTCAGCGGCCTGGAAGGCGGCGACGGCATGCTCCAGGCGATCCGCTGGCGCCGCGCGGCGTCGGCAGAGGAAGTCCGGCAACACCGACTGGCTATCCGGGTCCGGCGTCGCGCTGGACGCCAAGAGTTTCGTGTTGACCGGCGGAGACGCCGCTGCCGATCGTCGACCGTTGGAGACCAGTCGCCGGGGCGTTTTTGCCGTCGGCGACGTGCGGTCGAGTTCGGTCAAGCGGGTCGCGGCGGCGGTCGGCGAGGGCGCGCAGCTCGTGCCGACGCTGCATGCCTTTTTGGCCGCGGCCGACGTTCGCTCGCGCCAAGGCGTCGCTCCAGGCGTAGGGCCTCCTCGGCCGGCCGATGGCGCCGATGCGCGCGATAGAGCAGCAGATGACCAAGTCTAAGCCGACGCGCGCCGCGCCGGCTGGACCGGATCAGGCGGCCGCACGCTCGAGCGCGAACAGCAGCAGCGAACGGGCAGTCACGTCGTAGGGATCGCCGGCCTTGAAATGCACCGCCGATTCGTCATCGGGTATGTTCGTATCGATGAGGCGCGTCCAGCTTCCGCCGCCGGCGGCATCCGGCATCGCGAAACGAACCAAATCGTAATGCGCGTTGAGGACCAGGAGGAGCGTGGCATCCTGCCCGCGCTGGCGAATCCCCGTGGCTTGGGCGCGTCCATCCATGAGCATGCCGAAGCAGCGCATGCCTGCATCGCCCCATTCCTGCGCCGTCATCTCCGATCCATTGGCGTTGATCCAGGCGACGTCTTTTACCTCCAGTGTCTCGTTGTACGCGCCGGTCAGGAAGCGGCTGCGGCGCAAGATCGGAAACTGGTGACGCAAGCGCGTCAGCTTCTGCACGAAGCGGATGAGCGACTTGCCCTTCTCCGCGCTGTTCCAATCGACCCAGCTGATGTCGTTATCCTGGCAATAGGCGTTGTTGTTGCCCTTCTGCGTGCGGCCGAATTCGTCGCCGGCGAGCATCATGGGCGTGCCTTGCGCCAGCAGCAGCGTGCTCAGCATGTTGCGCCTCTGCCGCTCGCGCAGGGCATTGATCGACGGGTCGTCGGTCGGCCCTTCGACGCCGCAGTTCCAGGAGCGGTTGTCGGATGTCCCGTCCTTGTTGTCTTCGCCATTCGCCTCGTTGTGCTTGCCGTCGTAGGTCACCAGGTCGTCGAGGGTGAAGCCGTCATGCGCGGTGATGAAATTGACGCTGGCCCAGGGCCGGCGGCCGGCGTGATTGAACAGCTCGCCCGAGGCGCAGAGCGGTGAAGCGAGCGCGGCGGCGGGCGCGGCCCCCTTCCAGAAGTCGCGCACCGCGTTGCGGAACTTGTCGTTCCACTCGGCCCAGCCCGGCGGAAAACCGCCGACCTGATAGCCGCCGGGACCGCAGTCCCAGGGCTCGGCGATGAGCTTGACCGTGCCGAGAAGGGGATCCTGGCAGCACGCCTTCAGGAATCCGCTCTGATTGTCGAAACCGTTCACCTCGCGGGCCAGGATGGTGCCGAGATCGAAGCGGAAGCCGTCCACATGCGTCTCCGTCACCCAATAGCGCAGACTGTCCGCGACCATCTGGATGACGCGCCGGTGGCTGAGGTTGAGCGTGTTCCCGGTGCCGGTGTCGTTGATGTAGAAGCGCCGCTCGTCGGGGAGCAAGCGATAATAGGACGCGTTGTCGATGCCCTTGAACGACAGCGTCGGACCGCGCTCGTTGCCTTCGGCGGTGTGGTTGTAGACGACGTCCAGGATGATCTCGAGACCGGCATCATGGAAGCGGGCGACCATCTCCTTGAACTCGCGCAGCGTCTGTTCGCGCTCCGACGCGTAGCGCGGATCCGGCGCGAAGAAGCCGATGGAGTTGTAGCCCCAGTAGTTGGTGAGACCCTTGTCCAGCAGCGGGCCGTCATTGATGAAGGTGTGGATCGGCAGCAGCTCGACCGAGGTCACGCCGAGCGACTTGATGTAGTCCACCACCCGCTCCGAGCCGAGCCCGGCATAGGTGCCGCGCAGCTTCTCGGGCACGGCGCGATGGAGCTTGGTGAATCCGCGCAGGTGCGCTTCGTAAAGGATGGTTTGGTCCCACGCGACGGCGCGACGCGCGGGCTCGCCCGTCCAATCGAAATCCGGGTCGACGACGACGCATTTCGGCATGAACGCGGCGCTGTCGCGCTCGTCGAAACTCTGGTCATCGGCCGATTCCATCTTGTAGCCGAAGACCGCGGGATCCCGTTTCAGGTCGCCGAAATGACCGCGGGCATAGGGATCGAGCAGGAGCTTGTGCGGATTGAAGCGGTGCCCCGATTGGGGCTCGTAAGGGCCGTAGACGCGGTAGCCGTAGAGCGCGCCGGGGTGAATTTCGCGCAGATAGCCGTGCCAGATCTCGTCGGTGTATTCCGGCAGCTCGATGCGCTCGCCCTCGCGCGCGCCGGTCGCGTCGAACAGGCAGACTTCGACCTTGGTGGCGTTGGCCGAGAACAGCGCGAAATTGGTGCCCTTGCCGTCCCAGGTCGCGCCCAGCGGATAGGGCAGACCTTCCTTGAGCCTGGTTCCTGCGGCGACCATCGTTCCCTTCCGCGCTGGCGGCGGCGCTCTCGGCATTGTGCCGCCTCGGTCGCGCACGCGCGCCCCGAGCGCGCCGCGGCCACAGGAAACGCTTTACGAAACACTTTGGTTGCGCCGCCGAGCCCGGTGCCCGCGGCCAAGCCCGGACGAGGCCCCGGCCGCGACGCGGGGAAGCCGGCTTGGCGGAGAGGATCGCGTGAGGGACTGGCGCTCCTAGACCGTCCCCACCGGCGTCGCCGGCGAGCCGACCGCGCCGGGCAGGCGCAGCGGCGGCGCCGTCAGGAGGAAGCGGTTGCGCTGGTGCGCCTTGAGCCAATCGGCGAGCGCGGAGAGGTACCAGATCTCGCCGAGATTGACGCCGAGCTTGAAGAGGCAATGCGCGTGCAAGGGCAGCGCCGCGCAATGGTCCTCTGCGCACGGGCGCGAGGGCGAGGCCTCGACCGCGTAATTGTCGGCGATGAGCGAGACGAGCCCGCTCTTGGTGATCCAGTTGAGCAGGCGCTCGTCGCGGCCGTCGAGCGCGGCGCAGGAACCGTGCAGCACCTTCTCGTCGGGATCCTTTTTCATATCCAGGAGGCGCTGCGCGAAGCCGGTGCGCAGGCACACCATGTCGCCCTCTTCGACCGCGACCTTGTCCTGCTGCAGGATCGCCATCAGGTCGTCGAAGCCGACCAGCTTGCGCTCGTGGCCATAATGCGCCTCGAGGTCGATCATCACGGCGCGGCCCTGGATCGCCTTCGCCGCCATGTTCTCGACGCCGAGGCGGCACGCGCCGACATGACGCTCATTCGCCTTGCCGGTGGCGTGGTCGAGCGGGCCCACGATGTGCTCGTTGGCGCGGTAGCCGTTGTAGTAGACCATCTCCGGCTTGCCGTCGCCGTCGGCGTCGAACATCTGGCCGACATGGGCGAGGCTGTCCCATTGCGTCGAGTATTGCAGCGTCAGCAGCACCACGTCGTCGCAGATGATGTCGGTGAATTTCGGGTCCTCGCGTCCGACCGGGTAATTGAAATTGGGCAGGCCGCCGCGCAATGTCGGGCGCAGCTCCGGCGGGTTGCGCCGCGGGTTGAGCTTGCTGCCGCCGGGATAGTCGAGCGGCAGCGACAGGCAGAAGCTCAACCCCTCCTTCACCTCGGCGACGCCCTCGAGCACCTTCCGGGGCGTCAGCAGGTTGAGGCGCCCCAGCTCGTCGTCGGCCCCCCAATCGCCCCAGGTCGAGCCGGGCGGGCGGCGCTTCCAGCGCGGGTTCTCGGTCATCGGCGTTCCTCCTACGTGGCTGTCATTGCGAGCGTAGCGAAGCAATCTCACTCAAGCATCGCGCCCGTGCCGGCGGGAGATTGCTTCGGCGCCCTGCGGGCGCCTCGCAATGACACGCGGTGTGGGGGCGCAATCATTCAAAACAGCTTCATCAATTCGACGTGGTCGTGCAACGGGTCGGGTGGGCCGTCGTAGATCTTGAGGCCGGTCTTGAGCACGGCGACGCGGTCGGCGATCGGCAGGCTGTAGCGCACATTCTGCTCGACCATGAGGATGGTGGTGCCGAAGCGCTGGTTGACCGTGCGGATCGCCTGCATGACCTTGTCGACCAGGTTGGGCGCCAATCCCAGCGAGGGCTCGTCGAGGATCATGAGGCGCGGCGCATGCATCAGCGCCATGCCGATCGCCAGCATCTGCTGCTGCCCGCCCGACAGCGTGCCGCCGATCTGGCGCTGGCGTTCGGCCAGGATGGGGAAGAGCGCGAACACCGTGTCGAGCCGCGCGCCGAGCTGGAAGCGGTCCGGCAAGGCGAAGGCGCCGAGTTCGAGATTGTCGCGCACCGAGAGCGTCGGGAAGATGCCGTGCCCTTGCGGAATGAAGGCGAGTCCCTCAGCGACGTTCTCGGCCGGCCGCCGCCCGGTGATGTCGCGCGCGGCGAAGGTGACGCGGCCGGCGCTGGGCGCGATGAGGCCGAACAGCGCCCGCATCAAGGTCGTCTTGCCGGCGCCGTTGTGGCCGAGCACCAGCAGCACTTCGCGCTCGGCCACGGCGAGGTCGATGCCGCGCACGATCTCCTTCTTGCCGTAGCCGGCGGCGATGCCGGCGGCGGCGAGCAGCGGCTGGGCGCTCATCCGAAATACCGCGCCGCCAGCGCCGGATCGGCGATGAGGCGGTCGGGCGCGCCCTCGGCGAGCTTCCTGCCCTCGTCGAGGAAGATTGCGGTGTCGCACAATCCCCTGATGACATCGAGGTTGTGCTCGATGATGCAGATGGTTTTACCATCGGCAGCGAGGCGGCGGATGATCGGGAAGATCGCCTCGAGCGTGTTGGGCGCGAGGCCGGAGAGCGGCTCGTCGAACAGCAGCACCTCGGCGCCGGTCGCCACCAGCCGGGCGATGACGAGGAGCTTCTCCTCGGCGTAGGACAGGTTCTCCGCCGTCTCGCCGGCCTTGTCGGCGAGGCCGACGAAATCGAGCACGGCGAGCGCGCGGCCGCGGTTGGCGCGCTCCTCCGCGGCGACGATCCACGGCGCGAAATAGACATATCGCAGGCTGTCGCCCTTCTGCCGCGGCAGCGCCACCATGACATTGTCGAGCACCGTCATGTGCGCGAAGAGCTTGAGGTCTTGGAAGGAGCGCGCCATGCCCAGGCGGGCGATGTCGTGCGGCCGCAAGCCCGCGAGCGGCGTGCCGTGGAGGCGCACATTGCCCGAATCCGGCCGGAGGAACCCGGTCATCAGGTTGAACGCGGTGGTCTTGCCGGCGCCGTTGGGGCCGATGAGGCCGATGATGCGGCCGCGGCGCAGTTCGATGTCGAGGCCGGACACCGCGACGATGCCGTCGAAGCGGCGCTCCAGGCCCGTGCCCGCGACGGTGACCGCGCCGTCCGCCGGTCCGGTTGCGCCCAGCGGCGCCGGCACCGCGGCGGCGGCGAAGATGCGGCGGCGGCGCGTCGGGATTTCCGGCAGCAGGCCTTGCGGGCGCAGCAGCAGCATGGCGATGAGCGCGAGGCCGTAGAGGACCTGCCGGCTCTTGTCGGCGATGTCGGGCGGCAGCGCGATGAACTTCAGGAGCTCCGGCAGCGCCGTGAGGATCACCGCGCCCAGCACCGAGCCCCAGAGATTGCCGGTGCCGCCGAGGATCACCATGGCGAGGACGTAGATGGTGACGTCGAGGGTGAAGGTCTCGGCGCTGACGAAGCTGATGTAATGCGCGTAGAGCCCGCCCGCGATTGCGGCGAGGCCGGCGGAGAAGGCGAAGACCGCGAGCTTGACGGCGACGATGTTCTTGCCGACCGCCTGCGCCGCCGCCTCGTTCTCGCGCATCGCCCGGACGGCGCGCGCAAAGGGCGAGGAGGCGAGCCGCCATGCCACGGCGAGGCTCAAGCCCGCGCCGGTGAGGGCCAGCGGCAGGAAGCGCCCGGGCGTGTCGAGGCGCACGCCCAGCAGCACCACCTTGGGGATGCCGGCGATGCCGTCGGTGCCGCCGGTGAGCGAGCGCCAATTGACCATGATGGCGATGGCGATGATCTGCAGCGCCAGCGTGACGATGACGAGATGGTCGCCGCCGATGCGCAGCGCCGGCAGCGCCACCACCATGCCGACCGCCGCCGCGACCAGCACGCCCGCCAGCAGCGGCAGCGGAAATGCCAAGCCGAGCTTGGTGGCGAGGATCGCCGTGGTGTAGGCGCCGACGCCGAAGAAGGCCGCCTGCGACAGCGCGAAGAGCCCGGCGAAGCCGATCAGCAGGTTGTAGGACGCGGCGAGGATCGCGTAGAGCGCGACCATCACCAGGATGTGCAGCAGATAATCCATCAGCGCGCGCGGCCGAACAAGCCGCGCGGCTTCAGCAGCAGCACCAGGAACAGCACGATGAAGGCGATCGTGCTCTGCCACTCGGTGTCGATCTTCCAGGTGCCGAGATTCTCGACGATGCCGAGCGCGAAGCCGCCGATGACGGCGCCGCGCAGCGAGCCGATGCCGCCGACCACGACCGCGACGAAGGCCATGAAGACGGCGGTGAAGCCCATATAGGGCGTCGCCCCCTCCTTCAGCAGGATGAGCACGGCCGGCACGGCGGCGATCGCCGAGCCCAGCGCGAAGGCGAGCAGCGACACCTTGATGGTGTCGATGCCGATGATGCGTGCCATCTCGGGATTGTCGGTCATCGCCATCAGCGCCTTGCCGTAATCCGTGCGCTTCAAGAACAGGGCAAGGAGCGCGCCGATGACGGCCAGCGCCGCCACCTGGTAAAGCTGCACCGACGTGAAGACGACATCGCCCAAGAGGATCACGTCGGCGCTGTAGCGGCTCACCACCTTGGTGTCGCTGCCGAAGGCGATGCCGATCGCGTTCTGCAGCACGATGAAGAGGCCGAGCGAGGCGATCAGCACCACCGGGCCCGAGCTCTGGCGCCGCTCGAAGGGGCGATAGAGGGCGCGGTAGGCGATCATGCCGGAGAGCGCGCCGGCGGCGATGCCGACCGCCGCCGCGGCGGGGATGGGCAAGCCCAGCGGCACGGAAGCGGTCCAGGCGGCATAGGCCGAGAGCGCGTAGAGCGGCCCATAGGCGAAATGGGTGATGCGCGTCGGCCCGAAGATCAGGCCGAAGCCGAGGCCCAGAAGCGCGTAATGGCTGCCGTTGACGATGCCGTTGACGAGGAGCTGCGCGACCAGGTCCATGTCACGCCGCTTCGCCACGAGGCCTGCATGACCGCCCTGCGTCCTTCGAGACGCCCACTTCGTGGGCTCCTCAGGATGAGGCCAAACCCGGTCTCGCCTCACCCTGAGGAGCGCCCGCAGGGCGCGTCTCGAAGGGCGCAGGACGGCCGATGCAGCCTATCGCATCGCGTGCGTCGCCTTCGGATTCTCTCATCGCGGCTCCTCCCCGTTGGGCTTTTTGGTTGGCCTTAGACTGGCAGCCCCGCCCCCTGCGGTCAAACCTTTGCGGGTGTGTCCCGTGTGCGCGGGCGTGCTATTGGCGGCTTTTCTCGAATTGGCGGCTTATTCGTTCCTGTCGCGGCAGAATGTCCGGTGCCAACGTGCTCACGCCTCATTTCCGAGTAATGCTGTTCGAAACACTCCATCTATCGCATCATCATGATCGCCGCCATAATCGCGCCCATGACCGCGACCATGATGATGA
>WNFE01001475.1_pt1 | contig 17421 bp, 14 predicted proteins | sample 5400451 | NCBI WGS metagenome assembly WNFE01 (sample SAMN13153344, study PRJNA577476) | soil metagenome | isolation source: 200 cm saprolite under Douglas fir tree site 2 hole 2 | place: USA:California | collected 2015-04-18
TTTGTCGGCCTCACGAAGCGCAGCAACGCCGAAGGCATCCGGCAACTCGCGGCCATCCTCGCGTTTCACAACTATGAGGTCATCGCCGTTCCCGTCACAGGCTGTCTTCATCTCAAGTCCGCCGTCACCTCTCTTGGCCGCGACACTCTCCTCGCCAATCGCGCCTGGTTCGACTCTTCGTCTTTTTCCGCCTGCGACTGGATTGACGTCGACCCCGCCGAACCGCACGCCGCCAACGCCCTCGTTCTCGGTGAAACAGCCCTATTCCCCGCTTCCTTCCCACGCACCCGCGCCCTGATCGAGGCCCACGGCTTCCACGTCACCTCACTCGACATCTCCGAGCTCCAAAAAGCCGAATCCGGCCTCACCTGCTCCTGCCTCCTGTTCGAAGCATAGCGCCGCCGTTTCCGCTATTTGCCCCGCCGCCTGATTGTGCTACCATTTCCTTCGTCATGTTGTCCATCGCCACGAAGCGAATTAGCACCACGACGTCGACTACCTCGACTAAGCGCATGTCGACTATTTCCGCTTCGGGCGCGTGGAGAAACAGCTAGCAAGCTAGAGAAAGTTTCCAACCCACCGCCGGAAGCGTCCAGCGGAATAGAAACCAGGAGCACACGTCATGAGCTTCGATAATGTGCAGGCAGACGACGTTCACTTACCGGCCAGGGGGGACGCTTGCCCCGAAAGTCATCGCCCGGCCGTGGCCTTCAAGTTCGGTGGCAGTTCTCTTCTCGGAGCCGATCGCATGCTCCACGCTGCGCAGCTCGTGCGCGCCGCCGTTCAGAAGTCCAGCGTGACCGTCGTTGTCTCCGCGATGAAGGGCGTCACCGATCTCCTGCTTTCCGTTGCTCACTCGCTTGCCGATGGCAATCTCTCCCGCGCCCGCCGGGACGCCGAAGCCGCTGTCGATCGGCACCTCGACGTGCTCCAGGATCTCCAAATCGATGAAGAACGCCACGAGCGTGTCAGTCACGAACTGCAACTTCTCGGCCGTGATCTCCTTCATGAAGTGCCGGCGCAGGGCAGTGTCGCCGCCAGCGCCGAACTTTCCGATCGCCTTGCGTCTTTCGGCGAGCGCTTCAGCGCGCGCCTCTTTGCCGCCGCCCTGGAAAAGTCGGGTGTTGCCGCGGTTCCCGTGTCGTCTTCAGATTTTGTTCTGACCTGCGACACTTTCCGCCAGGCCAGGCCTCATCTGGAACAGACCAGGGAGCGCGGCCGCGATATCCTCCTGCCGCTGCTTGCGGACCGGGTTGTTCCCGTGGTCACCGGCTTCATCGGCGCAACTCCCGATGGCCGCATCACCACCCTGGGGCGCAACAGCTCCGATTTTTCCGGCGCCATCCTTGCCTACGTTATCGACGCTGAGGAGCTCGTCATTTGGACGGACGTTGACGGCATCTATTCCGCGAATCCGAATGACTCAGACGAGGCCTTGCTCTTACACGACCTGAGCTATGATGAGGCCCGCGCCCTGGCCGCCAGCGGCGCCAGGGTCTTGCATCCGCAAGTCTTGCCGCTCGCCGCGGAGACCAAGATGACCGTCTGGGTTCGCAACACTTTCAAACCGGCCGTTCGCGGCACGCGAATTGGCTTGCCACAGAATTCCAGTCTTCCCTCGCCTCAGGGAGGTGCAGCGTGAGCGCGCAATCTTCGGATGGCGCTGACGAGCGCGCGGCGGTGAAGAATGACCGCAAGAAGTGGCGGGCCGGTGTTCTCGGCGCAACCGGCCTCGTCGGCCAGCGCCTCGTAAAACTACTTGCCGGTCATCCCTGGTTCGAGCTAACGGAAGTGGCCGCCTCCGAACGCTCCTCGGGCCGGACTTACGCGGAAGCCGTTCGGTGGCACCTCGAATTGCCAATCCCTGAGGTCGCGCGCCCTCTTGTTGTCAAAGGTCTCGACCTAGCTCTCGATTGCGACTTCGTTTTCTCCGCGCTCGATTCCTCCGTCGCGGGCAGCGCCGAAGAAGCCTTCGCCCGAGCCGGCTATCCCGTCGTCAGCAATTCCAAAAATCACCGCATGGACCCCGGCGTTCCACTGCTTATCCCCGAAGTCAACGCCGCCCATTTGGACGCCATTCCGCTGCAGCAGAAAAATCGCGGTTATGATGGCGGCTTCATCGTGACGAATCCCAATTGCTCGACCGCCGGCCTCGTCCTTGTCCTGAAGCCGCTCGCCGACGCCTTCGGCCTCGAAGAAGTATTCGTCGTCACGCTGCAGGCGGTTTCCGGCGCAGGCTATCCCGGCGTCGCTTCGATGGATATCCAGGGCAACGTCATTCCCTTTATCAGCGGCGAAGAAGAAAAGATGGAATCGGAGCCGCAGAAGATGCTCGGAAAATGGAATGGAGAGCGTTTCGTCGGCGCCGGCCTCGGCCTCAGCGCCCACTGCAACCGCGTGCCCGTTCTGGACGGCCACCTCGAATGCGTTTCTCTCAGCCTCAAGAAAATCGCGTCGCTCAACGAAGTTCGTGAAGCCCTACGTAGCTTCGAAGTCAGCCCCGAGCTTGCCGCACTGCCTTCTGCCTTGCGGCGCCCCGTCGTTGTTCTTGAGGAAGACGACCGCCCGCAACCTCGCCGTGACGTTCATGCCGGCAACGGCATGGCCGCCGTCGTCGGACGCATCCGCGAATGCCCGCTCCTGGACGTGAAGCTTACGCTCCTCTCGCACAACCTCGTCCGTGGCGCCGCTGGCGCGGCTCTCCTCAACGCCGAGCTTCTCGCCGCCCGCGGTTTTCTCAAAGCGCGCACCGGCGCCGAGGGAGGCACAGGAGAAGACCGGCTTGCGGAGCGCGTCTCGCGATGATCTATTCGGCGATGGTGATCTGGATTTCTTTTCCTGCGGCGTAATTTTGGAATAGTTCTTTCAGGCGCTGCATCCAGCGCTCCAGCCCATCCGATCCGCCGAAGGAAACGATGATCGCCAGCACTTGCGTCGTGGCGCTGGTCACCATGGTTCGCTCGGAATCGCTCGTCGGGCTGCCGTGCGGTCCCAGGGCGTCTGCGAACAGCGGCAATCCTTCCAGGTTCAGATCGTACTTGCCGATTCCCTTGTACGTTTCTCCCGCGCGCCCGGCGCGAAACACGATGTCGCCACTCACATGCGCCAGGTCGTACAACCCGATCGGCAGCCGGCTCTCTACCGAAACCAGATTGATCACGTCCACCACGGCGTTGATCTGCGGCAAGCCCTTCCCCGCAATCACGCGCCGCAGCAGCGCCTCCGCCGACCCGCGATAGCGCGCCGGATCTTTTCCCAGCGCTTTGTAGCCTGCGCGTGTGGCTACGATTTGCGGCGATTCGAGCACCGCGCGCGAATACGGCAGCCGCAAAATTTCCTCCTCCCGCGCCTTCATCTCTCCGAGGGGCGCCGTCGGCGACTCGCCCGCCCGCACCTGCGCCGTCACGCAGCCCAGCGCCGTCCGCGGACACTTCTTTTTCAGGTCTGCGTCGATCGTCACTCGCATCGCGGCTTCACCCTGGTTTGCTGCTTTCCTGCAGGCGCTGCGGAAGAGGTCCTGCTGTTCGCCGGTTCGGCTGTCAGGCCGTCCGTTTGCGTACCACCAATCGCGATATTTCCCGCCCCGCATTCCAGGCCGGCGGGTCACTTGCAGGGAAAGACTCCATCGATGCCTCTTCAACGATGTCCAGCACTTCTTCTTGAGGCCACTCGTCGGGATCTCTGCGTACGCGTGCTGTTTCTTGGGATTCCTTTGCCATGACAATCCCCATTCTAGCGCGCAGGAATCAGAAGGGATATGGCGTAAACCGGACCGGCAACTGCCGCGACCGGCCATACTGGCTCGTTAGTTTTGTGAGGGTCCGATCGTATTTTGACTGTAACCTATTCCAAAATGCGTTTTACTCGGTTTGTTCTGGCAACGCTTGCGGCAGCATCTGCCGCTCCGCATGGCGCGGGCACTCATGTTAAACTAACAACTCATCAGGCCCGTAGCTCAGTTGGTTAGAGCGCGTCCTTGACACGGACGAGGTCTGCGGTTCGAGCCCGCACGGGCCTACCATTTTTCTCTTGCTTCCGTTGACTCCCCAGACCGCCCGCGCTTTCTTGCCGCGAAATTGAGCTTCCCACCGAAATTTCCTCTTGCGAGGCTTGAGGACGGTGGTAGGCTTCAAATTCAGGAACCGTGGAGGGTAGAAGTGAGCCTAGCCGCTCCCCCGGAAAATGTGCGGACTCTTTCCGGCGTGGATTTACGCCGCAGCACGCGCATCGAACGCCCGATTTCCCTGATTATTTTGGGCCAAACACCGTTAGGACTTTCCTTTCAAGAAAGGACTTCCGCCGTCAGTTTCAATCTCCATGGCTGCCGCTATCCCTCCCGGCATGATTATTCCATCGGGACTTGGATCGGCCTGAAGGTGATGGAACCCGACGGACAAACCACCTCCCCGGTGGTGCGCGCCCGGGTTCGCTCGATCTATCCTTCTGCGAATCCTCGAGAACTCTTCCAGATCGGCGTCGAGCTGGAAAGCCCGGCAAATATTTGGGGCGTTCCCGAGCCGCCGGATGATTGGGATCGGATACCCGGAACGAACATTTCCACTACGCGACTCGCCACGGCAGTAGCGCCGGCGCGAGAATCCTCGACAGCCACTGCCGCGTTCCCGGCTCCACAGGCCGATGGCGCAGCCGTTCCGGAGAATCCCGAAATTGCACCGTCAGTTGCCGCGCCTCCGGCCGCTACTGCCGCGGAACCTGCGAAGCAACCCGCTCCTGCCAAACCGGAGCGCATTGTCATCACCGTGGACCAGCTGGTTGCCGCGATGCAAGGGAAACTCCACCAGGCCGCTGAGAAAATTGTCCAAGACGCCGTGGCTGTGCACCTGGATCAGGCGGTAAGAAACGCGCTGGGTCAAATTGACGAAGCTTGCCGCGCCAGCGCAAAACAAATTGAGGAGCTGACCGCGGAGCGGCTCGAAACACTTTCGCGCACCGCCAACGAGCAAGTCCTTGGCCAGTTGGACGCGCGCCTCGCGGAAACTGGCGCTCGCTGGAATGAACAACAAGATGCCTATCGCGCCCGGGCAGAAGAGATTGCCCAGAATCTGGAAAAGAGGGCCGTCGATGCGCGCCCCAGCATGGCCGATTCACGGAAGCTCGTTGAAGGAATTGTCCGCGAACTCGAGCCGAACATGCGTGCTCGGCTGGAAGACTCTCTCGGCCGCGCGATCGAGGAACTGGAGAGCGCCGCCGCCCGCGTGTCTGACCGCCACCTCGTTCGCCTGATGGAAGCGACGCAGATGACGGCACGAGAGGCCACCGCAAAGCTGGAGGCGCACGTCGCGGAGTCGCGTTCGCTCGTGCAGAGTGCGGCAAGCTCCGCCCTGGGCGAATTTCAGCGCCAGGCCGAAGTGCAGGTAGATCTGGCGGTCTCCGAGACTACCGAACGCGTGAAGTCCTCGCTGGCTTCTCTCGATGCGGAAAACCGCGCGGCCTGCGATGCGCGCCGCAGGGCCATAGAAAGCGAAGTCACCCGCGCCACCGAGCAGTCCACCGAGCAGTTTCGCTCAGGGATTAAGGCCTTTCTCTATTCCTGCCTCGTGGCCGCCGTCGGCGCAGTCGATGAACACGCGCAAACCACGCTCAACAGCCTGGTCAAAAATTCACCCCAGGCTCCTGCCGAAATCGCCAACTCGCCGGGAGGACCTGAAAAGGACGATCACGCTCCTCAGAGCTGTGGCGATCCTCCTGCGCATTAGGAATTACCAGATTCTTGGAATCTGCCCGCGACCCTACAGGAAAGGGTTCTCGATTCGCAAATCCCCGAATTGCTGTCCGTGTTGGAAATCTTCACTGTACAGCACGCCGCATTGACCTTCCACGGCCGACGCCAGAATCAAAGAGTCATACCATCCTACGCTGTATCTACTCCTGACGCGCAGGGCTTCCGTAAAGAGCGCTGGCGAAGAGTGAACCGCCATGAGTGGGCGGAAGATCGTCGCCAGATACTGTTCTGCGTCTGTAACGCTCATAGGTTGCGAAAAGCGGCGCAAGGCAACACTGAAAAACTCCTGTGCCACCTGGTAGCTCACTATCCCTCCGCGGGTGTCAATTGCCTGTCGAATCAAGCGCGTCGCGCGCCGGCATTTTTCTGGCGCGCTCTCATCGAAGGAGTAAACGAAGATATTCGTATCCAGGAAGAACCTACCGTTCATTCATTTCATCTCGTGTGAAGCGTCGGCCCGCTTTGACATGTTTCAGCCGCTTCATAAGGGCGTCAAATTCCTGGCCGCTCCCCGACCGCGCCGTAAACTGTTTAAGCCATTCCCTAAATGCCGCATTTAGAGTCTTGTGTTGCGAGCGAGCGACGAGCCGCGCCTGTTCGATAAGGTTCTCATCTGCGCTCAACGTAATGTTCTTCATACGAATACAGTGTACACGATTTCAGTGCACATGTAAATGCCACGGTAAGACCCATGGGTCGCCCTCTTCCTTTCCTAACTGTTCACACAGAATTCAGTTGGTAGCCGCCTGCAATCCAAACTCGCGATGCGTTGCGGTCAATGCCGTCTTTACAGCTTTTTCTTCCACCACGAACGAGATGTTGCATTCCGAAGACCCCTGCGCAATGGCAATGATGTTCACGTTTTCCCGCCCCAGCGAGTTGAACGTTCGCCCGGCAATCCCCGGGGTCCCGCGCATGTTTTCGCCCACCACCGCCACGATCGCGATATTCGGATCGACCGTTATGTGCTCCACCTTCTGGTTCGCCAAGTCTTTCGCAAATTCCTTACGCAGCGCCTCCACCGTCCTCGGAGCGTCCCCCGCGGAAACAATGAAGCAGATGTCGTTCTGCGAGGACGACTGCGAGATCAGCAGCACATTTGTCCGCGCCTCCGCCGTCGTCGAAAACGTCCGCCCCACCACGTCCGGCACGCCCACGATCCCCGGCCCTCCCACACTGATCAGCGCGACGTCCCGGATGGCCGTCAGGGCTTTCACGCCGCCGCCGATGCTCTGTCCTTCCGGCGTGATTTTCGTCCCGGGCCGCTCCGGCGCGAAGCTGTTCCGGATCCAAACGGGAATGGCCGCCTGCATCACCGGATTCAGCGTCTTTGGGTGTAACACCCTTGCGCCGAAATACGCCAGCTCCGCCGCTTCGCGATACGAGATCAACGGGATCGTCCGCGCCTCGGCCACCAGTCGCGGGTCTGCCGTCAGCACACCATCAACATCCGTCCAGATGATGACTTCATCCGCGTTCATCGTCGCGCCCAGGATCGTCGCGGAATAATCCGAGCCGCCCCGTCCCAGCGTGGTCAGCTTGCCTTCCACCGTCGCTCCGATAAAACCAGTCACGACGGGAACAATTCCTTTTTCGAGCAGCGGCCTCAACCGTGTCTCCGAGCGTTCTCGCGTCAATTCCATCTGCGGCTCTGCTCCTCCGTGGAATCCGTCAGTCACGATCAGTTCCGTAGCCTCTACTGCTTCACTCCGCACACCCAACTCTCTCAGCGCTCCCGCAATCATCGGCGCAGACAGCCTTTCTCCCAAGCTTGAGATAGCGTCAAGCGCGCGCGGCGTGAGCTCCCTCAGCAGCGCCGTCCCCTCGTAAAGCCGGCGTCCCTCTGCGAAGACCTCATCCATTTTTTGCAGCACCGGTTCGCGCGCAGTGTTTTGTTGCACCAAGGCCGTCAGGGCGCACTCGTGTTGTTGCTTGAGTGCGCCCAGAAGGGCCGCCCCTTCTCCGCTGTCTCCTGCTCCGGCCTTCTTCGCCGCTTCGATCAATCGGTTCGTCACCCCGCTCATCGCTGAAACCACCACGATGCAAGCATTTACCCGCGCCGCCCCAGCGATGATCTGCGCCGTCCGCCCTATGCAAGCCGCGTCACCCACCGAAGTCCCGCCGAACTTCATCACTTGCAACTCTGGCTTCATCTCTTCTCGCCCGTCACCTGACTGGATGCACCTGCTCGCCGCCGCTTCCCTGGAGTTTACCCTGTGAAGCATCCCGCGGCGCGCACTTCCAGACCGTCAGTGGCGATTGGTAAAGAAATGTGGTAAGATTGTCTTACCATGGAAACCCGGCTTTCCACCAAAGGACAAGTCATTCTTCCCAGTCCCATCCGGCACAAGCTCGGTCTCCGCCCGGGCGACCCCCTCGACGCCAAAATCGAGGGTGAGCGGATTGTTTTGACGCCCCGCAGGGCTCGGTCAAAAAAGGCGAGTATTGTGGTTGATTCCGTGACTGGGCTTCCCGTTCTCAGTGTGGGTTCCGATGCCCCGCTATTGACCAGCAAACAGGTGGAAGGGATTCTGGCCAGCTTCCCATGAAGTATCTCCTGGACGTGAATGCCCTCGTTGCACTGGGTTTTCTGCAGCACGAGTTTCACCAGCGGGTCGCCAATTGGCTCCGAACGCTGGCGCCGAGGGAAGGGCTGGAACTGTTGACGTGCTCCATCACCGAACTCGGGTTCGTGCGGGTTCTTGCTCAGGCCTCGCAATATGGATTCACCGTCTCCCATGCACGCTCCCTACTGCTGCGCCTGAAAGCAGGAGACGTTGTGAAGTTCACGTTCATTTCCGACGATCACGATATCGCGCGGCTCCCGGCATGGGTCAAGACCCCAAAGCAGACGACCGATGGCCATCTCGCTGAACTCGCCAAGGCCAACGGCGCTCTTCTCGCGACGTTGGACGGAAGAATCCCGCGCGCCTTCCTGATCCCTCCACGCAAGTGAGAATCTTCAGAAACACATTCTCTGCCGCGTGCCCTATTCCCTCCCGCCTCCTGGTTGAGCCGCTGGCAACCCCGGTGCTATCCTGCATTGTATGGCGGACCCCGTTATTTCCCCGCCCGAAGTGTCCTCCTCCGGGCCGCTCGAACACTCCCGGCGCCAGCTCGAAGCCCTGCTCGAAGTCGCCGAAGCCATCGCACAGCATCGCGATCTCACTGCGCTCTTCCACGATCTCGCCGAGCGTCTCCATTGCGTCGTCGACTTCGATTTTCTTACTCTCATGCTTCACGATTCCGTCCGGAACGTCATGCGCCTCCATATACTCGAGACGCGCATCCCCGGCGAGAAACCAACGGGCGGCGAAATGCCGATCGACAGCCACCCCTCGGGCTGGGTCTGGCAGACCCAGCAAGCCTTCGTTGTCGGCGACATCGACAGAGAAACGCGCTTCCCCGAATTCATGCAGCGCCTCCGGGAACACAATGTCCGCTCTCTCGCGCTCATCCCCCTCACCACCGCGCAGCGCCGGCTCGGCGCCATGGGTTTTGGCCGGGTTGTTCCCCAGCGCATCACCGATGCCGAGCTCCAGTTCATGCAGCGCGTCGCCAGCCAGGTGGCCGTCGCCGTCGACAACGCCCTCAATCTCGAGACCTCCCAGGCCTATCAAAAACAGCTGGCGCGCGAGCGCGACCGCTTTCAGGTCCTCCTCGAGGTCAACAACGTCCTCGTCACTAGCCGGGAGCTCCCCGAGCTTTTCCGCGGCATCGTCTCCACTCTCCAACGCGTCATTCATCATGATTACACCAGCCTCGCCCTTCTCGAACCTGTCACCGGCTTGCTCAGGATCTACGCCCTCGATTTCCCCGGTCATCAGGACATTTTCAAACCCGAGCTCACCATCCCACGCGAAGACTCTCCTGCCGGGCATGCCATCGCCAATGGCCAGCCACTCATCGCCAGCGGTGCCGAACTCGACCGTTATCCCAGTCAAATCGTCCGCACCCTCCGCGCCGAAGGCCTCCAGACCATCTGCTGTATTCCGCTCATCAACCACGGCCGCACGTTCGGCACCCTCAATCTCGCATCCCGCCGCGAAGACGCCTTCCCCGCGCAGGATGTCGAACTCTTGCAGCAAGTCGCCGCGCAGGTCGCCATCGCCGTTGAAAATGCTCTGGCCTTCAAGGAAATCGACGCGCTCAAGGACACGCTTGCCGAAGAAAAGCTCTATCTTGAAGAGGAAATCCGCAGCGAATTCAACTTTGAGGAAATTATCGGTGACAGCGCCGCGCTCAAACGCGCTCTTGCCCAGGTTGAACTAGTCGCTCCCGCGGGCACTGCAGTCCTCATTACCGGCGAAACTGGCACCGGCAAGGAGCTCATCGCTCGCGCCATCCACAACCTCAGTCCGCGCCGCGAGCGCACCTTCGTCAAGGTCAATTGCGCCGCCATTCCCAGCGGCCTTCTCGAATCCGAACTTTTCGGCCACGAACGCGGCGCTTTCACCGGCGCCATCAACCAGAAAATCGGCCGCTTCGAGCTCGCCGACCGCGGCACCCTCTTTCTCGACGAAGTCGGCGACCTCCCGCTCGAGCTCCAGCCCAAGCTTCTTCGCGTCCTCCAGGAGCAGGAATTCGAGCGTCTCGGCAGCAACCGCACCCAGCGCGTCGATGTCCGCGTCGTCGCCGCCACCAACGGCGATCTCGCCAAACTCGTTGCCGAACGCGCCTTTCGCAGTGACCTCTACTATCGCCTCAACGTTTTTCCCATCCAAATCCCCGCCCTCCGCGAGCGCCGCGAGGACGTGCCCCTCCTCGTCCGCTATTTCGTCCAAAAATTCAGCCGCCGCCTCAACAAAGCCGTAGAGTACATTCCCGCGGACGCCATGGATGCCCTCGCCAACTATTCCTGGCCAGGCAATGTCCGTGAGCTCGAAAACCTCCTCGAGCGAGCCGTTCTGCTTTCCCCTGGCAAAGAGCTCCGCGTCCCCGTCTCCGAACTGAAATCCGCGGTGCTCACGGCTGCCGGTGCCGATCCTTCTTCCTCCATTACATCCTTAACCTCCTCTACTTCCTCCATTTCTTCTATTTCCACTCTTGAAGAGGCCGAGCGCCAGCACATCCTTCGCGCCCTTCGCCAAACCGAGTGGCGCATCGCCGGGCCCAAAGGCGCCGCGGTCCTCCTCGGCATGAAGCGCACCACCCTTCAGGCGCGCATGCGCAAACTTGGCATCCGCCGCCCCGTTTAGCTTTTTCCAATCTTAGCCTCTGCTTCCCCGTCCCATTTTTCTCTTGGAATTCCCTGCGGAATGAAATAAGGTTTTCGTCTACCAGCCCGCCTGAGGTGCAGATGAAAGCCCTGACCGGAATCTGTCTGTTTCTGTCTTTGGCCGTTTTTTGTCTCGCCCTCCCGCTTTCCGAAGCCCCCAGCGGCTTCGACAACAAGAGCAACGGCTTTGTAGACGACGCCACGCACCAAGCGGACCAAGCCAAGTTCGACGGAATCGAGAATGTCGCCGACGGTCTCGGCCCTCTCTATAACGCGCAATCCTGCCGCGAGTGCCACCAGAATCCGACCTCCGGCGGCTCCAGCCAGGTCACCGAATTGCGCGTCGGCCACAAGGATGCCAAGGGCCAGTTTCAGAATCCGGAAATCCCCATTAACCACGGCGCCGAGATCATCAAGGGCCGCACTTTGATTAACGACCGCGCCATCTGCCCCAGTGGCGCGTTTCCTAATAGCGAAATCCAGGAACACGTCCCGGATTCCGAAAAAATCCGCACTTTCCGCGTTTCGCTGAATGTTCTCGGTGACGGCTTCGTAGAGGCCCTCGGCGATCAAACGCTCCTCGACCTCGCCAAGGAGCAGTGCAAGAGCCACAAAGGCAAAATCTGCGGCCAGGCGCTCTATGTTCCCGTCGTCGAAGCTCCTGGTCATACCGCCGTCGGCCGCTTCGGCTGGAAAGACCAGCAGGCCAGCCTGCTTTCTTTCTCCGGTGATGCCTACCTCAACGAAATGGGCATCACCACGAAACTTTTCCCCGACGAAGTGACCAAGCTCTGCAACACCGCCTCCGAGCCTAACGACATGCCAGGTGCTGACGGTCTCGCCGATGTCGACCATTTCGCCCGCTTCATGCGCGCCACCGAAGCTCCCCCTCGCGACACCCAGCTTGCCGGAACTCCTCAAGCGAAGCAGGGCGCGGCGCTCTTTGACAAAGTCGGCTGCGCCATCTGCCACGTTTCCACGCTGACCACTGCCCCGGCCGGCACCTCCATCAACGGCGGCGCTTTCACGGTCCCGCCCGCACTCGGCGCTAAGACCTTTCACCCCTATGGCGACTTCCTCCTCCACGATGTCGGCACCGGCGACGGCTTCGTCCAGGCCATGATCGAGCACTACGGCAAGAACATGTACCAGATCACGTGGAAAAATCTCTCCCTCCTCGAATTCAATAACACTGCCAACAAGATCCGCAGCGCCCCTCTCTGGGGCGTCCGCCTCCACTCCCGCCTGATGCACGATGGCGCCTCCGTGACCCTCCTTGATGCGATCCTCCGCCACCACGGCGAAGCCAGGGAAGTCACGGAACGATTTGAAAAGCTAAAGCCCGCGGAACGAGAGGCTCTCATTCAGTTTTTGAAGTCCCTCTAGTGCCGTTCCAAATTAGTGGAGCGAATCCTCTTGGAACGATTGCTTCCACGCTTTCAAGTGAGGTCTCGATCCTACGTTCAGAATAAATAGTTGGAACGGCACCGGCTTGAGAGGCCTCTCCCCAAGTCGTTCATCCGGGGGGTTCACCGAACTCCTTTCCATGCGTCTATAGTGTTGTGATTTAATGGCTTGGCGGTTCAGGGGTGCGCCTATGCTCGAGACCTTTCGTCAGGACCTCGTCAGTGGAATCCGCATGCTCCGCAAGAGCCCCGGTTTTACTCTGGTTGCCATTCTTTCCCTGGCCCTCGGCATCGGCGCCAACACGGCTATCTTCACTATTATCAACGCCGTTTTCCTCCATCCCCTCCCCGTCGAGGAGCCATCTCGTCTCGCCGAAATGTTCACTCGCGACGCCCAGACTATCGATACCAATGCCAATTTTCGGCTCACCGGCACCTCCCTCCCCAATTACGAAGACTATCGCGACCACAACTCTGTCTTCACAGGCCTCTCTGCCGTCGTCTTTCCCCTGCCTCTCAATTTGGGTGGCCGCGCCGAACCCCAGCAAGTAAACGGCGTGCTCGTCAGCGCCAACTTCTTCGACGTTCTCGGCGTGAAGGCCTATCGCGGCCGCACTTTTTTCCCCGACGAGGACAAGAAGGTCGGGTCCGGCTCCGTGGTCGTCCTCAGCTACAGCCTTTGGACGAGGAAATTTGGTTCCGACACCAATGTCATCGGCCAAAACATCACTCTCAACGCCACCTCGTACACCGTCGTCGGCATTGCCCCGCCCGATTTTAAGGGTATCGTCTCTCTTGGCCCGCCCGACGTGCTCTGGATCCCTCTCAGCATGCGCGATTACATCCTCTCCGGGCAGATCAAGGCCCTCGAGAATAACCGCCGCTTCCGCTGGCTCTCCATCGTCGGCCGCCTGAGGCCCAACATCACCGTCCAGCAGGCGGAGGCCGCGATGAAGGCCATCGCTGCGGGTCTTGAAAAGGAATATCCGCGCGACAACAAGGGCCGCACCGTCGTCCTCTTTCCCCTCAACGAATCCGCTCTCGGCATCAATCAGCGCCGTCAATTCTCTCTCGCCGGCGGCATCCTTATGGGTGTCGTTGGGTTGGTCCTGCTCATCGCCTGCGTCAACCTCGCCAACCTGCTTCTCGCGCAGGCTGCCAAGCGCGAAAAAGAGTTGAGCATCCGTGCCGCTCTTGGCGCGGGACGCGCGCGCCTCGTCCGTCAGCTTCTGACCGAAAGCACGCTGCTTTCTCTTCTCGGTGGCGCTGCTGGTCTGCTCGTGGCTTTCTGGGGCCGCAAACTTTTGTGGTCCTTCCGCCCGCCGTTTCTTCCCGATGGCTCCATTGACCTTTCCTTCGACGGTCGAGTCTTGGGTTTTACTTTCCTCGTCTCCATCTTGACCGGCCTCATCTTTGGCATCATCCCGGCCATCAAGGCTTCCAGCACCGATTTGAATGAAGTCCTCAAGCTCGGCGGCCGTGGCGGCGCCCTCGGCTGGACTCACAACCGCATGCGCAGCCTGCTCGTGATTTCCGAAATTGCTCTCGCTTTGGTCGCACTCGTCGGCTCGGGCCTCTTCCTCCGCAGCATGCAGAATGCCCAGCAATTCAATCCCGGCTTTGAGTCAAAGAAACTGTTTCAACTGTTTTTCGACCTCGGGGCCTTGCGCTACGACGCCGACCACGGCCAGCAGTTCTTCCGCGATGCCATCGATCGCGCCAAATCCATCCCCGGTGTTGCCGCTGCCGCGGTGTCCTCGAACGGCCTCTTTGGCGGCAGCATTGCGGCCACCATCTTTCGCGAGGGTGAGCAGGCCGACCCCAATAATCGCGGGACTCTCGTCAATCTTGACGACGTAACTCCAGGCCACTTCGATACTCTGCGCATCCCCTTTCTCCGCGGCCGCGATTTCACCGACTTCGACCGCGAAAACACCACACCGGTGGTCATCATCAACGAGGCCACGGCGAATCTTCTCTGGCCCGGCCAGGGAGCTCTCGGAAAGCGCTTTTCCATGGCTACCGATCCCACCATGTTTCAAGTTGTCGGTGTGGTGGCAAACTCGGTAGTCCTCCGCATCGGAGAAGACCCCCAGCCCGTCGCTTATCTCCCAATGCGCCAGCAGTACTCTCCCTTCGCAACGCTCGTCGTGCGCACTACCGGCAACCCAGAATCCGTCCTCGCCGCCGTCCGCACGCAAATTCAGCAACTGGACAAGAATCTTGCCCTCACTAACGGCCTCACCGTTCAGCAGCTTCTCGCGCAGGGGCTTTGGCCGGCGCGCATGGGCGCCGCTTTACTCGGTTTGTTTGGTTTTCTCGCTCTGATTCTTGCGTCGATCGGGATTTACGGCGTCCTGGCGTACTCCGTCGCGCAACGCACGGCGGAAATCGGTATTCGCATGGCCATGGGCGCCCAGCCCGCGCAAGTCCTCCGCCTCGTGCTGAGTCAGGGAATGCGCTTGGCCGCGCTCGGTGCGGCAGTCGGCCTGGTAGCCGCCTTTCCGGTTGCGCGCCTCGCTTCCGGTTTGCTCTATAGCGTCAGCGCCGCGGATCCTATCACTTACGGCGGCATCACCTTCTTGCTGATGAGCGTCGCTCTATTGGCTTGTTACATTCCCGCGCGCCGCGCCACGCGCATCGACCCTCTCGTCGCCCTGCGCTTCGAATAGGCGCCTTTCGTGAGCTTGCCGGGCAAAACTCCATGTAGGAGGCGGACATAGTCCGCCTCTCCGTCTTCGGCCGTAGGGGCGCAGCATGCTGCGCCCCATGTCCGCACGATTCATCCCCTTCACCCGGTCGGCGGACTTTCGTGTCGTTTGCGTCCCGGTGGTCGTTACCGGGGAGTCTGCCCCTTCTTTTATCCGTCATTCCCAGAGTGGTCGATGATTTCTGAGTTGTGCCCCGCTCCACAAAAAGAGAGCGGGCGGCTCCCTCTCTTCGAGAGAAAACCGCCCGCCCTTTAGACGCCCATTTAGACTTTCTCTGCCAAAGGTCAGAGCAAACGCTCAGCCTTTCACATCGATCGTCACTGGCTCAGCCAGCTTGAACGTCAGCGGAGTCTCGGCGCCGAGTCTGATGTCCTTCTTTCCTGTCAGAAGGGCAACCGTCGTTCCGGCTCCTGCGCCCACGGGCCCGCCGATCAGCGCGCCCGTGCCGCCACCGGCAAGTGCCCCAATCAGGGCTCCTCCGCCGGCTCCGCCACCGATCCACACCCAGTTGCGTTTCTTGTGGTCTCCGCCAGCTCTACGGGCGGCAGTGGTGCGGACATCATAGCTCTGTCCGTTTACGGCCACGGTTTGCAGCGCTAGCTGCAACCGCGCCCGTCCCATCAGCCTGCCCGACTGCTTTGCGTCAACCACAAGCCCCTCAGCGTGTGCGCCCTGAGGGATCACCGTTTTGCCGTCTATGATGACCGGTTCTGCGACCGTCGCTTCAAAGTGGTCTCCCGGTCTGCTCTGGTTACTGGCCAGCGCCTGATCCAGAGTTACGTGGATCGCGGTCTGTTCCGGCACCGTCACCGGGTCTGAGCGATCTGGCAGAGTAGCAGCGCCAACCCCCAGCACCACGGCAAGCAGTGCCGAACCAACAACCATTAGGTAGTGCCTTTTGGTCAGTTGCATAAGCACCTCCCACCCCATTTGGAGGCAGCGCCTCTTCCACCCGTTGCCTTTTTAACGTATTGAAAATAAAAGGCTTCTCTTTGATCGCGCCCTCAATTAGGCGCAAATCTTCCAAGCCCCGGGAACATTTGGCGTACTACAAGTACCAGCGCCTTCCTTCTCCTTCATCCTCACTCTTCGCTTCGTAGCGGCCGGACTTCAGTCCGGCACCTTGGGAGCCAGCCGTGCCCAGCGAAGCTGGGTATTCTAATCCGCGAAATCTAATCTGGGTTTTGACTGTTCTTTGGTCATGCCCAGCAGAAAGTTCTGTCCCGCCTTTCAAGCCGATTGCACCTGTGCATCCTGCAAAACCTCCGCTACAATCCCTGCTATGAACAGACGCACCTTGCTTCAATCGCTACCAGCAGCAACGCTCCTACCCGCAGCAGCTTGGGGAACCCCTTCACACGAGTATCCGGGACCACAAGAAAAAGCCGGCGCCGACCAAACCTCAACAACAGTCTACGAACTCCGCGTCTACCACACCTTCGAGGGCAAGCTGGACGACCTGTTGCGCCGTTTTCGGGAACATACCGTGCGCCTCTTCGAGAAACATGGAATCCGAAACGTGGCGTACTGGACGCCTCTCGACGAACCCCTCAAAGGCAAAACGCTCTTCTACATCCTCGCGCATCCCAGCCGGGATGCCGCCACCGCCAACTGGAAAGCCTTCCGCGACGATCCGGAATGGCAGAGCGTCCGTGATAAGTCCGAAGCCAATGGAAAACTCGTGGAAAAGGTCGACTCCACCTTTCTCGCTCTGACCGACTTCTCCCCTCCCCTCCGCTAGGACCAGCCCCTCTCCCCAGCGCCGTCAGGGCTGGGAAACGTGGCCCTGGCAAGAAAGAATCGGGGAGCGCACCAGGCGCGGCACCTATCTTTGCCGGCGAGACCCGGGGGAGGCGAAGCGCAACTCAGCCTCCAGGGAAACCTCCAAGAAATGGACATCTCTCTACAATTTCCCGCTCGATTCACTCCGAGCCCGCGCTATCCTCTTTCGGAAGTAATCCAATGATCCGCACTCGTCCAATTCCGCCAAGCGCTTTCCGCCTCTGCTTCCTTCGCTGCTTCTTGACTTCACTACTTCTCTTCTCGTTTTCTCCAGTCTCTCCAGCTCAGGACAACCAGCTCACCATCCGGCTCGCCCGCAACCCCGATCCAGCTCCCGAGTTCAACCTCACTGGCCTCGACGGCAAGCCCGTCACCCTCGCTGCTTCTCGCGGCAAAGTCATCTTCCTCAACTTCTGGGCCACCTGGTGCGGACCTTGCCGCGCCGAAGTTCCCGACCTCGTCGCCTTGCAGGACAAATACAAAAGCCGCCTGGTGATCATTGGTCTCAACGTCGACGACGAGGATCCCGCCGCCATCAAGCAATTCGCCGGCGACTTCGGC
>WNFE01001400.1_pt1 | contig 17414 bp, 17 predicted proteins | sample 5400451 | NCBI WGS metagenome assembly WNFE01 (sample SAMN13153344, study PRJNA577476) | soil metagenome | isolation source: 200 cm saprolite under Douglas fir tree site 2 hole 2 | place: USA:California | collected 2015-04-18
CGATCTTGGTTGGCCGAGCAGTCACCTGGCGGCGTTGCCCCTGGATAGTGATCAGCTGGACGGAGCCCAAATCTACTTCCCGAAGCGCCTGGTAAATCAGGGCGGACATATCCCCACGGCCACGCTGCTTCCTGCGGAGATAGTTGTCCACCACGTGCAGCAACCGGGCTCCAACCACCACCCGCGACGATTTTGTCTTGGCCACGATGGGTATCGATCCCGTCCCCCTCGGGGTGGGATACTTATACACCGTGCCTCCCACGGCACTCAAGCTCGCGACGAAGCAGCTCGGATCTCCCCATACCATCAACTGGTTCTGCGCTTTTGTTTGTCATGATTGTTGTTTCTCCCATGTACCAACTCTTCGAGGTCCTCGGTACCTCGATAATAAAAACCTTGCCGTGTTGCCTGCGCCCGTTTCACGTTCGCCAAGGGATCGAATTCTGAAGTCCTGCTTTTTTCCGGTAGTAGGCTCTGTGTTGGCCCCTTTTCCCCGTTTGCGGGCGCGGTTGGTTTTAACTCCTTAGCGCGCAGGCGTTTGAGAGCGAGCCAGAAGACCCTGTAACTCAATGTGGTCTCTCGCTGGTGAATTCTTTCCCAGATTCTCTTGATGGTGTGGCCGGCCCGAATAGCCGCCTCGATCTCAGGGAGGAGGCTCCGAACCAGACCGCTCTTCGTAGTGGGTTTTTCAGAGCTGAGAGCGTCAATCAGGTGTCGATTCGTTCGTATGGTCATGTGGATCTTCAAAAATCATCAGAAATCATCGAAAATCATCACGGTCGAGCTATATGCGCCTGCCATTATCATCAGAAATCATCAAAAGTCATCAACAATCATCAATAATCATCATTTTTTATCGAGTGCGGAGGGGTTTTCACGATCAGATAACGCTATACCCACTGTTAACAGGCGTATTGGAACATAAAGGAGTGTGTCACAGGTGGGCCGGGAACGAGTTACAAATTCCTCTTGCAAACTGACTTATGGTGTGGCATATATCGCTACCATGGTGACACACTCTTGCCACAGTGGCGAGGGGGTCGGCGATGCCTCAACGAGGTCTTAGGCTCTCGGATGAGCTGTCACAAAACCCTGCGCCGAGTTGACAAGGTCTGATCCTCTGATTCATAGGAGTATCGCGGGTGCTGTTAATGGACTTGTCGATTTCCTAGAAGCGGAACGTAAGTGCGTTCCAGGCGACATTCTTCGAGATGCTGAGCGCCTGGAGTGCCTCCTTTCTAGCGGCTATGACCCGCATTTCGAGGGAGATGAACCACCGGGCTTGTAGAGAGAGACGACGGAGCCTTCTACCGACGATGCGGCTGCGGTTGTTGCCGAGTCACTCTTTTCGCCATTCCAGGTTTACCCTCGCCAACCGGATCACTTCCCTATTGCCGACGATACGACCGGAGCTGACCGGACGTTTCCCCGAAGCCCGTTTCTGGCCAATCAACACACGTTCACAGTTTCGTTAGCCACAAGCGCGTTTTGTCGTTACTAATTCGGTTGCATTCAAATCAACTGTGTTGATATCAATATGTCGGAAATCTGTCAGCGAACATTCAAGGAACGGGGTTGCGTGGTGGGCTTTGCTTCGCAAGATTCACGACCGTGCGGAACGGACGCGATGACCTCGCTCCAATACGGTATTTTTAGCGCTTGTACATATCTTTTCCCGCACAAGTACAACTGCTGGGGCATTCCCCGTCGGTGAATTTGGAATCAAAATTGAAACAGGTTTGGTTATCGTATGCCTCTTCGGATCTTGCTAGCAGACGACAGCCGAACTGTCCGGCACAGTCTTCATGGTTTACTCGAACAAAATCCTGATTGGGGAGTTTGTGCGGAGGCAGTGGACGGAGTGGATGCTATCGCCAAAGCCCAGCCATGTAGGCCGGACATCATCATCTTGGACTTCTTCATGCCTGGGATGACAGGTGTTGAGGCCGCGCAGGTGCTTAACCGCGTACCTCCTTCTTTTCCGATCCTGATTGTCACCCTCTACATCACGGCTCAATTAGTTGCGCAAGCCAAAAGTGCGGGAGTAAAGGGAGCGGTACAGAAATCAGATACCAGCCAGGTGATCAGTGGGGTAAAAGCGCTGCTTAACAAAGGAACGTTTTTCGAGAGCAAGCCAATTGAGCCGGTTGCACAATTTCTGCTTTGATTAGACTGCGGATCCCCGCTCTGCCACGTCTTCCATAAGCTGTTCCGCGTGCGCCTCCGCTTTGGCTACGGGTAGCGTCACTCTCACGGAAGTGCCGGGTTTTTCTGAGCGAACCTCGAGAATCCCGTCGAGATCATTCACTCTTTCCCGCATCCCGGCAAGTCCAACTCCTAAATCGGAGCCGCCGCGAAACGTTTCCAGCTGCTCCGGCCCGAATCCGCGGCCATAGTCTCTCACGACCAGGGCGGCCTGACCGTCCTCCACCTCAATGCGAACGTCCACTTGCGGACTTTGGGAATGGCGGTGTACATTCGTTAGGCTCTCTTGCAGCGCCCGGAACAAAACCATTTCCACATCCCTTGGCAGCCGTTCGAGCCGCGGCGATATTTCCAGATTAGCCTGAATGCCACTGCGCTTCGCGAAGCCTTCCACATACCACATCGCAGCCGCCGGCAAACCACTCTCGTCCAGCATCGGGGGATGCAATAAGCAGGAAATTGTGCGTATCTCAGCGAGGCATCTGTCGAGCAGCTGGTTCGATTCTTCCAACACTGCCACCTTGGCCTTCGTGAGGTCGGGTTGGTCCAACTGCGCGAGGTTCATCTTAAGCGCTGCCAGGTACTGGCCCGCGCTGTCGTGCAGGTCGCGAGCAATCCTTCGCCGATCGTCGTCCTGGATATTTAGCAAATGACTGGAAAGCCGTCGCAGGGATGCCGTGCGCCGCTCCACTTGGAACTCTAGTTCATCATGCGCCTGTTGGAGCGCTTCTTCAGCCTGCTTACGCTGGCTGATGTCGTAGAAGCAATTAATTGCTCCCATGATTTCTCCGCGTTGGTTCTTCAGCGGGCGGATGTTGACGATGACGGTAACCCGCGAGCCGTCGGGCCGCTCGATGAGGACTTCCGCGTCACGCGCCTCCGATATCGTGCCGCTCACGACCCCGGCCATGGGACTCTGCTCATGGGGCATAAAACTGCCGTCCGGACGAAATAGCTTAAACGACCCGCAGAACCGCTCGTCGGTATCCCCCTGCGCCGGTGTGCGCCCCCACAATTCCGCAGCGCGTTTGTTGAATTCCCGAATCACACCCGAGACATCACAGGAATAAACGGCCACGGGACCTAGATCAAACAAGATGCGGTAGTGCTCCTCACTGACGCGCACTGCTTCTTCAGCTCGTTTGCGCTCGGTGATGTCGCGAGCGATTTTCGATGCCCCTACGATTCGGCCCTGTACGTCCTTCATGGGAGAAACCGTCAACGAGATGTTCAGCAACGTACCGTCTTTGCGCCGGCGTACCGTTTCGTAGTGATCGACGGTCTCTCCCCGGCGAATACGGCCCAGAATCATCGTCTCTTCGTCAGCGCGGTCCGCAGGAATTAAAATCATGATGGGCTGCCCCACCGCTTCGTGTGCTGAGTAGCCGAATATCCGTTCCGCTCCTGGATTCCAACTTGTAATTACGCCATTGAGGTCTTTGCCGATGATGGCGTCGTCGGAAGAGGCGACGATGGCTGCAGTCTCCGCGTTTTGACGTGTCCGGTAGTTCTCTCGAAGCAGCGCGTCTCCCAGCACCTGCAGCAGCTCGCCATGCACAAGCAGACGATTCTGCGGCACCGGCTGCTGTCGTCGCGCCACTTCCCACAAACGCTCGAACTCAATGCCGGCATCGCGTGCCAGGCTCTCAATTTCTGATACCTGCGAGAAATCCGCAAGTACATATCCGCCCACCGCCGCGCCAACAATCCTTCCTTCCAGTACTAGCGACGTTCCGACTACCGCCAAACCTTGGAATTGAGAGACGATGACCGCGGGACGATCTTGTGTCTGTGCGACACAGCGGCATGCGCACTCATCAAAGATGCCTGGATCGTATCCATGCTCGTCGAATAACTGGAACAAAGGGGTAGGATGGATCGGGCCGGAGACGGCGCGCACTTCCGCATCGAACAACTTGACCGTCATGTGGGCGGCTCGAGCATATTTTTCCAGCGCTGTTTCCCAAAGATCGGACCTGAAGAGCACGTCACTAGAAGGGATCATAAGGAGGGCACATCCTTTAATTGCTGCGGTCGCCTGACGCTGCGACGCTCGGGGGCACGCGACACCAGACCGCCGTACGTGGAAAACGGTTGTTGGGGCACGGGCAGCGCTCGCGGCAGCACGCGCATGCCTTTGCCATCAACAATCTCGCATTCGTGCGTGATCCGGTCCACTGGATTCGCCCTCATCTTGCCAACGGTCAGGCCCAGGCGGAAGGAATCACCGAGTTCGATCCAGTTCATGAGAATAATGTTGTCCACCAGCGAGCTCATGGCGAAGTCGCCCATCATCGAATTCATTCCCAGCATCTCGGGATTTTCGCGGTTGTACACCGCGGATGTCGGTACAAGAAAACCAGGAGATCGAAATCACAGCCATCGCGGATTACTGGAGTATGAGCAAGTAGCCGTTTAATCTCTTCCGGGTCGTGGCGTTTGTTGGACGGTGTAGAAATAATTCTCTCCGGACCCGCTCTCATGAGCGGAGCGCGAACTTGGCCTCTCGGTATTACCGCGGGAAGCGGCGTGCCCTACATGCGCCCCGGGGAGAGAAGTCTACACCTCGCAGAGGTCGATGTCTGTAGGCTCTCGAACAATGCGGGATGGTCCTAACTGTCCCCTTTAGATAGGCCTACAGTGCATCGGTCTGCCTATTACAGCGCCTGGTGGATGGCATTTGCCCGGCCCTTGCCATACTGTTGGATACGACTTCTTTTGCTTCCTGCTTTTCAGTAGGGCACTGGCCGTCGGTTGGCGATCCGCAATTCTCCAATCACATACAAGTTATGGGCTGGCGGATGAACGCGACCCATGGTGACTTCAAATCGCGCGGATTCCGCGCAGAGGGATGTATGCAATGAGATTCAAAACAGGGATGTTAGCCGTGCTGGCGGCCGCAGTTTTGGCCAGCACAATGGCGGTTGCCGCCGAGGAACCGTCGGAACAAGTTAAACGAATGGACGCAGCAGCCACGGTTTTAGACGAAATCATGGGAACTCCGGACAAAGGGATTCCCGAAGAGCTTCTCGATTCTGCGAAGTGCGTCGCCGTCATACCGTCGATGGTCAAGATAGGGTTTGTCTTCGGCGGCCGGCACGGAAGAGGAATCGCGACCTGCCGTACCGCTTCTGGATGGAGCGCACCTGCTCCGTTCTCGGTGACCGGAGGTAGCTGGGGATTGCAGATCGGCGGCGAAGCAGTTGACGTCGTCATGCTGGTAATGAATGACCATGGTATGGAAAAGATGCTCTCCAGCAAATTCAGGATCGGCGCCGATGCCTCGGCAGCGGCAGGACCGGTCGGACGCCATGTGGAGGGCGAAACTGATTGGAAGATGCGCGCTGAAGTGCTCACTTATTCTCGGGCTCGCGGCGCTTTTGCCGGCGTTACCGTAAATGGCGCATCGATCACGCAGGACAAAGACGGGACCCGCATTTTGTATGGCCGGATGGTTCCATCGGCGCAGATTCTAAAGGGCCAGGTGAAAGCTCCGGAGGGTTCGCATCAGTTCCTGGCGACAGTAAGAAAGTACGCGACTGAGCCAAACGCTGCCGAAGCGTCAGATCGAGTTCAGAGAAATGACACCCGGACACGCGCCTCAAGCCCAACCGAAGCAAAGGGCGTAATTGAAGAGAAGCTCAAAACCGAACCGGGCTTGGATAGCAAGGACATTCACGTCACTTTGACTCCCAACGTGGTGACGCTTTCCGGATCTGTCGCCAGCAGTGACGATCGTGACAAGGCGGTGAGTATCGCGAGATCGTATGCCGGCGATCGTGAAGTCCAGGATCATTTGTCCGTTCAGAGGCCCGACTAGTTCGCACCTTCGTTGCGTTCGAGCGAACGCCCCATCTCCCCGAATAGGTGTGCGGGCGCAATTCGCACGAACTTAAAATTTCCAGGAGGAAAAATGAGGAAAGTTGATTGCAGGAATATTGCTCGCACACTATTGTGCACCGGTCTGCTACTTGGCGTGGGGGTAGTGGCACGTGCACAAGATTCAACCAGTCAGCAAGCTCCCCCAGCTGCAGACAATACCAAGACCAATGAACGGGACCGAAGCGCAAGCGAGGCCACGGCAGATCAGCAAAAGGAGAACCGTTCTGACCGCGACATCACACAACAGATACGACAGTCCATCATGAAAGACAAATCGCTCTCCACGTACGCGCACAACGTCAAGATCGTGACTCAAAACGGGCAAGTGACACTAAAGGGCCCCGTGCGGTCAGAGGACGAGAAGCGAGCAATTGAAACCAAGGCTGCTGAAGTTGCCGGTGAGAACAAAGTCAGCAGTGAACTGAACATTAAACCGCAGCAATAACATTTGAAATCAACTTCGAAACTAACAAAAGGAGAAGTAAACATGGCAGGTAAAAACACAGCAGTATTTGGCATCTATCCCAATCGCGTAAACGTGGAAAGCGCGGTTGACGCTCTTAAGGCAGCGGGATTTCGTAACTCTGATATTTCCGTGCTGTTCCCCGAGAACGCGGGCACCAAGGACTTCGCCCACGAGAAAAACACTAAAGCTCCAGAAGGCGCGACAACCGGCGCCGGAACGGGAGCATTGCTGGGCGGCGGACTAGGATGGCTCGTTGGCATCGGGGCCCTCGCAATTCCAGGGCTCGGACCGTTTATTGCTGCAGGGCCTATTGTGGCGGCCCTTGCAGGAGCGGGCGCCGGCGGTGCAATCGGCGGCCTCACGGGCGCATTGATTGGCATGGGAATTCCGGAGTACGAAGCCAAGCGTTACGAGGGCCGGGTCAAGGATGGCGGAATATTGCTCTCCGTGCATTCCGACGATTCTCAGTGGACAAAAAGGGCCAAGGAAATCTTGGAGCACACAGGCGCCCAAGATGTTTCCTCAACCGGTGAAGCCGCTTCCGAAAAGGACGACAAGACGCCTGTTCGAGAAGTAGCCTAGGCAACCATGCTGGCCTTTCCTGTACCGAAGATTTGCACCGTCTTTCAACCGCGCACGCGCGCAGAAATAGGAGACCAAATGACAGATAACGCTGAAAAGAACCCGGGTCAGAAACCCGGGCAATCGAGTCAACAATCCGGACAACAGCAACAGAAAAATCCGCAGGATGTTTCAAAGAAGGACCCCTCTCAGGAAGGCAATAAGGAGCAGGGCAATAAGCAGGGGCAACAGGACCAGGGCGGCCAGCGCCGCGCTTCCTAAGCTCTGAAACTTTGATCTGGGTCCCGGTCGAGTTGGCCGGGGCCTCCATTTCATTCCGAACTCATAGAACTTTCTATGGAGGAGCCATGTCGAACGAAAGCTTGAAGAAACTATATGTAGACGAACTGAAAGACCTGTTTAGTGCAGAGAATCAGTTGGTGAAAGCGCTTCCAAAAATGGCCAAAGCTGCGTCCTCAGACCAACTTCGAGCCGGCTTCGAAAAGCATTTGGAACAGACCAAAGGCCACGTTCAACGCCTAGAAGAGATCTTCCAATCTCTCGGCGAAAGCCCGAGGGGCAAGAAGTGTGTGGGCATGGAAGGGCTGGTAAAAGAAGGTTCTGAAGTCATGGCAGAAGACTTTGACGACGCGGTGTTGGACGCGGGATTGATCGGCGCGGCCCGACGCGTGGAACACTACGAGATGGCTGCATACGGAGCGGTCTGCGAGTTCGCCCACGTACTGGGACAAACCAGGCACGCTTCGCTGCTTGAAAAGACTCTGGCTGAAGAAAAGCAAACCGACGACAAACTCGCCGAGCTCGCCAAGGAGATCAACGCCCAAGCCAACGAGGAGGATGTTGAAGAAGAGCAGGGTGCACCTAGGTCGGCACGCAAGACGCCTAAGCGAGCAGCATAGTCAACGCAAGAGCAGCCATTTGCGAAGGACAAAACAGGAGAAAAGCTAATGTACCACCACATAAAGAAACTGATGTACACAGTGAATGTCGGAAGTCCCGACCCCCGCTTTGGCAACATGTTGCTGGAGCAATTCGGCGGTGCTAACGGCGAACTTGCGGCTGCGATGCAGTACTCGATTCAAGGGCTCAACTGTGATGATCCAGACCGCAAAGACATGCTGATGGACATCGGAACGGAAGAGTTAAGCCATCTGGAGATCGTGGGCACTCTGGCGCGCATGCACCTCAAGCCCATGAAGAAAAGCCGCGAGTCCGCTGAGGTTGATCCACTCATCGCGATCGCGGGCGGAGGCGGGGTCGGCTTGTTCAATAGTATGGGAGACGCCTGGACGGCTGACTACCTGAAAATAACGGGGGAACTGGATGTAGATCTCCGCAGCAATATCGCCGCGGAAGCTCGGGCGAAAATAGTCTACGAGCGGCTGATCAACTTCTGCGATGACCCCGGAACCAAAGACGCGCTTCAATTCTTGATGACACGTGAGATTACTCACATGAAGGCGTTCACCGCCGCGCTTGAAAGCTTGGAAAGAAAACCGTTTTCGATCGGCAACATTCCCCCGACTCCAGGCTTGGTGGACGAATATTTTAATGATTCCACGGGCGTGGGAGATGAGGGTGAAAGTGAGGCTCGTGGTCCCTGGAACGAGGGCGGAGACTGGAAAATTGTAGAGCTCCCAGAACTAGAACGGCGGGTCGAAACGCATGGCGGAAAGACTGTCGCCACAACCAACAAACACGTCGGCGAAGAGAGTGGAAAGAGACGAGTGAAGAAGTCGGCGTAACAATCAACGATTACCTAACGAAAGGAGTGCTCATGCAAGACAAAGTTCGTAGTGGAGTAGCAGAAGGCAGTTTTACGGGGGCTATAGAGTCGCAGACCTCTAAAATCCCAAGCTCGGGCTACTTAGCCGCAGCATTCGGTGCTATCAGTGCTTCAGCAATTCTGAAGATCGTGGGCAAGGATGACTGGGCGCTGTTTGTGGGACAGTGGCCAGCAGCTTTTCTGCTAATGGGTGTTTACAACAAAATGGTAAAGCAGCACGGCTCAGACGCCTACAGTCAGGCTGCCTGAGAGTCGAGTCGGGCCAAGGGGTTGCTTCCTACGTGGGGCACCCCCGGCCGGCGATTCAAACAATTGCTTTGACGAAGCGGAACCAAACGAAGGAGATAAATTATGTCGATTCTGGCATGGATTGTGTTGGGCTTGATTGCTGGTTTCATAGGCAGCAAGCTGGTAAATAAGACGGGCGAGGGCGTCATCCTTGATATCGTGCTGGGAGTCGTTGGTGCGGTAGTTGGGGGCTGGCTGTTCAGCATGTTCGGTGCCCACGGCGTCACGGGCGTAAACCTGTACAGCCTGTTTGTCGCTGTGATTGGCGCTGTTCTCGTCTTGGTTCTGTATCACGCTGTGAGAGGCGGACGAGCGCGAGCGTAGATTCAGGGCGAAATACGTTGTCGAGATTCAAATCTGGTGCGATGGCGACCAACACGACTATTGCCGTTTGCATCATCTCCGAAGACTGCGAAACCCCAATCGGGTCTAGGACGTAGATCACGAAGACGGAATTGGCTCTGAGCCACATTGTGACCGGTAGCCAAGCGTCGGAATCTTGCTCATCGTAAGTCGCTCGGTGAGTATCTAACGCGCTATGTCGAAATTGTTTGACACCTAAGCCGTAAGGGGTTTGGTTTCAAAATCATCTCGCAAAACGGGATAGTGACGCTGAAGGGCCCCGTGAGGTCAGAAGAGGACAAGCAATCGATTGCAGCCAAAGCTGCAGAAGTGGTTGGCGCGGACAAAGTAACCAACCAATTAGAAGTTAAACCCGAGAACTAGAACTTGAACTTTCAACCATTCAAAAGGAGTTTCAAAATGGCAGGTAAAAACGCCGCGGTCTTTGGGATCTATCCGCACCAGGCGAGTGTGGAAAATGGCGTCGACGCTTTGAGAGCGGCTGGCTTCTCTAACACAGACATTTCCGTCCTGTTTCCAGCGAACGAGGGAACGAAGGACTTTGCTCACGAGAAAAACACCAAGGCACCTGAGGGCGCAACTACGGGCGCGGGAACTGGCGCTCTGCTGGGAGGAGGATTGGGGTGGCTTGCAGGCATCGGAGCGTTGGCGATCCCAGGACTTGGACCTTTCATCGCCGCAGGTCCCATCATGGCGGCTTTGGCAGGGGCGGGAGTTGGCGGCGCCGTCGGCGGTCTCACCGGAGCTTTGATCGGCATGGGCATCCCGGAATATGAAGCCAAGCGATATGAAGGCCGCGTCAAGGATGGCGGGATTCTGCTCTCCGTTCACTCTGACACCTCGGACCAGATTAAGGTCGCGAAAGACGTCCTTAAGCAAACTGGAGCCCAGGACATCTCTTCGATCGGCGAATCTGCGGGCGAGAAGACTCCCACATCCAGGGTGGCGTAACTACGTTTGTGCCAGTCGATCTTCCGGCGGCAACTTCATGTTGTTAGCCGGAGTTCGGCGGGCGTAGCAGTACCAGAGTTGGGCGAGGAAAAATTCAATCATCGAGGAATATATGACTATCTGGACGATTCTTTTCATTGTTCTACTGATCGCGTGGATTGGTGGTTTCACTGTGTTTCACGTGGCCGGTGGCCTGATACATCTGCTGCTGTTATTCGCGGTGATCTCTCTGATCATGCATTTTGTCCTGGGAAGACGGACCGCGTAATTGCGTCCCCTTAAGCGATGGCGGAGCCTGCGAACCGTCAGTGCTCTCGCCCGGAGCGTGGCAAATCCCGCTGCGCCCCGGACGCGTGAGCTTGAGATCCCTTTGACCAATCCGACGAAAGTGCATCTGCAGGGACCGGCGGGTTTCGACATGAGGTCAAGCCAAGAGGCCGGGCGTGTGGGCCGGTTTCCGGTTCAAACCGCGTTCGGAGTGCTAATTGGAATTGCCGTCCTCTACCTCGGCCGCGCCGTTCTCATACCGATCGCCCTTGCGCTCCTGTTGAGCTTCTTTCTTTCTCCGGCGATGGTTCGTTTGCAACGTTGGGGACTGGGAAAGACCTTTGCTGCCTTGCTTGTAGTATGTTTTTCTTTCTCCGCATTGATCCTCATATGCTGGGCTGGACTAGGGCAAGCCTACAATCTTTCGCTTGAGATTCCGACCTACCGCGACAATATCGTCTCCAAGGTACGGTCCATGACTCCGCGCGCGCTCGGTCATTGGCAGGACGCGCAGCGCATGCTCGGAGACGTCAGCGGACAACTGGCCAAGCAGACTCAGGCCAACCCGGCGTCTGCACAGCGTCCCATCCCGGTCGAGGTCAGAGAGCCCGCTCCCGCTCCCCTAGAGTTCCTTGAAAAGATAGCTGGATCGGTTCTTGGACCTCTGTCGAGTGCTGTCGTCGTGCTTGTTTTTGTAATCTTCATCCTTCTGGGGCGCGAGGATTTGCGCGACCGGGTGTTGCGCCTTGCTGGCAGCAGCCGCTTGCACATGACAACCCGGGCCCTGGATGACGCAGCTCAGAGAGTAAGCCGTTATCTAATGGTGCAATTCGCGGTGAACGTCAGCTACGGAGCCCTGGTCGGCTTCGGATTAATGTTGATTGGCATACCTCATCCTCTAGTTTGGGCTGTCCTGGCGGCCGTGCTCCGGTTCATTCCTTACGTCGGCCCATGGATTGCGGCGGCTGGCCCGCTGCTGCTGGCCATAGGTGTAGCGGCGGGTTGGGGCAAGTTCGGATGGACACTGGGTCTTTACGCCATTCTCGAATTACTTACAGGCAATGTTGTGGAGCCCTTTCTATATGGCTCCTCGACGGGAATTTCGGCCATCGCGATTCTCGTCGCCGCAGTTTTCTGGACCTGGCTCTGGGGACCAATCGGTTTGCTGCTTTCCACGCCCTTAACCGTGTGTCTGGTGGTGGTTGGGCGCTATGTCCCGCACCTCGAGTTCTTGGGAATTCTCTTTGGCGACGAACCGGCACTCTCACCGGCGCAACGTTTCTATCAAAGGATGATCGCGATGGAAGCAGAGGATGCCGCCGAGTTGACTGAGCAACTCGTCCGCGAGGACTCACTGCTTGAGGTCTATGACAATGTAATCATTCCAGCGATCAGCCTGGCTGAAGAAGGGCGGCACGGCGGTTTTCTTGATTCGGCAACCGCCGCGTATTTTCTCGAGAACACTAGAGAACTGACGGACGAAATCAGTTCCATCGGCGATCGAGATCTGATCGACCCAGCTTTAAAGGATCCAGATTCAGACGACCTGGGTTCAAACGGCCCATTGCAAGGGCGAATTGAGAGAGGTCCTGGCCTGAAAGCGAGTCGCACTTCCGCAAACGTCATTTGTCTTCCGGCCAGAGACGCCGCGGACGAATTGGCCTGCCACATATTTGCGCAACTGCTGCCGGAGGCCGAGGTCCAGGTGCTGCCCTTAGCAATTCCGGACGATAGTCTGGCTGAGGCAATCCTGACCGCGCGGCCTGATTTGATCTGTATCTCGGGTGTACCTCCGCAAGCCACTCGGCACGTGGCTGTCCGTTGCAGGCACATGCGACGACTTTTTCCCAACACAATTATTATGGCCGCGGTCTGGAGCGATTCGGATTTAGCCAGTATTCGTAAAAGGATTCCGGTAGCCGAAGCGAATCACGTGGTATGCACTCTGAAACAAGCTGTGGAATACGTGTGGGATGTGGCAAAGCCGCCCGCAGCGCCTGCAGAACCTGTTTCCAGTCCCGTAACTGACACCACAGAGCAAATCGCAGCGCTCGAACTGCTAAGCACCTCGGGAGGCGATTTCCAAGAAATTGTGGACCACATACTCCAGGATCTGGCGCACGCGCTGGACGCACCAATTGCGATTCTCACCTTGACTGTGGACAATGGAAAAACCTGGACGGCACAATGCGGAGTGCCTCCCGATCTTGCACCTGGTTTGGAGTCCATAAAGCAGGTACTCGACCGTTCGATCGCGAGGAACCACTCCCGAATCGTGATCGAGGACATCGCCAAAGATAACCGTTTTGCAGGCTCAAGGCTCGGCGAAAATGGCATTCAATTCTGCGCGCGGGAACCATTGCTGAATCGCAATGGAAAGGCAATGGGTTCACTGCTCGTCCTGGATACGCGAACGCGACGCATCAGCGCCCAGGAAGAGGAGCTGCTGCACGCCGCCGCTATCGCGACAACCGAAGCCCTTGAAGTTCGTACGGTCGCCCCACGGCCCGGGCGAGAAGTGCGAACTCAGCACGGGACAGCCCCGCACGGAGCCGCATCGTGACCGCCGCTTGATCGCCGCAGACTGACTGCCGCGCCTACCGAAAACCGCAAGGCGAGCAACTTAAACTTGTAGTTGCCGTACTATGCTGCAGAACTCTGCTGCGCCGCGCTCAAAGTGCGGCCATGTAGTGGGATACTAGCCTTCAGCAAAGTGCCTGCTCCATTCGAGTAAATGTGCAATTCCCCACCAAGGTCAGCCACACGCTCTTGTATTCCCGCGAGGCCAATTCCAGCGGTGCCTGTCCCCCGAAAGCGCTCCAAGACTTGCTCTGGGATGCCTTGACCAGCATCCCTTACCGCTAGAGTTACCACTTCGGCTTCGACTTCAACGTCAATTTCAACCGTCGGACTGCCGGAATGACGGTGCACGTTGGTGAGGCTCTCCTGCAAGATTCGGAAAAGCGCGAGTTCCACCAACCTTGGTAGCCGGTCCATTTGTTCGGGAAAGTTTATCTTCGCCTGAATCCCGCCGCGTTGGGCAAATCCGTCAACGTACCATCGGGCGGCAGACTCAAAGCCAGCCTCATCGAGCATGGGTGGATGGAGCAAGTAGGAGATAGTTCGAGTCTCCTTGAGGCATTCTTCAACCACGCGCAACGATTCGGACAGAAGCTCCGATCGTACGAGAGGCTGTTCGGAACCATTCATTCTGTCCAAATTTATCTTCAAGACGGTCAAGTGTTGGCCTATGCTGTCGTGAAGATTGCGGGCGAACCCGCGCCGCTCCTCATCTTGAAATTCCAGCAAACGAACTGTAAGCCGCCGCAACGCGCGAGTGCGCGCTTCAATCTGGTTTTCCAGTGTGGCATTGCTTAGACGCAGTGCCACTTCCGCCTTTTCACGCTCCGCCATGGCGATGTTTAGGTTGTCGAGCGACGTCAGAATCTGATAGGCGGAGGAGGCGAATTTCCCCAGTGAAGTCATTAGCCGTTCATCTTCTGCGTCAAACCTGCATCGATTATCATGGGCGACGGCCCAGATCGTCCCGACAGCTTTGCCTCCGACGTAAAAAGGAACTAACAATGCCTCTTCGACTGAAGGCAGGACGGGCTGGAAATAAGTGTAACGGCGAGCGAGGTGTCCGAATAGCAACGGGGTGTTGCGATCAAGCACGTCGCCACAGGGGCCGAAATCGCGCGGCGTGCCGCCGCCGATGTGAGTTTTCCACATGCCGGCGATTGCCGGCCAGTAGAACCGCTTTCCGCCATCCTCCGTCGTCAGCAGGCTGATGCCAGCTGATCCGCTCTCGCAAACTTCCAGTATCGTGTTCGCGAGTGTTTGAAGAATGCTACGCGGGGAGTCGGCCAGTGCGTTAGATAGCGCCACCAGCGCACCATTCTCCCTCTTGTAATCGGGCGGACGTGATGGGCGCCGACTCAATTCCTCCGTGCAGAGGATCGACTCTAGAGAGACCTCCCCAGAGGGAGTGAAACTATCGATGCCATCGCCGTTCTGAAATACAGTAGATTCGCTCACGTTCTCGCCTCCTTCAAGGCATTCTGTGATACCAATTCTCTGCGGTAACCTCACGTTCGCGGCGGTCGGCCCGACAGGATCAATTGACGCCAGCGTGCACTGATTTCATCTTGCATGGCGAGATGACCGACACGGTCTTAGCTTTTGTTCGTCATACTTTTCAATCAGCTCTTGAACCAACTCACCCACTTTGTCCGTGTCGTTTTCTACTTGAATTCGCTTCGCAACTTCGCGCCAGCCTTCATGGCGAGAGTTGTCGCCGTCGTGCATGTGACCTCCGATCTCGCTCACAAAGAATTCGTGAGCGATTTTCTTTACCGTCGCTACTGGGATCTGCTCGAAGTTTGTTTTCGGAGTTTGCATTGAATTTGCTCCTTTGATCACACCGAAACAGTAGCAGTCCAGAAGCGGTACGGGTCATATCTTTTGGACGATCTTTGCAAGGGTTTTAACGTGGCAAGTTGCTGTATTACCGAGACTTGTGGGCGGGTTTGCGCGGCGGAATGACACGAAAGCTAATCCTCGATTTAGCGGGCCGATGTTTTTACTTGCAGATGTCGTCAGAGTGTAGTACGCTACGTCACGTTAGTTTAATGTTAGTCTGCTCGTCAAAGGATTTCCCGATGGCCTCCCAAACGAAAAAGATTCCGATGAACTTTGGAACTATGGCATATGCAGACGTTCCCCAGGGTCGAAACGGAAAGCACAAGCAGGTAGTCACCAAGATTCTCTCGGATCTTGACCAGCTGCCCGAAGGAGTCGCGCTCAAAGTGTCACTGGCAGAATTAGAGGAAAGCAAGGAAAACGTTCGATCGGCGCTAAACCGCGCTAGTCACAAGGGCGGACGGAATGTTGCCACTGCTAGCGACAACGATTTCTTGTACGTATGGAATGAACGCCAGTAGTGGCAGAGAACATTTCCCGCAGACTTAAAACGTTAAGTGCCTTCCAGGAGTGCCCAATGGGTCTGTGTGTTTGCGTCGTGAGCTTGTCAGCCGCCAGTTTCCTGAGTCGCTCAGAGTGCTCGTGGAGGCATTCTCGAAGCTGCTGAATCACAGCGTCCAGTTCGTGAGGATCGTCAGTGGCGATGGCCTTGGTGACTAAATCCTCGATGCGGTCCTTGAAGGCGTCGCCGGGGCATGGGGGTTACCTCACAGAGAATACGGCGATTTGCAGACAGAGGTACATCCAGTGATGACCGTAGGACCCCTTACCAACGGCGTCGCCCTGAAAGAAACCCGGCCTAAGGTCTTGCTTCTTGTAACTACGATTTTTTCTCTCGGATCTTCCTCGCGGCTCTATCTTTCTCTGACGCAGCTTCGATCCGTTCGGTGTGAATGACCTCAACCTGATTCTTGAGGATTGCGCAGGGCGCGCCGGGTTGGGCGCTGCACCGAGGACAGATCAGGGTCATCGGGCTAACGGAAATATAGTCTGGAAGTCGTCGCACGCAGGAAGCATGACACAGTTCCGACCCAACGGCGAATCTCCTACCGGGCACACCGTGAACGCACCCGACTCAACAAACTGTTTCAAGCCGTTGTTGACGTTAACGCTCATCTTTCCCCTCAAGGTCAAAATGCCATTCTCTGGCCCACTTGCCTATGTCCTTCTGCGGTTCCTTCGCACCCGATTCTCCATTGCAGTTACTCGGCCCATCATACCTTCGACCTTCAGAAGCGGGGCGCTTTTTCGTAATGCATCGACCTGGGCAAGACCTGCCTTACCCCAGGTTCGCTTGTGGCCATCTAAAAATCTGCCTCACCGTACGGGGATTCGCGTCGGAGTCCCGTTTCCTAGAATCAAGGGAAAAGGGGAGAGTCACCTTCGCGTGGCACGATCAGGAGTTGGCCGGTTCGTCCCGGGAAGTATGCCCGAGCAAACATCTCTAAGAAACGCTGTCGCGTCGCAAGGGTGGTTGCATCGGCTGGTGCTGCACGCTGGATCCGAGGTGCGTCGCTCCCAATAGATCGCTTGACCTGCTGGCTCGATACCGTCCACGTCATCGCGACTGGGGTCAGGGTGATAGCGATCCGCGATACTACTTTGCGCATGCGAGCACTTTTGGCTGATTACAGATTGTTCAGCTCCGCTGATTCTAGTTTCGTCAACGAGGACCCAGCAAGCGCCGTGTAACGAGCTTGTACTAGAGACGCTGGCCGTCCGCCGCCACCGCATTCCGGGCGGGTCGGCGATCCGGAAGTAGTCCAAATGGTCGCCACAGCGAATCGGTACCGAAAAGTCGGCTAGCGTTTACCAATGGAGCAGCGGCGATTGCAGGTTCGGCATGAGTGACGGGCAAAACGAAAGTTGTTCCGGGCCAGAAGTCGGCTTGGAGGAAACGTGGTGGGGTCGAGTGCAGAGCCAGCCGAGGTTTCCGCGAAGCCCGTTTCTGGATAGCTTCAGGTTGGCCGACTATCCAGACAGAACCTGCGCGGTCAGCGCTATTGGGATTGTTTTTTCCAAGCCCAAACATGCAGGGTGTAGAATCCCCGCCCACGACGATGACAGTTTTTACGCCGAGGTGCAGCGTCCCTTGGCGTTGTAGCGAACAGCGGCGATCTTCAAACAACAGCTAACCTCGAT